>WNFO01005137.1_pt1 | contig 13490 bp, 20 predicted proteins | sample 5400251 | NCBI WGS metagenome assembly WNFO01 (sample SAMN13153354, study PRJNA577476) | soil metagenome | isolation source: 100 cm saprolite under Madrone tree | place: USA:California | collected 2016-06-14 | reverse complement strand
ACAATTTGTTTTGTCAAAAATTATTCAAACTATTATTTTTGAATATTTTCTTGAAGTAGAGTCTGAAGAATATTTTAACACTTATCAGGGTTATTTCCGACTCTTATCCAACTCAAGAGTCTGCATTGCATGCAGTGTCATGGGGCGCGACACAGATATGTGCACATGCCTCACGACAACAAGAGGTCACGCGGTCACGGCCCAGATCGCCTGGCGTCGTTGATTCGATGCCCATGACTCACACCTCTCCCTTTCTACCTTATCGCGGGTCTCTTTGACTTCCTCCTATTATCATACAATTCTATTTACATACAAGATTGTCCCCTTCACCCTCGGTTACGAAGTGTATCAAGGCGGTATGAGAGGAATGCATAATATATTTGTTTACTTCAAGCACCACAAATAGGGAGCAATGCGGCCTCTACTTTCGCCCCATGGACTCCCTCACCAATAAAGACATCGAAAACCTCCTTTCCAAGCTTGAAACCGCTGTTGGTGTTGTCGATGGCAAGAAAAGCAATCGACTCGTGGGTCTTCAAGTTGGTCAACTTCCAGCACGTGCTGCAGGTGGGGCCATTTTGGACGTCGAATGCGGCGCCGATATTTGGGAAGTCGGGGAAATCATCGAGATGCGGGTGACGACGGGCAAGATTTGAGCAAGTAACGTTGTTGGTGCTGCCGTCCGGGTCATCGTACTTGAGGTCCCACCCGACGTCAACGAAGATGATAGGCCCAACGTCAAACGTGACTTCGTATGGCTCGTACAGTTCCTCGGGAGGGGCAGCATCAGCACATGCGGGCACAGCACGAGCGACGTACGAGAGGATGAGTGTGAGGATGAATGTAGTGAAGAAGACCATTGTGAAAGCGCAAGATTGTAGAAGATCACTCGATCACTAGTGGGGTTGAAAGTGATGAGAACCTCAACGAAAGGCATATCCACTCTTCTTATCTGGGAATTCGGAGCCGGTGTTTGCTTCGGCGCCCCACCCCAAAGCTGGCCAACTGGCCATTATGAACCTTAGTAGGCGATAGCCCAGCTGGACAATGCCGCTGACACCCACGGAATGAATTCCGAGTCACTGAATGAGGAATTCTGATGACGAAGACATGTCACACTGCGGGCATTTTACAATATAATCCAATTCAGTTGCTCTCAACTGACCAATCAGATTGCAGTATTTAGCCGACTGAATTGGTTTATATTGTAAAATGCCCACAGTGTCAGTGCTGTATTGTGGGCGCAATCACTTGTTATGATTTGGACCCGAAGGGGGTGAGAAACCCAAATAGAAGATTGGTTGGGAAGATGTAAAATTCGGTGTTGGCGCCGCTAAACATGGCAAGGGCATGCCAGGGCGGTGTCGAGATCCACAACCATCTTGTAATCCACTACTGTAAGAGAGTATTCAAGACGGGGTTTAGCGTTCAATTCTCGCGTCACGTGCCATGTGCCACATCAACGGCCTGGCTGTCACTTGGCTGTCGCTTGGTACTGTGGTTGCCTTGCCAATCTCCGACCCTAGGTTTTCTCGTACCAGGCACCTGTCTGAGACGGTTTCCAGCATTGTCACTGGCAAGTATGACGCTCAATTAGTGATCAAAAGGCGCGACCTCGGGGAGGAGGTGCAAAAACATCCGTTTGCCCTTTTGCGACACTGAATACGTGCACATTCTTCCTCAGTTGGTCATATCGGTTGCTGAAGCGAACGATGCTGAGGTACATTTCATTGGCCCCTATTCTATTGTCATTAATTCCATCTGTTGCATATAGTGCGAGCATGCCGCGTCAGTGTGGAGCATCATGAAGTCCCACGGCTACGACGGTCTTTTCGAGGAGCTAAACGGCGATGATATTTATGCTCTCGATGATATCATGACATTGACAATATTTACAACTGGTTTGACGCGTTGAGTTTGTGGTTTGAAGCCATAGTGAGTGGTTCTTTTCACTTCAATTCTTATACTGAAGATCCATAGGATAATGAGGACCGCGCGTGTACCATCACTGGCAGGGCATCGAATAACCTTTATCTTATTAACACGTACAGAGAAACCCGATGATTCAACACCCCGAGCTTCCACTGCCAAACCTGGCGTTTTTCTCTTCAACAGATTGTTCAATGAATAGTAGCACCTTCATATCGTCGTCGGGTCTGAAGACACGCCACTTTGGCACTACCATCGACGAACTCTCATCCTGCCTCTGCATCCACGGCGAGTGTGAGTCGCGGCTCGGTGGGTTGAGCCTTGACTTATTCAGTGAGTTTAACGAGGTTTATTCAGTGAATTTAACGAGGAGGCGGCGAGGGGTACGGCGTGACTGAGTTTCTGTGGGAGCACGGAATTCAGGGAAGAGCTTGGCCTATGCTGCCAGGTTCGCATATTAACCTCCATCATCCTCCGAGTTACCTCTTGACATGCCTAACTATCACCATCACCTCCTTCGCGATCAGAGTTCCTGCGATCCCCGTACCCCGTTTAAATTTTGAACAATCGCTCGCCGGGGCTCGGTCAGTCCCGTTTCTGTTTCCTCCGTCGTCTTGGTCATCAATGTCCGGCGACGATTGGACTTGTCGCTTGCCTTTTTATCCCGTCCATGTCGCCACGCCACGCCTCTGGGGATAACTTCCCAGTGTTCGTGCATTCTGCTATGCAGTACCGTGATCCTCTTTTTACAACCTGTCTCAAGTACCTTGTCCGGACTGGGCTCTTGACTACAGTCGCGATCTTCCTCATTGTTGCTACCTAACTTGGACTTGAACAACTTGAATGCGATCATAGCATCGCTCACACACTGGCAAATAATTCCGCGACTCATCGTCATTTGCAACCAGGTACCATTCTAGAATGTCATCATTCAGAGCAACGCGCCATTGCAAGTCTACTACACCTGCCATCAGGATCGACGTCAACATGACATGGCTCCTCCGGGTCAGCCTCGTGCTCAGTCTTTCCCACGCTCTTTCCGTGGCTCTTTCATATTCGAGATTCACTTAAGATCATAGGACGTAACACAGATCCGTGCACATGCCTCATAACAAGAGGTCACGGCCCAGACCGCCTGGCGTCGTTGATTCGATGCCCACGTTATACCTCTCCATTTCTACCTTATCGCAGGTCTCATTTATTTCCTCCTTTTATCATACAATCCTATTTACATACAAGATTGTCCCCTCCTACGTCCTCGGCTACGAAGTGTATCAAAGCGGTATGTGTGCGAGGAATGCATAATATATTTATTTAACGGAAGCCACAAATCGAGTGAGTAAGTAATGTAGCCTCGACTTGCACCGGCATCACCGTTCCACCGGTAAAGGCTGTAAAAACGTTCTTTCCAAGCTTGAAACCGCTGGGGGTGAAGTCGATGGCGACGAGAACAATCGTCTTGCGGGTCTTTAGGTCAGTCAACTGCCAGCACTTGCTGCAGCTGTCCCGTTTGACGTCGAATGCAGCGCCGATATATGGGAACTGAGGGAAGTCATGGAAATGTGGGTACCCAGGGGCGAGACTTGTGCAAGTAACGTTGCTGGTGTCGCCGTTCGGGTTATCGTACTTGGTATCCCACCAGGCAGGTTCGAGGATGATGGGCTCGGCGTCAAACGTGACTTCGTACGGCTCGTATAGTTCCTCGGGAGGGTCAGCATCACCACATGCTGGCACTGCACGAGCGACGTACGAGAGGATGAGTGTGAGGATGAATGTAGTGAAGATCATCATAGTGAAAGCGCAAGGCTGTGGAAGATCATTGGTGGGGGTTGAAAGTGATGAGAACTTCAAGGAAAGGCATATCTACCCTTATTATATGCGAATTCGGAGCCGGTGTTTGCTTCGCCCCTAACCCAAAGCTGGACGAGCTGGCCAAGATGAACCTTAGTAGGCGATAGCCCGACCGGACGATGCCGCTGTCACGGAATGAATTCACTGTACGGGGGAATTCGATGACGGACACATTATCCGTGGGCGCAATCGCTTGTTATAATCGGAGATCCGACAGAGGTGAGAAACACAAATAGAGATTGGGAAGATGTAAAATTCAACGTTTGGCACTAAAGTACTAAACAGGGCAAGCGCATGTCAGGGCGGTGTCGAGATCCAAACCCAGCTACAAGTAATCCCTAGGAGAGTGTTCAAGGCAGAACTTGGGCCGTGCTGCCCGGTGAGCGTGCGAGTGTGAGAGGTGGGCTCAGGGTTTCTGGCACAGAGAGGGGCCTTGTTGTAGAATCACAATCAGCAGCGAGGCCCGGACTTGAGTGGAGCGGCAATTGGCCCTGATGACATAAAAACGCACGTGAGCGCAAATGGGCGCACACCACCATCCGAGTCAGCTGCCAGACTGCTGCTTCAGTGAATCTTATTTGCATTACTTCATTTACGCCCGTAAGCCACCGTTGCCACAGCTGTGTTCGCTGCTCTGACCCTTTCAGTCGAAACCAAAAAGGAGCTGGAAGAGGATATGCTTCGCCAGAGTGATGACCTTTCTCACCACAGCAACGAAGTGTGAGTGTCGTCATTCACACCCGTCTCCCCCTAGTATATCGCCTTGCCAATCTCTGATCCTAGGTTTTCTCATACCAGGCACCTGTCTGAGACGGTTTCCAGTGCATTGTCACTGGCAAGTATGACGCTCAATTGGTGATCAAAAGCCGCGAGCTCGGGGAGGAAATGCAAAACTTCCGTTTGCCCTTTTGCGACACTGAATATGTGCGCATTCTTCCTCATTCGGTCATATCGTGTGCTGAAGCGAACGATGCTGCGGTGCATTTCATTGCCCCCTGTTCTATTGTCGTTAATGCCATCTATTGCATGTAGCGTGAGCATGCCGCTTCAGTATGGAGCGTCGTGACGTCCCTTGGCTACGACGGTCTTTTCGAGGAGCTAAATGGCGATGGTATTCATACTGTCGATACCGTGACTATCATGACGTTGACAATATTTACAACTGGTTTGATGCGTTGAATTTTTGGTTCGAAGCCATAGTAAGTGATTCTTTTCACTTTAATTCTTATACTGACAATCCACAGGATAACGAGGACCACACATATACCATCAGGGCATCGAATGACTTTTTATCTTACTAACACCTGCAGAGAGAACCGACGAGTCAACACCCCGATCTTCCACTGCCAAATCCTGACTATTTGAGGATTCATGTTGGTTGCTCCAAGGTTATACATCTATCAGGGACCACTGGGTATATAGAACAGGCTATGATGACATACGGAAAAATGAAGCCTTTTCCCAGGAAAGGTCATCTGCACACATCCTGGGCGTTTTTCTCTTCAACAGATTGTTCAATGAATAGCATCACCTTCGTATCGTCGTCGGGTCTGAAGATACACCACTTTGGCACTATCATCAACGAACTCTCATCCTGCCTCGAGATCCACGGCGAGTGCGAGTCGCGGCCCGGTGGATTAAGTTCAGATTTATCAGGTGAGTTTAACGAGGGGGGGAGGGTTACAGCGTGACTGAGTTTCTAGGTGGGAGCATGGAGTTCAGGGAGGAGCTTGGCCTACGCTTCCAGGTTCGCATTTTAGTTCCATCATCCTCCGAGTTACCTCTTGACTTTCCTAACTCATCACCATTACCTCCTTCGCGATCTTAGAATCTGCGACCCCCGTACCCCCGTTTAAATTTTGAACAATCGCTCGCCGGGGGGCTCGGTCAGTCTCGTTTCTGTTTCCCCTATCGTCTTGGTCATCAATGTCCGGTGACGATTGGCCTTGTCGCTCACCTTTTTATCCCGTCCATGCCGCCACGCCGCGCCACTGGGACAACTTCCCAGTGTTCGTGCATTCTGCTATGCAGTACCGGGATCCTCTTTTTACAACCTGTCTTAACTACCTTGTACACTGGTCTCTTGACCGCGGTCGCGATATTCCTCATGGAAAGCTACAAATTGTTTCCACCCGACATGGACTTGAACAACTTGAATGCGATCATTGCATCGCTCACACACTGGCAAATAACTCGGCGACTCATCAGCATTTCCGATGAGGCACCACTCTAGAATGTCATCATTCAGAGCAACGCGCCATTAAAAGTCTATTACATCCGCGATCAGGATCATCGACGTCGACGTGACACGGCTCTTCCGAGTCAGCCTGGTTCTCAGCCTTTTCCCACGCTCTTTCCATGGCCCGTCCGTATTCGGGATTCTTAAGATCATGGGGCGTGACACAGATATGTGCACATGCCTCACGACAACAAGAGGTCACCCGGTGACGACCCAGACCGCCTGGTATCGTTGATTTGATGCCCACGTTACACCTTATCGCGGATCTCACCGACTTCCTCCTATTATCATACAATCCTATTTACATACAAGATTGTCCCCTTCTGCATCCTCGGCTACGAAGTGTATCAAAGCGGTGTGTGTGCGAGGAATACATAATATATTTATTTACTTGTAGCCACAAACACTAAGGGGAACCATTGTGGCCTGTACCTGCACCGGCTCCGCCGTTCCACCGGTAAGGAGTGTGTAAACCTTCTTTCCAATCTTGAAACCTTTGGGGGTGTGGTCGACGGCGAGGAAAGAAATCGACTTCTTGCTCTTTGGGTAGGTCAACTTCCAGCACTTGCCGCAGCCGCGGCCCGGTTTGACGTCGAATGAGGCGCCGATATATGGCCAGTGGGGGATTTTATTGAAATGTGGGTAATGAGGGGCGAGATTTGAGCAAGTAACGTTGTGGGTGTTGCCGTTCGGGTTATCGTACTTGGTGTCCCACCAGACGGGTTCGGGGATGATGGACTGGGCGTCAAACGTGACTTCGTACGGCTCATAGTACTCAGCCTCGTCACGGTACAGTTCCTCGGGAGGGGCAGCATCACCACATGCGGGCACTGCACGGGCGACGTACGAGAGGATGAGTGTGAGGATGAATGTAGTGACGAAAATCATTGTGAAAGCGCAAGGCTGTAGAAGATCACTTGCGGGGGGGTGAAAGTGATGAGAACTTCAAGGAAAGGCATATCTACTCTTCTTATATGCGAATTCGGAGCCGGTCTTTGCTTCGTCCCACCCCAAAGCTGGCCAAGCTGGCCAAGATGAACCTTAGTAGGCTATAGGCGGCGGACAACGCCTCTGACACCCACGGAATGAATTCGGATCCAGAGGTGAGAAACCCAATAGAAGACGGTGTTGGCGTTGGCGCTAAACAGGGCGGCATGCCAAGGCGGTGCCAGTGTCGAGATTTACACCTAGCTTGAAATCCCTAGGAGATTGTTCAAGGCGGAGCTTGGGCCGTGCTACCAGTGCTCCGCTCGGCAAGCGTGCCAGTGTGAGAGGTGGGCTTAGGGCTTCTGGCCCGCTGGCAAAACTACCGAAACGTGCCTTCTTGTGGAGGCAGGAGTTAATTGAGTGGAGCGATCATTGGCCGCAACTCCCACGAGGGTGACACTTGGCTTGAGGAATGACATAAAAACGCATGTGAGCGCAAATGGGCGCACACTACTGTCAGAGTGGAGTGTTGAATAGGAGGGGCGGGAATGCGTTGGCCCCGACCTCCTGGTTAAGGCCAAATTGTAATCAGATGATGTTGAGGTACATACAAATGTCAAATGCTGCAATTGCGCCGCAAGCCTATAAGTAAGTGTACGGTAGATCCTAGAGCCAGTATTTGCCAGTGGGAGTGCAACCGTGACATTCAATAATAATAGCTTGAACACCGTGTGAACTACCAGTGAACTACCCTCAGGTACTCACCAGTGCATATAGTATGCGCGCGACCTACCGTCGCACGTTCGTGATTATAACAATGATGGGAGCTGCTTCTGGGGTTCCTGGCGCCCTTCCCTCAATGTCTCAACCTCCAGTAACATGTTATCCCAATATCCAGGCCCTCCGAAAATTCCGAGTCGGTGTCGGCCGCCACATGGTATTTTCCGCCCTATACCAACTGTCAAGCCTGACTGTGCCTGTCCTGGGGCAAACGTGTCAAACTTTATAGGGCATTTTCTAGAAAATGCCATCAAGTTTCCCGCTGACAAAATGTCGACGGGTTTTCATTCATGTCCAGAATGCACGGTATGTTTGACCTGATTGCTTAGCCGAGGTTGACAGTATCTTTCACCTGTATATCGGATGTACAGCCTGAGAATGCAGTCCACGTTTCTTATCATCTACACAGATGTTTCAAGGGGGCCGGCCCTGCTAACGCGCTAAACAAGAACTACTAGGTTACCTGTGATTGTAGATGTCGCTCAAACTTACTGTAATTGAAGCGTCAAAGCGACTTTTTCGTTAGATTGGGGCGTCCAATAATAAGCGAGAGAATAAAGCGAGAGAAAACAGTTGGTTATGAGGCCCTGAAAGTCCAAATACACACGGTTATAAGCATGCATTACAATCCGCAAACAGAAGGTGATACTTTAGTAGCGAGGACGTCAACAAAGCCCTGCCCGACCTGACCGCCATTCAACTGCACGAAGACCTCCTGTGCGATACTAAACCCAGACCCAGCACCGTCGATAGCAATAATATTGATCGAGGCGCCCGTCGCCGCGTTGGTCAGTTTCCAGCATGAGCCACAGTTAAGCGAATTCCACATGATATCGAACACACCGCCGATGAAAGGGAAGGATGGAACATCGCCGAACGTGGGGAATCGCGCTGTTAGACCATTCGCGCCATTTGAGCATGCCACGCTGTTCATCGTGCCGCTTTTGTTGTCGTATGTGGTGCGCAGGGTTGACGATGACGCCGGTGTCTTTGGAGGCTCCGGTAGAGAACCGCCCGAACCTTTGCTGGGCTTTGAGGGTGGCGGGTAAGGTTCAGACATCGTGGGTGGGTAGGTCTATTTGGGAGGTGAGTATGAAGAAGACGTGTAAGTCGGTTGGGACGAATAGGGGGTACTAGAGTAGCACGAGCAGCTGCTGTTGACCGGGTACGTCGAGCATGGGCAACTGCTGCCATTAGGTGGGTATGATCCCTTTGATGCGAACGCAGACGAGGTGTATTGGGGAGTGCCCTTTTAACAACTGTCGTCCGTAGTATTTGGGCAGTATGCAGTAGTGCTGTACGGAGAGTATGGACTCAGAGTCGGCAAATAGGTAGAGCCCGTCGACGACGCAGGTGGGGAAGAAACACTACAAGCCCGAGGAAGAGCACGAGCAACCTGAGTGAAGAGAAGTGCGAGAGTAAAGGTAACAGAGCAGATCATTGTGAAAGTGCAGGATTGTAGAAGTCGCTGGGTGATAACTGATGAGCTCCCCGAGAAAAAAAAATACGCAGTTTTATACGCGAAATTATAGGAGGTGTGAGACATCAATGAGGCAGTGTACCAGCTCTGACGATGCCACTTTTTGCATTGGCTGTTGTAGTATTGCTTTTCGCCGGTTGCATTCAATGCAGTCTCGTTGAGTCCAATGTCGTTGAGTCCAGGTCTCGGCGGCGGGACGCCCGTCGTTACGTCGCCCGACTTCAGCTCCATCACGTGAACTGTGTCGTTGTTGGACGGGCCGCTCGCGTTTTCCGGGCCGAAACTCCTTTCTTCTTGTTTCATATTTCAGTTGAACCAACCATTTCAATCTTGATCACAATCCCTGCAGATAACCCCGCCAGTATTTGGTACAGGTAATGAGACAGTGATTTAATGCATTACTTTATTGTGCTCGCCCTTGTGATACGCGTCGCAATTGCGCTGGCAACCCGCACATTTTTCCAGCCGGACGAATATTTCCAGGCCTTGGAACCAGCGCACTATCTTGTTTTCGGATACGGCGATCTGACTTGGGAATGGACGTCAAAGCCACCTATACGAACCCTTTTGTATCCCGCGTTGAACGTCCCAATCTATTGGTTTCTCAAAGTTCTCCGCCTGGATGGAACTTCTCTTCTGGTGTGTTTGCCTCAAACTTCTTTTTTCCTATCTTCACGTTCAGCTTACCCATGGTGCAAAGATTGCTGGACCGAAGATCTTACATGGCCTGATGGCTGCTGGCACCGACATATGGGTTCGGGAGCTTTCCCGGAAGACGCTTGGCCAGAGCCATGTACTTCCCACGGTAAGTACGACTTACCTACTCCTCTCCATATCTAATATGGGACGTTCGTCAGTACTTTCTCTCTTTGACGTCATTTTTTCATGCACTATCCTTGTCTCGATCGATGTCCAACTCATTGGAAACGACACTCACAACTATCGCGTTGTGCTATTATCCCTGGGACACTTCGGTTCTTCCCTCTAGGTACGCTGGATAAACATTACCTCGTCCCGGGAAGACGCTGTATCCCTCGTAGATCACAACTTCGTAAATTTTTGCTCCTCGTTGCATTGGCTTGCTCAATCCGCGTCACGAGCGCTATTACATGGACATCTCTTTTTCCACCCCTTCTGTGGCAACTTCACCAGAATCGTATCTTGTTGCGCGCGTTCGTCATCGACACTATCATCACAGCGTACGTCTCTAAGAATCTACGATGCTTCGTATTCACGCATGTCATGATACAGGTGTGCTGCGTGTTGCCTGCTTTTCACACTCGACAGCGCGTACAACGGCGTTCCAACATTCACTCTGTTCAACTTTCTCCGCGTCAACGCCTCGTCCGTTTCATTATTCTATGGATCCGCACCTTGGCATTATTATCTTACTCAAGCCCTCCCGTTACTAGCAGGGCCTGCTCTGCCCTTTGTCCTGCACGGCGCCTACCTTGCGTTCGTGAAGGGCCCACGACATCTTAAGTCACTGCTTTATACTGCGTTGTGGTCAAGCGCAGTGTTCTCGTGTGCAGGGCACAAGGAGTGGCGTTTTTTGCATCCGCTTTTGCCCATCATGCACCTTCTCGCCACACGGTCTCTCGTCTCATTACATGATCGCGCAGGTCCCCGTTATAGCCCCCGAAGCACGGTATTAAGAATCAAACGTACCCATGTTGTGCTATTAGGGCTATTCTCTTTAGCACCATCCCTCTACGTCATGCGCTGGCATTCCTCCGCGCAGATCGAGGTGCTCTCGCATCTTCGAGGTCTATCAGACTCGGAGCTGCGCAACATAGGGTTCTTGATGCCATGTCTCTCTACTCCGGCACAGTCCCACCTACATCGCCGTATCCCCGTCTGGCGCCTAACCTGTGAGCCACCGTTGCAGTAAGCCTGAGAGCCTTCCTCGCTCGTACCGATTTATTAATTCTCATCGACTCACCAGTGGAGAGGACCTCTCTACATATCAAGACGAGACCGACATATTCTTCAAAGATCCTGCGGAATTTCTCTCTGCGGAATTCCCCGAGCACGTCGATCCTAGGTTTCCGCCCTTGGTCGATCCGCCCCATCGTTACACGTGGCCGAGTCATCTTGTGCTTTTCGGCGCCCTGCTCCGTGAGCCAGGAGTTGAGGACATTTTGCGTTCCAAGGGTTACACGGAGGTGTGGCGCGGGGGAAATGGAATTGAGGAAGATCCGAGGCGTAGGGCCGGGGTAAGAGTTTGGCGCTGGGGTGTCTTAAGGACGAAACGGGAATAGCATACCTTCATTTATTTTTTGGCAGCTCGGGGAGGCGAGGGGAAACTGGCTTTGACCTCGGGAGGTGAACATGGTCAAGGACGAGACCGAGTAGGTGAGTACGACGGCTTTCTCGTATGAGTTTCATGCTAACGGTAAGGCGTGGGAAGGGACCACATTTCTATGTCGAAATTCCGGACACTACCACCACCTGCATTAATCCGAGAAGCAACCCCAACTCTATACCCTCCACCTTCCGCTAGCATAAGGGGTGGGGGTGACAAATGATAGTCATTTCAAGTTTCGGTCCCGAAATGCCCAGTCCAATGTGTCACAAACGTTTTCCCAGAAGACGGGACGTGACTCTGGGCTCCCGATCAGCGCCACACCCATGCTGAAACCTACATGCAAACGCACGGCCACCCGTCTTCTCGTCCTACCGCCCCGCACTAGTGCCTTCTTGGCCGAGAAATGACCGTCCGATTCACGCGGGGAGCTGGGACTTGAGGAAGAATCGAAGACGGCACTTCGTGGAAGGCTGGGAGCAAATACGGCTATCGGATACGGAGTCACATGGACACTGGCACTACATAGTACAAAGCGCGGCCCCGGGCCCGAAGAATCCGAGTTTGATTGTGTGCTTGACCGTCAAAGAAACCAACACTAATTCGTTGCTTCTTAGGTAGGCGAAATACAGCCGCGTCAGTCCTTCCAATCATCACACTTTCTCATCACCTCGACCGAACCTATCGCTGACAATGCCCTATTGCGTCTACATCGTGATTCTTGAGTGCTGATCGCGTTAAATTATAACCGGCGTCGCTCTTGCCACCATATCGCTCTATCCTCATGTTCTCAACCTCCCCTGTGCGCCAGGGCTCTTAGTCTTTCTGATCTGGATTCCCCTGCTTCTTTCTCGCAGTCATGGGTGGTTGGTGGTTACATCTATCCCTGCACGTGACATATACGCAAAGTCGCTGACTAAGCATTGGCGTATCAGGACCAACAATCGAGATCGCTGCGGTCTCCGGAGTTTGAATTCGATCATGCACGTTGTAAGCAGCACCTCTACAGTGATCACTACAGTGATCCCTACATGACACGTTCCATTCCCGGATACGAATCTCATCATGACTGCTAGCAAGTGCAGATGTAGATGCTGAAGAATTTTCGACTCGTCACAGTGACGCTCGTGGGTTTAACAGGCAGGCGCATGCAGGGACACATTGGGCTCCCGTGATCAGAAATAATGCGTGTTTACGGCCATTATACCTTGTTTGACAGTGCAATAGAAGTCAAATCTAGAACGTTGAAAGTCGTCAATCTCCAACGTGAGAATGCTGCGAGGCCGAGGCCGAGACCCTGGGGCGTGCGATCGCCGTGTAAATTCGAGTTCAGACAGCATTTCTCGTCCGTGTAAGTTACTGCTGCAGGCATCTCGAATGACCGAAGATTGGCTTGTTCTCCATTGCATCTTGTTCATGGGACCTTTGAAGTTGTGAGTGCTAATACTACGATTCGGTCTCTATCTTCTGAAGAACCCGCCATTAGTCGTCTTTTTTCGGCTCCGATGGCTACAGTCATCACTGCTTGCGCTTGCATCCATCTCATCAAGTATACTGCGTATCAACAATGAGCTCACGCATTTTCCTGATACCCTGACGACTTTTCCAATTGGATGCGCTCTCTCCAGGACACCATAGTACAAAGCGATGCCGTGCGAGCTGATTGCTTCCATCATCAGGGCCAACATGATGTGGCACCTCGGTTTGGCTCATAGTTTTACCTGCGCGCTCTCCGCGACATTGACACAACAATGATCCGGAATTTTGGGACTCATGGAGTCCGCGGCGACGCGCAAACGCGCGCATCTGCTTTAGTCTCACTGATACCCCTCAAGGTTGACCCCTTGGTGGTGGGTTTGTTTCTTGTCGGATGGCAGAACGTACTCCAACAGGCGCCCAAAATCTTGTCGAGGATACTTCGTTCCAATTTGAAGGTCGTAGATGCTCACATCCCGGATTGTCTCAACAGAATCCTTCCG
>WNFO01003388.1_pt1 | contig 13497 bp, 17 predicted proteins | sample 5400251 | NCBI WGS metagenome assembly WNFO01 (sample SAMN13153354, study PRJNA577476) | soil metagenome | isolation source: 100 cm saprolite under Madrone tree | place: USA:California | collected 2016-06-14 | reverse complement strand
GGGGCGAGGCCGGTGCATCTCGTGCCGAGGACCATGATCCCGGTTACGGGGGCGAAGGATACTATACTATCCATGTGACGCCTGAGGAAGGTTGGTCGTACGCAAGCTTCGAATGTAACGTCCCTATTTCGCCAGCCCCTGCGCCTCATTCCCGCGACATACCAGACCTTGGGACGCTGGTGCGCCGTGTTGTGGGCATCTTCCGCCCGGCCAGGCTCACTCTTACCCTATTCGTTTCGAGTGCCGGAAATGATGAAGCCGAAGAAGAGGTGGGCGAGAGCGCCATCGAAGCAGCGCAGCATGCGTTCAAAACAGCCCTCACGAGCAACGCGATATTCCCCGGAAACGAGGGTAACCGGCGTGACGGCGTCTACACCCGGACGGACAAAATCAATTACGACTTTGGAGATTACGACCTGGCCTTTGCCAGTTTCGAGTTGACCGTCTCGTGACCCTATCTAAAATGGACGTGGACGGTTACAGTAGGCATTTGTACAAACAGATGGAAATGCAAATGGGGCCCGGTGATTCCCGGTGACCACGATGTGATCGATTATGGCCTTTTGCCACTACGTTTCGCTTTCAAGTTGCGTGGCGTAAAGCTTCCGACCCGCGATATAATATACACCGGCAGCAGGAAGCTTTGCGCGCAAGCGCAATAAACTTTGATCTCCCCGGCAATATGATGAACCTCACGATGTCCACGATGTGGCCGGTAAATAACCTCCTCGCCACGCCCTTTGATTTCACGAAATTTTCATGTTTCATGGTACACTCAAACAAGGCTTCACGGACTTCAAGTGGAAGTACGGGTATGTCTTTTTCTCATTGGCACGTGTGGTACCCTTAAAAGCTACAAAGACGCACAGCGTATTTGTGGTCCAGGCGACAGGCACCAGCCCACCTACGCCCACAGCGGCGGTCCCAAGAATACGGACACCAAAAAGTAGACCCGAGCTCTACACTACATCGATCTACGCCACTGTGACAAGACCAGAATCATTGATCGACTCGGAGAATGCCGGTGAAGGGAAGGTGACAGGAAAGAGAGACTCTGCCCTCTGCTACAGCAGGGTGATCAACATCGAACCTTGGTTAGACGCCGTAAGTAATGTTAATGGCGTCTGGTCTTCTCTGCTATTCATTTTTCCATGAATCTCGTCAGGGTGAACATTTGTCCAAACCGACTGGTACCTCTGCATCCGGATTCAGCAAGGGAAATGCGAACGCGCGCCCTCCCAACCTGGCTCGGATCATACATATACGTCCAGTGGACACGGCCTGATAATGATACTTGCCAGTGGCTTCTGCCGAAGACACATATACCGTAACAGAATGCCACCTGTCCCAGATTTCCAAATATCATGCCGACATGCTTTCATCGGTGTACTGGCACACACCCCCACCTTCTTGATTGCGGCGATGGATCCGCCTGTCAGACCGATTCGGAAAAAGAGATCCCCCCACCTTGACATTTAAGAAGACGAACTTGTGACTTTTCGTTTTTGGCACCTCCGAGTTCACCCAAACATGTACGCACACCGGACAGTGTCTCTGACAGCCGCCACGTCTCTAGAAAATCTTCGGGCCCTCAATGAAGTCAGAGACTTCGCAACTACGGATATGGGCCTGGGAGGGCCCGAAATGTGGACATACAGGATCCTCCAAGAACCCGGCCTTTCGACAGAGCTCCAGCGTCTCGCAAATCCGTTATCGGTCGGTGGGATCGACGCGATAGACTTCCAGCCGTGCCAACTGCACGAATTCCGGACCCAAGACAGGAAATGCATAGAGCATTGGCAGATGCCGTCGGGAGGAACCTGGGTATTCACCGCCATTTTCGATGGTCAGTGCATTCGGTCTGCCCTGGGGCTGAAGTTTTGCAAGGTATATACTAGTATGCAGGACATGCCGGGCACGCCACTGTGGAGCATGTGCTTCGGACTCTCCCCTCCATGATCAAGCAAGCGCTCGAGACGCTCCTCCGTTCGTCCCGAGGGCACGGATTCTCCGCCGCCATCTCCGGAATCCTCTCCGACTGCATCACTAGGTTCGACCACTCCATCACGACCGACTTTACCCGCATCTTTCCAGGTGGTCCCGCTGCTTTGCAGGGCATGTCCAGCTCGCAGATCCGGCATTTATTCCAGGATCGTATGTCCGGCCCGGGATCACAGGACTTGACTGCGGCGATGACGGTGAAGCGATGTCTGCAGGGAAGTACGGTGATTGTGACACTTACGGATCCTTCCAAGCATAATCTGTGGATGGCCAACCTCGGCGACTCCCAAGCAGGTGTGTTGGGCCCCAATCCAGTCGTCACCCGTTTTTCCAACCTTTTATTCAGTTCTTGCTTCCCGCACACACGTGGGGAACTGGTCCGCAACATTCGTGACAGCGCCACACGATGGCAATAACCGGTCTGAAGTTATGAGGATACGAAATCAGCACCCTGGCGAGCCCGAATGCCTCGAGGGTAACAGGATCGTAGGTTTCCTGGGCCCCACGCGCTGTAAGCATCTTTATGTGTATATGTTCCCATCGCAAATTCGTGCTCAAGCCGACACGCACATGCCCAGCTCTCGGCGATACCTGGCTCAAACTGCCACCTATATTTTCTCAGCGCGTTCTCCTCAACTTTCGTCGAGAGTGGAATGTTCAACGACCCGAGACCTACGTCGCCCGCATAAAGAGCCCACCATACGTTTCCAACGTTCCTGACGTCCACCATATTCCTCTTCCAAAGGGCTTGCCTGGTCAACAGAGGGATATATTTTTAATATCGTGTTCGGATGGACTCGTGGATTTGTATGACGGACTAACTCGCCAAGATATGATCCATCGATGGGTAACGATCGTTGGCCGGGCCATCGGGAATCGAGCGCGAGGAAATCTGGCGCTATCCCTTCTCCGGGATGGCCTGGGAGGGGACGATATGCGCCTTGTATCCGAGAAGCTGACTGTAGAGATGGAAGAGAAGTGGATGGATGATGTCACGATAATTGTACAACGAATCTAGAAGGAACTATCAGAGCTATCATAATTCTCGTGCTCCGAAACCCAAAACGACTCGTATTGGAAAGTTCGTATTCGCAATCAGTCATATACGTACAAGGCATCAAATCCCAGAAGAGGGGAAATCAACATGCTTATCGACGTCGTGTCTTATAAGAAAGACATCGAATGGTATCCACTAAACTGTACATGTGCCTGTGGGAACCGATAAATTAATGATGACAGTTGTGAGAACTTTACCCAAAGAGTACCCAAAGCCGCTCAATGTGAGGCAGCTTTTGATCGGGAGGTGCAAACAGGGCAAAGACGGTGGAACAACTCGATCATCGGCCATGTGATGGACCCCTGAAGAAACCATCAAATCAAGGGGACACCAAAAATGATATGTGACTTACGATACCCGCCTGCCTAATCTGAGTGAGAGTGGTCGAAGGAGTCGCGTGATTCTTATGGGCATAAACCAGAGCATCGTATATTTGCGGCGACACTGGCACCCTGATGAATGCAGTGGCTCCTTCCCGAAGGGGTTGCTTGCCCTGGCTGTTTGCGGACGGGGGCTTGCTAAGGAAGACATCCCCGTCCACCTCTGCGATAAATTCGTTTCTCAGTTTCTCCTCCTTGTCTTGGCGGATGGCGAAGTATCGTTCTCGTGGCATCAACAGCAGGCGATATTTGCGCGATCCCGTGCGCACGTGGTGATGTACCACCCACGATCTAACACGCTCCGAAAGTGTGGTTGTGTCGCCCTTTTCGATAGCTTGCGCGAGACCGGCGTAAGCTTCTGGAGCAAAGGCAGAGACCTCACGCAGTTCTGGAGGTAGATCAGCAAGGAATTTCCAAAGCGCTTTGTCATAGTCATGTCGGATCGGCATCTCCGTTGGATTAGCCGTCCGAATTCCTTGCAATACAGCACGCGGGAGGGGGGCGAAGTCCGAATGATACCATGGCTCTACGTGGCGTATTGCGAGGCGGGTGCCATCATACTGGTATCGGGTTCCAAGAGGATCGGCTCCCGACTTTGACTGATCATCCATGGGTGGCGCTCCTTGCTTCTCTGAAGGGAGATCTCCATCGACATCTTCGTTGTCTGAATTCTGGGAACCAGCGGATTCGATTTCGTGGATAGTAGCGGACAACTTCCCTTTCGCGCCTTCTGGATGCTCCGCGATCCAGTTGCCAGTAGAATATTTATCCTCATCGACCAAGTCAGAGACTAAAAACGACGCGCTCTTGGTGGCGTAAGGTACTGGTGTTCGATCCTTGACAGGCAGTGCGTGGTCCGTTGGTACTTTATGTCGTTTCTTTGGAGTATAATTACACTCTGCCCCATTGTCTTCTGCACAGTGGTTGCATACTGGCAGGTTCCTGTCACACTATAAATCGCAGGATCAGTCAATCAGTATTGGGGCGAGGGGGGCAACGAAAGTGTACAAACCTTGAGATTGTGAAAACGGCACCGATCGCATCGCGGGATCCCGCGATGTGCCGGCGTTGGTAAGGGCGTGTACTTGCACTCTCTATTTGCCCAGGAGCAGTGATTACAGGTTGGCAATACTCTGTCGCACTGCTTTACGTTAGCGCCAGGGGAGATAGCCTCTAGGCCAAGACCCACCTTCAAATTATTAAGGCGACAGTGATCGCATCTTGGTTTTCCTCTGCGCCCTTTCCACTGAGACTGTCGTGCCAAAAAAGATCTTGGATTAGGGAGCCGAATAGTCAGTGGATTATCCTCCGTTGAGTCTCCAAGTGATTCAGATCTCGCCCTGGGTTCCGTCATCGTAGTATCCTGGCAAAAAATGAACAATTTCAGAACCATACATAAATTCATGAGTACCTAAGCGGAGTAGATGAGGGGAGACATACAGAATTCCTAGGTCAACAATGTGAAGTACTAGTAGAAGGTTTGCGCCGGTCGAGCTGTCACGAGGCGACTCAGTCACCACGTATCGGAAAAGTCTCAAAAGAATACCCCTATCGAAATCTGATCGAGACAGATTTATTTGAAGAGAATGGAGTAGCTTTACAACCTTGCGAGGAGAATTGCTCTGAGGCGCTGGATGATGGACAGACAAGAAAGACGTTGGCAAAACGTTCGCTGAACTGGGGAACTTAGTTGTTCATTCTAAGCGTGACGTGACACACGTTACGCCCCTGTGTTTTTCATCATGAATATGGAAAAAGTGGACCAAGGGTGATTCCTATTTACTCGAGATGATAACATGGCTTCTCTACTCATGGTTCAGCGAAATACAACGTTCGTGGCAAACCGCGAGGGACGCAATACACCGAGATCCCCCACAATTGCGCAGTCTGCCAGGGCGCCTCGATCAGGCCTGAACTTGACCAATTCTGGTGCACTTTCTTACTTACGTATCTCCTTCTAAACTTAGACGAGAAGACCGACACTTCCGCGCATGGCGGCCCGGCCACGTCGATGCAGAGCAGCTGCGCTCACTGAACCCGAGGAGCATAAACCCTAATTTCTCCCATCTAAATCCTGCCATGTACTAGTACGTGACTAGCCTTGTCTCTGACCCTAACCTTCTCATACAGGATGGTTTAGGTCACAGGAGGCTGCGCGACCGGTAGCCGGCCTATCCCCCGGTGGTCCGACTCGCTTCCAACATAATTAGAGATATCAGCCTAAGCCTGTGGCCCTGTGAACCAGTTTTATCGTCTGCTGAATGGGATACGAATACAGAGAAGCCGTTCAAGCCCACTGAGTATATACCTGCTGCATTCAGGACAAGATGACTTAACAACTTGAATATATGACACTCTTCGTTTGTTTTCAGAACAAGACAATTATTAATGCGTCCGAGTAACCCCCAAAATCACACCTGATCCGCGCCACACGGCCAGCAGTCCAACCACTCTCTATCCATGTCCGTAAGTCCCAAGTGAGCCCCGTCTGCTCGTGGAATGGACCCCCAATATGCTCCATGTACCGAACTTTGTTTATCGTACTTACCGTGAGAACTAGCTGACAGTTCTTCAAACGTGTTCTAATCAAGCTAAGGGCTCTAGAAGTCTGTCGCGGCCGCGGAGGCACTGAAAGCCTGACCTAACTATGCCTACACATGGACACGGCCTCCGGCGGCCGCAAGCACCATCTTCTTGATATATTAAACTTGCTTGCCTCCTCGGAGCCTTCGATCTCTCGCCCCGGTACATTCGTTTTTTTGTGCAAGCCGCCTATAAAAGCACACCATAGCCGCAGAAATATGCTCCTGACCTTGTCTCGTACACATTGTCCTTCATGGTTCGTTTTGCTGTCCTTGCTCTTCTGTCTGTTCACGCTGTGCTTGGTGTTTCACTCCCGAAACGCGTTTCCAACGGAGACTTCTTTAATGTAACTGAGGGTGGCGGCTCATGGCTTGACAGCGGTAACGGCATTTTGGGAGAGCCTCTGAGTGTAAATTGTTTTCAGTAGCTGTCACCATCATGATGAGTGACAAATTTTGATTAGGTTGTCATCTCCGGCCTCAGCTCTAAGGAGGTGCTTACCGACGATGGCTTTCTCAATTTTGCCAAGGCAATTGGATTGTGTGTCACTAAGCAACTCGTGCATAGGCTACTGATAGGAGTTTGCTCGCAGTTCGACCGAATGCCTTGGAATCCATCTGGGGGGTCCTCAAACCGCAAATCTTGGTGACGGCAATGGGAACGTCGCCCAGACCATGGAGCTTCGGGAAAATTTGAAGATTGGAGGCACATGCGAAGAAAGTCTGGTCGGTGGAAACCATCTCCGAATGTATCGTCAGAACGGAAGCGAGCATAACACTGGCGCATTATTCTTAGCGTGCGTGGTCTATCTATCCTGATGTGTCTGGTCTCTTATCGAGTATCTCGTAGCGTTTCCAAGGAAGAGGTAGCTCAGCTTTCTCTCCACAGAGTATGTATAATTTACTTCCAGTTTTTAGAGTGCTTTCGACAAGCACACGATTGCTCCCGATGGCTATGATGTTGGCCGGTGAGTAGAGATTACCTTCATTCGCGTGTGAGGGATTGATATCTGTCTCAGTGATGATCTTGTAGCTTCCGCTTTGAATAGTCCAAGCTTCGGATCTGACTCGTACACGGTCACAGCGCAAAGTCTCACTGGTTACCTCGCGGCTGGGCCCAATGGAATAAACCACGGTAGAGGAACTTTTCTGTCCCCTTTCCTATGTCAACTGATCCTCCATATCACAGGGATCGCCATTGACGGCGTAGTAAGGCTTCTTACAATTACAATGCAAGTTCATTGAAAAAGCGCACGATGCTACAGGAAGTAGACACACGTATTGAAGGGAAGTGCGAGTGCGAAGGCTCTAAATGTCGTCCCTAAGGGAAGACTCAGGTGGCAATAGAAGGAGATATGTAGAAGAGACTTTTTGCAGGATGGGATCACAATATCAAAGCGGTGCAACCATCTCAAGGGTGACATCATAGAGGCTTTACAGTGCGTCAAGTGTGGGGTCCAGCATGATTTACTCTTTCGAGAACCTGCAACTATCATCAATATTGGAAGCTGAGGAACATGACAAAGAGCTGGAGGATGTCTATGGAGAGGACTCGGGGAACCCGGAGGAATTGGACATTGCAGGGATGAGCTACTGATCAATGATGAAGATGAGGAGGAGACAATGTATTAGTCTGAGTACAGTAGCATGGCAGTTTCCGTGGCTCATTTGAATCATAAAATTCATTTTTTACCATGGAAACCGCGGCCCCTGGCCTGGCCTGGCATTTGAGAAAGCCAAAGCCGCCTCAGGCCGAGCCAAAGCCAGGGCTTTCAGGCAAAGCCGGGTGATGTCCCGGCCCGGAACATCATCAGGCGGTGGGTACCATAGTCAGGTCGGCGTCTGTCAACCACACCGAGTAGCTTGCTTGAGACGCTTTCGGTTCTCTGCCTTACCACCGTCTAATCCAGCATGTCCTTCTCCTCTTCTAACTCAGCCGCTGCCATTGGACTTGCTTCACACCCCCCGCCTGTCTACTCATGGTCTGCACATAGTACTCCCCCATCTGCACGGCCGCTATTTCCTCGATATGGTCATTCCACGACTGCCGCTGCCGCTGGCGAATTATTCCTGTTCGGAGGTTGTGCACACGACCATACACGGAACGATCTATATGTGTTCTCAACACGGGATTTCTCCACAGATTTCTTGCCGACCAGTGGAGAGATGCCCAGCCCACGTGGTGGACATGGTGCCGCGCTCAACAGCACTCTCCTTTTGGTTTGGGGCGGGTGGACGAATTTCGGTGGCAAATATGTGCAAAATAAGGGCCATGATGACTCTCTTTATCTTCTCAACCTCGGCATGTCGGATCTTTTGATTTCAAGACCCGCTCCAGCTGATCAGAGCTTCTTGCCTTCCAGTGTCGCGAAAGTGGACCCGCGTCATGGTCAATGGTCCCGGGCCCTGCGGTCGTTTCTACCATTCCGTGACTTTGGTTGGTTCCAATCTCTTCGTCTTCGGTGGCAAGATCCGTGAGAGGCGTTTTAATGACATGTGGGCATTTGATTTGAATCATCGTACGTTTTCCCCTCGCTTCCATGAGCCATTTTGACTAGATATGTCCCGCAGTAAATTCGAATCCTCATTGGGAGTCATACGAACCATCGCCCGGAGACAGGAAGCCCCCTCCGAGGTGCGCTCATGTTTCGGTAACGACCGGCGACCGTATCATCGTGTTCGTACCTCTTTCATCCTCGCATCTCCCCTCATTATAATATCTTGTAGATTTGGTGGTGGTATCGACGGTCATTATTATAACGACACTTGGTCATTTGACATTTCGACACGAAAATGGACTGAGCTACAATGCACGGGGTCCATTCCGTCTCCCCGCTCAGGACATGCCGCTGTCCTCGTCGATGATGTTATGTATGTCTTCGGTGGGAGTGCCATCGGTGGAACCTACCTAGGTGATCTGATTGCCTTCAACTTGTCAAGTAAGTGGTTTGGCATGTTCAGCCTCATGTGCTCATTCAAATACAATATCCAGCTCAGCGATGGACCGCATTTCAAGACATCGGACCAAGTCCAAGCGGAAGGGGGTATCATGCCATGGCTTCTGACGGGACTCGAGTCTTTGTGCTCGGAGGAAAATTATCTGCAGAAACACAGGTAGATGAAGAGGTTATTCACGTTCTCGACACAAGTATGTCTTTCCTTTTTGTTATTTCAATTGGATACCCTTCAAGATTGAAAACACAGAGCGCCTCGATTACTCGAAACCCGACTCCAATGCTGTCAATTCTAGTGAGACGACCACACAACTCGCGCAGAAGTCATCTGCGAGTCCCCCGACCCGGGGACGACCACAACAGCCGACTTCTTCGTTGGATGCCCATGCAGTACATGGTGCTTCTCCTTTTCAAATAAATTCCCCTGAAGAATTGGACTGCCGCGCCTCCGCAGATTACTCACGAGCAAAACTCCAGTCTGAATGACCCACCATCGCGACCCCCGGGCGTGGGTGATAAGCCAAGACGTGTCCCGGAGGAAGATTCGACGGAGCATCATACGAAACTTGTGGCGCGTGATGCTTCTTCTGAGAAAGAAGTTGCACAGTTGGAGCATGGGCGTCTCACTCAGCATGGGCGACAGCTGTCGGCAACGCTCGCTACACAGGCTGGGTGGGAACGGCGCGTTGCACAGCTAACTGGGGAGCTCGCGCAAAAGAGTGCTTTACTCGAACAGGCTGAGGCGAATGCGGCGCAAGCAAAGAAGCGTGCAGGACTGGAGCAACGTGAAATGCAAGCGAAGCTTGACGAATTGCTGCTGTCTCGTGACCACATGCTACAGAGAGCAGCCGAAGCCAGCGAGCGGAGCCAACAAGAACTTGCCGAGGTGCGTGCCGAGCTCGAGGCGAGGAATGCCGAATTGGCGGCAGTCCATTCACGACCCAAGGACGCTGAGAGTGGTTGGGCCAAGGACAAAGCAGAGGCAGACACATCGCGCGCCAAGAATGCAGCAAATGTCGTGAATACGGATGAGGACGGAGTCATGCGTAGACTTACGGAACGTATGCGAGCTGTGGAAGCCGAAATTGCGTCGTTGCGAGGGAACGAGAAGAGCTTTGAAATGATGGAGTGTACCAATGAGGATTGAAGTGGGTTGTACAATTGAACTGACCCTACTCGGTATCTAGTTTTCACTCAAAAGGATTCGGAGCTTTTGTGACCGATGTCCTGCATACGCCGAACGGCTCACTCACACATATTGTTACACTAAATTTCAATGGGTCCGACAGTTTTTCCTGTATGCTGGGTGCGATTCGCAAGTGTTTGAGGAACTAGCTTTGAAAGCCTGTTTCCATTGCTTCCGAACCTTGTGTTCCTGACTTTGTCAAAACGATCTCGCCACAGTACAGTACCCGCGGCCTACTATCTATTTTACCGCCCGAGTCGTCTCAATGGTTCCCAATTTGTTAACACTGATGCATTCCCAGTCTGTCTTGTTATCCTTCCGTAGGCTAGTCTCCACCTTATTTATGGGTTGACAAAATGTAAATGCTGAATACGCCCTTTGTATACGGTGAGGGAATATGACTCTATAGATTAATTTGACAGTTTTCGGTGTGGACGTGACAGCGATGTGCAATATTAATACTACATGTGACTTACTCTTATACTCGTCAGCATCGTCGAGCGGGTGTGTTTAATTATGATGGGACACTTCAAGTTGTCTCATCTAATCACATTTTCCTTAACCCCTTCGGCTTCTGAGTCACTTGCAACCGATGCCGCTCTTTAACGCGATATACTGAGTGGAAAACGGAGCAAGACGAGCGTGGCAACAATGAAAGCAGCGAGGGGTGAGTCAATAATGGAAGAAGTCGGAGCATGAGCACATAGGGATGGCTGAGGCCGATGAGGGATAGTACGAGAACACGCTTTCTGAAAGGTTATATTGCTAGCCCTGACTTGAAGGCTTATATCCTACTAGTACTTGCCTTTGTACCTACATGTCTGGTATAGTATGGAATGAGGCTTGGGATACAGCACAAGAAAAGTGGATATGAACCAAGCGAGGGTAAGGTGTCGCATTTGCTATCAGGTGGTAAGTGGGCATGAAAAAGATGAAAGGGAGAATATCGTGTACTATACGAGTAATAGTAGCATGTAACGTATTCAGTCGGTCAAAGGAACACGAGAAACTCCAGATAGGTGAGTAAGAATGATAATCGTGCGCACCTTTGGTACAAAGAGGGCGCACACTCGGTAAATAACTTGAAGGTGCGGCATCGAACCGAGCTGAATGGACTAGAAGTGAAGGAGAGATGGTTTGATGTGCGCGGGACACGAGCATGGGCACAGATTTCCATCCGCGCGGCGGTTATTTGCTTGGGCAGTCGGTGGGCGGCGTACATATAATGGAATGGCTTTTTGAGAGGTCCGAGTGACGCCTGGAGGTCAGGCAGGCCAGCGCCTGTCACCGACGGATGACACCGGACTGGCCGAACCTTCCAATCTTGGGCACAGGGTAGTTTTTGTTTGAGGCGCTTTCGGCTCTCTGCCTTACCACCCACAATCTAATCCAAGAACATGCCCTTCTTCTCTTGGAAGAAGCAGTCCCCTTCTAAATCGGCCCCTGCCGTTGGACTTGCCTCACACTCGCAGCCTGTCTACCCATGGTCTGCACATGCTCTCACATTAGGAAAGTCGCCATCACCATTTCCTCGATGTGGCCATGCGCTTTCCACGACTGCCACTGCCACCGGCGAATTGTTCCTTTTTGGAGGATCTACATACAGCGCTGCACACAACGATCTATATGTGTTCTCAACACGGGATTTCTCCACAACTCTCTTGCGGACCAGTGGAGAGACTCCCAGCCGACGTCATGGACATGGTGCCGCGCTCACCAGCACTCTCCTTTTGGTTTGGGGCGGGAAGACGAATTTCAGTGGCAAGAATCAGGGCCATGACGATTCACTTTATCTTCTCAATCTCGGCATGTCGGATCTTTTGATGTCAAGACCTGCTCCAGCTGATCAGAGCTTCTTTCCTTCCAGTATCGCGAGAGTGGACTCGTGTCGTGGTCAATGGTCCCGGTCCCGGCGGTCGTTACATGCATACCGTGACTTTGGTTGGTTCCAATCTCTTCGTCTTCGGTGGCCGGATCGATGAAAGGCGATTGAATGATATCTGGGCATTGGATTTGAAGCGTTGTACGTTTGCCCCTCGCTTCCATGAGCCATTTCAATAAGATACTCCCGCAGTGAATTCGAATCCTGTTTGGGAGTCATACGAACCTGCACCCGGAGACAGGAAGCCCCCTCCGAGGGCGGGTCATGTTTCAGTAGCCACCGGCGACCGTATCATCGTGTTCGTACCACTCTCATCATCGCCCTCTCCTCTTATTATAATGTCTTGTAGGTTTGGTGGTGGTGACTATCCACATGGGTATAACGACACTTGGTCATTTGACACTTCGACACGAAAATGGACCGAGCTACAATGCACGGGGTCCATTCCGTCTCCCCGTGGATGTCATGCTGCTGTCCTCGTCGATGATGATATGTATGTCTTCGGTGGGATTGCCAATTACGGAACCAGCCTAGGTGATCTGACTGTCTTCAACTTGTCAAGTAAGTGATTTGGCATGTTCAGCCTCATGTGCTCGTTCAAATGAATATCCAGCTCAGCGATGGACCACATTTCAAGACATCGGACCAAGTCCAAGCGGAAGGCTGCGGCATGCCATGGCTTCTGACGGGCCACGGGTCTTTGTGCTTGGGGGACTATTATCAGTAGGCGTAGCGGTGGATGAAGCTAAGCCTATTCACGTTCTCGACACTAGTATGTACATTCTTTTTGTCATCTCATTTGGATGGGCTCAAAGATCGAAATTGCAGAACAGCTCGATTACTCGAAACTCGGCTCCAAAGATGTCAATCCTGGTGACAAGACCCCCCAACTTGCGCGGAGATCATTCGCGAGTCCTCTGACTCAGGGGCAACCACAAGAGCGGACATCCATGTCGTCGGATGCCCATGCGGCACATGGTGCTCCCTCTTTTCAAAGAGCTACCCCCGAAGGATTGGACTACCCCGCCTCCCCGCGGATTACTCATGAGCAAAACCCAAGTTCACATGACCTGCCATCACAACCCCCGGGTGTTAATGATACGCCGAGAGATATCGCGGAGGAGGAGCACGATAGCGAAGGTTCGACGGGGCACCATACGAGGCTTGTGGCGCCTGACGTTTCTCCAGAAAGAGATATTGCACGGTTGGAGCATGAGCGTCTCGTTGATCTTGAACGAAAGCTGTCAGCAATGCTTGCTGCGCAAACCGAGCGGGACCTGCGCATTGCACAGCTAACTGACGAGCTTTCACAAAATAGTGCTCTACTTAAACAGTCCGAGGCAAATGCGGCGGAAGCAAAGAAGCGCGCAGGACTAGAGCAACGTGAAATGCAAGCGAAGCTTGACGAATTGCTGCTGTCTCGTGACCACGTGCTACAGAGAGCATCCCGCGCCA
>WNFO01003387.1_pt1 | contig 13499 bp, 10 predicted proteins | sample 5400251 | NCBI WGS metagenome assembly WNFO01 (sample SAMN13153354, study PRJNA577476) | soil metagenome | isolation source: 100 cm saprolite under Madrone tree | place: USA:California | collected 2016-06-14 | reverse complement strand
GGCAAAAATCTCTTCTGGGATCCCAAAGGCGAGGAGAAGCTCAGCAAGTTCGGTTGGGAGTTCGTGGATCGCATTCTTAGCCATGGCAACGATATCTGCTTGCTGATCAATTCCAGCGTCAACGCGTACCGCCGGCTCGACCCGCACTTCGAAGCGCCCAATCAGCTCAATGCTTCGCCCGTGAACCGCGGGGCCATGGTGCGCATCCCCATCGGCAACGAGAAGAGCATGCGCACGGAAGTGCGCGCCGTTGCTCCCGACTCCAACCCCTACATGGTCATGTACTCCATTTTCAAGACCGGCCTCGACGGCGAGACCGCGAAAATCAAGAATCTGCGCTCCGCCGAGCGCTACCTCCCGGACAATATTTACACGGCACTTGATAACTTTGAGAAAGCCGATTGGACCACCAAGCTCTTCGGCGCCGACGTCAAGGCTCGCTATGCCGACTTGAAGCGCGCCGCTGCCGACCGCTGCCCGCGGGCTCTCGGCACTGTCGTCAAAGTGCCTGAAGTCCAGTTTCACCATGAGGTTTACAACCAGTTCCTCTGGAACCAGTTCTAGAACTAATCTGCTGGAGCAACGCAAAACGCCCCCGGCGATTCGGGGGCGTTTTGTTTGTAGCCAGGATTTTCCGCGGGAACGCTTAGTTTTTCTTGCCGTAGGCGCGGGACGCGCTGATTCCTTTTCCTTCGCTCACCGTCACGGTTTGGCCTGCGCTCACATTCGAAAGCCGGTCGATCTGGCCGCTGGGCCAGCGAATCTCGATCGTGTCGGCTTTGTCATTGTGCGCGAACCCGAACGTCAGGACTAGTTCGCTGGCGGAGAGGTAGCTGGAGCCGCTGCGCAGCATTTGTGTTTGTGTTTCGCCGCCTGCGCTCAATCGTACGGTCGCGCCGATACCGTCACGATTGGATTTCGTGCCGGTCAGTTTGATGCGCAGGCTGCGGTTCGATGCCACAGAGCCCTGCGCTTCATTCCGAAACAAATACACTGGGCCGCCGTTGGTGGAGAGAAGAAGGTCCAGCCGCCCGTCGTTATTGAAATCGGCGTAGGCGGCGCCGCGTCCCACTCGGGGAGTGGCGAAGGATTGCCCGAGTGACTTGGTGACCTCTTCGAATTTCCCCTTGCCGATATTGCGGAACAGATGCGGCGGCATGGCGTATTTCACGTTCGCCTGCACGCGCTGGATATCGGCATCGATGTGGCCGTTCGCGACCAGAACGTCCGGCCAGCCGTCGAGGTCATAGTCGAAAAAAAAGCAGCCGAAGCCGAGAGTGAGCAGGGAAGCACGGCCAATTTCCGAGCGCGGAGCTTCATCGACGAAGAGTCCCTTTCCCTCATTGTGATAGAGCGAGAGCATCTGGTTCGCAAAATTTGTGATCAAGAGGCTGGGGAAGCCCGAGTGGTCGTAATCGGCCGCATCCACGCCCATGCCTGCGCGGGCAACGCCGTCTTCGCTGAAAGCGATTCCTGCGACGACCGCTTTTTCGGCAAACGTGCCATTGCCGTTGTTGCGATAAAGTTTGTTCGGCTGGGTATCATTCGAAAACAAGAGATCGGGCCAGCCGTCGTTGTCAAAATCAAGCACAGCGACACCTAAAGTTTTCGACGTCGGATCGCCGAGGCCGGCTTTTTGCGTCACGTCTTCAAACGTGCCGTTGCCGCGATTGTGCCAGAGACGTACAGAAGTTCCCTTGTAGGATTCCGGCGTGCAATACGATTTGCTTTTGCCGTCGAGCGTGCAATACAGGTCGGTCTCTGGCGTCCACTGGACATAGTTCCCGACAACCAAATCAAGATGTCCGTCCTTGTCGTAATCAACCCAAGCTGCGCTGGTGCTGAATTCCTTCGGGCCCAGCAGACCCGCTCCTTTTGTTACATCCGTGAAAGTTCCATCGTTATTATTGTGAAAGAGGTGATTTTGGCCGTACGCAGTAACGAAGAGATCATCGTAGCCGTCGTTGTCGTAATCGCCAACGGCTACGCCCATTCCAAACATTTCCAGGTCCAGGCCCGCTTTGTGAGTCACGTCCGTAAACGTGCCGTCATGATTGTTGTGATAGAGCTTGGGCGTCGAGTGCTTCTGAACGTGGCCGGGCCAGTCCATGCCGTTCACGAGAAAAATGTCCGGCCAGCCGTCATTGTCGTAATCAACGAAGGCCACACCCGGTCCCATGGTTTCGGGAAGAAATTTCTTCCCGAAGGCGCCATTGTTGTGGACGAAGTGGAGCCCGGCCTGCTGGGTGACATCCCGGAACTGAACCGCAGAGGTTTCCGGCGTTGCTCCGATTCCTGTTTGTTCGACGAGAAGTATTGCCAGGGCAAGAACTAGAATTGTTGCGAGCGAACGCTTCACCATTCCCCCAAGTTTCAGTCGCGGCCCACGCCAAGTGCATCGGCGGCGCGATTGATGTAGTTAAACCAGGACGCGATCAGCGTAACCTGCAGAATGCCGCGATCATCGAAGCCGACGGCGCGCAGCTTGACGTGATCATCCGGGCCGCATTTCGTCGCGTCTTTCGTCAGTTTCACCACATAGTCCAGCATGGTGCGATCCTGCTCGCTGATTGGCGCAGTCCGATAGTCGCTTTGCAGCGCATTGACCATCGTTTCATCCAGCGTGACCCGACGCAGAAACTCTGCGTGTGACTCGATTCAATAGTGGCAACGATTCGTCACCGAAACCATGGTGGCGATCATTTCGTGCTGATGCCGCTTGAGAGGCAAGTCCGGCGACATGAGCGCACCAAACGTGCTGAAGGCATGGAAGAGCACGTCGGGGAGAAGCGTATGGCTCGCTACGATGCCGGACATTTGGCCGTCATTCACGGGATGGATGGGGGTAGCGTATTCGATGGGATAGAGCCTGCGCTGTGCTTCCATCGCGCTCTTGACGCGATCGTCTTCGTCCATTCGAACAGTCTTGATCCAGGTCATGCTTCGCAGCTCCTCGAGGCGGCTATCATCCTGAAATTATTTCGAACCGCCGGGGCGCGTTCGCTCCCGGGTTACACTTTGCGTTGGCGCCCTCACCGTAATCGCCTTTCTGGTCCGCGCCGGTGCAAGGGCGACGCTGACGTGTTCGTGAATCGCTTGCCGCTCGTTGTTGTCCTCGGGATGAGTTTGGCGGTACGGCCCGGTGATGGCCTGCGCCGATTCATCGGCCTTGAACCGCAGATAGCGCGCCTTGTGTTCGTTGGCTTTGGCGTCATTGCCGAGGCCGTTGTAGCACAGCATGAGGTTGTAGTGCGCCTGCAAATCCTCGGGATCGATGGAAAGCGTCTGTTCGAATTCCTTAACCGCGTCGGCGTAGCGCTTCTGCAGAAAAAGAACGCGGCCAAGTTCGTTGTGGACGACGCGGTCGCGCGGGAACTGCGCGAGCACGATTTGCAAGTGAGCGATGGCGCCGTCGTATTCACCATCTTCCTTGAGGGCGCGTGCGTAAAAGAAATTCGTCCGTGCCAGCCGCGGGTCGATCGCCAGGGATTTCTCGAGCACTTTTCGCGCGCCAGCGGTATCGCCCTCCTGCACCAGCACACGGCCAATGTTGGTCCAGCCGTCAGGACTTTGCGGGTCGGCCTCGGTGATTTTCTCAAACGCCGCGGCCGCGCCTTTCAAATCGCCCTGCAGGAAAAGCCCAATTCCGTAATCGTTCCAGCGAGTCCAATCCTCTTTCGTGGCAACTGTCCTCGGTTGGGGCGCAGGGGCATTCCGCGCGAGAACTCTCAACGTCTTCGTGTCCTCGGCAATTGTAATGATGGGAAGATCGGGAATGGCTTTGACGTTGCCGGAAACCGTCGATGTGTCGCCGTTGAAGGCCCACTTACGGTCGTCGTAATCCGGCGTGGTCTTGATGCGGTTCGTCAACGGAGTATTTCCAACAAGTTCTGGTTGCTCGACGCCCGCAAACGAAAAGTGCGTATTGAACCAAGTGAACTTGCGATAGTTGAGCTTCGCATACAGCGTAATTTTGTCGCCCACATTTTCCGGAATGTGGAGCCGGTAGTGCGCCGTGTCCGCCGCGCCCGGAGGAATCAGATGCACATAAACAACCGAGCGTGTCGCCCACGCGTTTCGTTTGTTGACGGGATTTCCGTGCCCATCGATCTGTAGCGAACGATAGAAATGCGCTCCCGGCTCGACCGGGCCTTTGCCATCGTCCTCCACTTTCCCGCTCCAAAAAATTGTTTGCCCTTTTTCATCCGTTGCTTGCAGCTCCAGCCACACATCGAAAGCGTCCACCGTGCCGCCGGGGAAGAAGTGCCCGACCTTGCGCGTGCGCACAACCACATCCACACGAGCGTCATCGCCTCGCCGCACCGCCGCATCGGTGCGATCAATGGGAGCGGTGATAGGGCGAATCTCGCCGGATGGGCCTTTCGGCAGTGAAATATCAGACTCTTCGCCGATGGCGAAAGTCGTCGAGAGTTCCGGTTTTCCGATTTCGCTGCGCACGGGCGCGTTCGTTTCTTTGCCCGCGGGAGAAATCGCGAAAATATCCACACTCAGTTGCTTGTCCTGCAAAAACTTCTTGGCGAATTCGTACTGCGCCTGGTCCTGATTTGCCATGGGCACCGCCGTGTTCGCGCCAGGGAAGCGATGCGAATGCACGAGGCCGTCAACGTTGCCGTCGTCGTTCGAGAGAACTTGCGGCATGTGGCAATCCGCGCAATTCATGGGCGACTTCGGATAGTAGAAAGCGCGCGCTCCCTGCCCGGAAACGCCGCTGGCCTGCCAGTTGTCATATTCATTGAAGCCGCGAATCCAGCGGTAGTGATTCACGGGAACGTCCAAATGAACTTTGTGGCATGAAGAACAAAACTCTGCGGTGTCCGCGCGCATAAACGGCTTCAGAAAAGTGCGGCGATGCGGCTCCGGATTGAGGCGGACCACAAAGTCGTGCAGTTTTCGCACGAACGGATTCTCGCTCGCGGCGAGTTCGTGCAGCTTAGGGTATTCCAGGAAAAAATCGCCCTGGCCCATGGTGCTCTTCACTTCCACAATGCTGTGGCACATCAGGCAGCCCAGGCCGGCGCGGGCTTCCGGGCGGTCAACAATTTGCTTGATCGGAGTATCGAACAAGCCGCTGTAGAGCAGCGCGGGATCGTGGCAGCCCGCGCACCACTTGGAGGAACGCACGCCGGCGACTTCCTGCATGTACTCGATGCTCTTGCGGTACCACTGGTTGTTGAACGAAGAGAAATGATGCATCGAGCTGTCCCATTGCTTATAAATATCCGCATGGCAGCGCTGGCAGGCGTCGGATTTCATGAAGTACTTGGAGGGAATGTTGCCGCCGTGTTTGGTCTGCGCGGAGCTGGGGAAAAATTTCCCCTGGGGGCCGTCACCTTCGCCATCCATTGTTTCCGCCGGCATCAGCGGATTGGAAATGCGATTCGCGTTCTTCCAGGCGACCTCGCGCGTCCACCACGTTCCCGCCGCGATGCCTGCCGTCACAAGCGTCAGCGCGGCAAAACCAAAGCCGCGCCGGAGGACGCCGTCGCCCAACCACCCTTTTGAAAAGAGCCAGGAGGTTGCCAGAAAAAACGTGCCAAGAACGCACAACGCAATATGCGCATACAACCACGTCGTCAGCCGAAGAGGCGTGCCGATTTTGATCAACACGATTCCAAGGAGCGCTCCCGCAGCCAGCGAGATCCAGCCCAGCCGGGCCAGCAGCGATTCGTGGCGGAGCAACCGTACAACGTAAGAAAAGAGAAGAATCGTTAAGACGATTCCGATCGCGACATGGAACAAGTCCACAACAAAGTAGGAGATCGTGGCCGAGGGATATCCATACAGGTAAACCGCGCTGACCGTCAGCGCAACCAGGATTCGTGATAACCACCGCTTGACAAAATCAATTTGCATCATCTCCACCTGCATGCGCGGTTTGCGGCTATCAAAACAGCGGCCGGATGTGTGAGTAACATCCGGCCGCAATTCAGTTTGGGGTGCCCCGAAGCGAGCCAGGATCTGGCGGAGCCGGAGGCGATGTTGCTTGTGAGCACACTTATATGTTTTAACGTGGAGCCTGGCAATAATGCAAAAGCATTAGAAGTCAGGCTCGGCATCTATCCCCTGTGTTTCTATGCAGTTGTAGGCTCTTCCGGCACGTAGATCTTTGTATTCTTCCGTGCGCCCGCTGGGCCAGTCGATTACCACGCGATCGATTTTTTCACGCAAACCGAGACCAAACGTTACCGGCAATTCCGACTGAGAAAGGTAGCTGGAGCCCCCCCGGACCATCCTCGATTGCGTTTGCCCCTCGTAGTAAATGCGGATCGACGAGCCGATCGCATCGCGATTCGACTTTGTACCTTTCAGCCGAAATCGAATGCTCCGAGGATGCCCCTCTTGATCGTTCCGGTATAAGTACGCTGGCCCATTGTTGGTAGTCATCAGGATGTCCAGGTCACCGTCGCGGTCGAAATCGCCGTAGGCCAGGCCGCGTCCAACCTTCGGAGTCTCGAACCCTCCTCCGACCGTCGCTGCGACGTCCTGAAATTTTCCCCCACCGCGATTCAAAAAGAGTTGCGGCGGTTGGGCGTAACCGGTGTTGCCGCGGATATTTCTGACGGTTTCGTCGATGTGGCCATTGGCCACCGCCAGGTCAAGGGCGCCATCAAGGTCCACATCGAGGAACAAGCAGCCAAAGCCGAGAGTGTTCCTGGATGCCGCCCCGATGCCGGATGGAATGGACACGTCGTCGAAAACTCCCGGAGCGGTGGCTCGATACAGGCCGATCATTTCATTGTCAAAGTTGGTGATAGCCACACCGGGCTTACCGGAACCATCGAAATCTCCGGTGTCGACGCCCATGCCGGCGCGGGCTTTTCCTTCCGTGCTAAACGCCAGGCCGGCCTCCACTGCGACATCCTTGAATTTGCCATTTCTCAAATTGCGGTACAACTTATTCGGTTGCGTGTCGTTGGCAACCAGCAGGTCCGGCCAGCCGTCCTGGTCGTAGTCGAACATCGCTACTCCCAGCGATTTTGAGCTGCTGTCAAAAATGCCGCTGGTGGCAGTTACGTCTTCGAATGTTCCGTTGCCGCGATTGTGGAAGAGCCAGCAGGTATCCCCGCGATACGCTTCCGGCGTGCAGTATGACTTGTGCGAACCGTCGAGGCTGCAGAAGACATCGTGCTCGGGGGACCAGCGCACGTAGTTGCATATAAAGAGGTCCAGCAAGCCATCCCGGTCATAGTCAAACCAAAGCGCGGAAGTGCTGAAGCCCTGGCGCCCGAAGAGGCCGCTCGAACGCGTGGCATCAACGAAAGTTCCTTTGCCGGTGTTGCGAAAAAGCCGGCTCTGCCCCACGCAAGTGACGAAAATATCCGGGAAACCATCGTTGTTGTAATCCCCGACGGCCACTCCCATTCCATACATCTCGACGTCGAGGCCGGCGCTTCGCGTCACGTCCGTAAACGTGCCGTTGCGATTATTTCGGAAGAGCCGCGGCGTGGACCTCTGGCGTTTGTGCCCGGGCCAGTCCATGCCGTTCACCAGCAGAATATCTTGCCAGCCATCGCTGTCGTAATCGAGGAACGCGCAGCCTGCGCCCAGCGTCTCCGGGAGCAATTTGCCGCCATAAGCGCCGCTGTTGTGCCGGAACTGGATCCCCGCCGCGTTGGTAACATCGGTCAGGCGAAATCCCAAGGAATTAACGGGATTCGCGAATGTCCAAGGTGGCGCCGCCGCCGTAGTTAGTCCTGCGCTGATTGTTTTGAAAAGGAAGTCTCGCCGGTTCACGGCAGATTCACCAGGCCATTGCGAATCGCGTAGACCACCAGCTCTGCCGTCTTGTGAATTCCCAGCGTCTCCATGATATTGGCCCGGTGGACCGCAACGGTATTCGCACTGAGATTTAAATCCGCCGCGATTTCCTTGTTCGACTTGCCGGCCACGATATGTTTCAGGATTTCCAGTTCGCGCGGCGTCAATCCTCCGCCGCGCTCTCCTTTCAGAGTGTCTGGGCGAGATACTTGTGGGTCCAGCACCGTCATGCCCGCCGCGATACTCTTCACGGCGCTGACCAGGTCGAGGTCCATAGCATTTTTAAGCACGTAACCGCGAGCGCCCGCTTCGAGCGCCTGACTCACCAGCGTTTCCTCGGAATGCATGCTTAACATCAGGATTCCTGCTTCGGGGAATTTTTCCAGGATTTTGCGCGTCGCTTCGATGCCGCTCAGTTCCGGCATCGCGCAGTCCATCACGATTACTCTGGGCCGCAGCGCGCAGGCCAGGCGCACGGCCTCTTTACCGTCGCTGGCTTCTCCAACGACGGAGATTTCCCGGTCATCTTCCAGCATGCGGCGGAATCCGCGGCGTACCAGCGCGTGATCGTCTGCCAGCAGAACCGTTATCTTAGGCGCCATTGGCATCCACTTTGATTCGGGGAATCTGGAGACGCACCCTGGTCCCGCCTTGCGGACTTGGTGAGATTGCCAGCGTGCCGCCAACCAACTCGGCGCGTTCCCGCATGGCCACCAACCCGATCCCGCGCTGCATCTTTTCTGCCACGAAACCCGTGCCGTGATCTTCCACTTCGAGCTCCAGCGAATCCGGTGAATATCTCAGCCAGATCCAGGCGTCAGTGGCCCCGGAGTGCCGGCTCACGTTATTCAGCGCTTCTTGCAGCACGCGATAAATATGCACACCGGCGCTCGTCTCCAAGGGAAATGGCTTGCCTGTCTTCTCATAATGGAGCGCAAGGCCCGTTTGCCGTCCCACCGTGGGAATATACCAATCGAAGGTGCTTTCTAACCCGGCCTCTTCGAGTAGAACGGGATGAAGTGCCTGGGAGAGCGTCCTGATATTGTTCAACGTAGATTGCGCGATCTCCTGCACCTCCTTCAGATCTTCGCGCAGGGGCGATCCTTCCGGAGCATGCTTGCCAGCGCGGCCCAGCATCGATCCGATCGCCGTCAAGACTTGCCCGAACTCGTCGTGGAGTTCGCGAGAAATATGCCGCAGCGTCGATTCCTGTGTCGAGATCAGTTTCTGCGCCAAGTCGCTGCGCTGCTCGGAAAGCTCGGCCAAGCGCGCAAAAATCTGGCGATTACTGCGAATCAGATACAAGCTTGTCAGAACAATCGCGATGAGCGTTGCGGCCAGGAAAAGATAAAGCTGCCGCTGCACACCATCGTAAATCTGCGCGATGCGCGCGGCGGCCAACTCTTCACCTTCGTTATTTCCGACCAGCAGCCGCGAAACGGCGGTACTGAGCGCTTGCTGCCGCGCCTGGAGCGACAAGCGAATCTGTTCCCGCGCCTCTGCATCCTTACCGTTCTGCGCCAGTGCGAACATCCGGTTCACGGCGTCCCAGAACTGCGACACCGCTTGAGAAAGAAACAGCCGCTGTTCCGGAGTGCGGTTCGCCCCAGCCAGGCTCTCTTCCAGTTTTAGGCCCGCGTCCAGGTCCTGGTGAATGCGTTCGAACTGCGCGGTCCATGCCGTCAGCGGATAGGGTTCCGTGGTGTCCAGCATGTCCCGCATGGCCAGCGCGATGGAATTGAGGTCGTTCTGGATGCGCAACAGTTGCAGCGAGTCTTTCCGGTTGCGATCCACCATCTCACTCTGAAGTTTCCGAAGTCCGGTGAGCTGAATGGTGATGTAGGACGCGTAAGCGAGCACGGCGGCCAGCGTAATCACCAGTCCTAGCAGCAGTCCGTTCGTGGGTGAGCCTTGCGAGGATGCGGCATTGTGCACGGCTAAGAATACCTCACGCCGTGGTTTGCCGCCGCAGCGAGAGCACCAGGAAAATCAGAATCGTCGCGCAGGCCAGTGGCACGAGTAATCCTACTCGCAAACTGCCAGAGTATTGCGAGACCGCTCCAATCAGCCCAGGGCCTGCAGATCCTCCGAGAGAAGCCAGTGCGAAGAGGATGCCCCCGACATGCTTCGCGCGCGCGCCATACCATCGCGAGAGCCAGGCAATGAAAATGGGGTAAACGCTCGCGCATCCCAGGCCGGCCGAAAAGACCGCCACGGTGGCAATCTCGAGCGATCTGGATGCGATCAGCAATGCCGTTGCTGCTGCCGCCAGGCTTAGAGCGGCCAGCACTATTTTTCTCTCGGGCAGGCGCCGTAGAACCAGCGGTGCGCCTGCGCGGCCGGATGTGAGGCCGGCATAGAAAAACATGGGCGCGAGCGTGGTCATGCCGGTAATGCCATTCGCCAGCCGCTTGGCGTACTCTGCGGACCAGATGCCGATGCCATTTTCCATCGCGACATAAATGAAAAACATGGCGCCCATCGCAATCGTAACTCCCAATCCGATGGCGGGGGATGATGGCAGGGCCGTACTCACATCCTTCTCGTGCTTCTGCGCGCCGAAGGAGACGAACAAAAAGCCCAGCACGAGAATTCCACCAAAAACTGCAGCGCCCGTCAGCAGGGTACCCAGCCCATTGCGTTTCAGCGCCAGGGCGATCAATGGGGAGCACGCCATCGCTCCGGCGCCCCACGCAAAATTGAGCTGGTTCAATAGCGACGCACTCTTTGCTCCTCCCAATTCCGCAACGAACAAATTTGTTCCGGGAGTGATCAACCCGTAGCCCAAGCCGAAAGCTGCCGTAGCCGCTAGAGCAACGCCGTGCGTGTCGGCGTTAAGAGACGCAAGACCTCCTCCCATTAGCGCATAACCCAAAACCAAAGGCGGCCTATATCCGCGCCACGCGGCGATCGCGCTGGAGGCTAGTGTGCCACCTAATGCCGCCAGGAATTGAATCGAAGAAAAAAGACCAGCCTGCCCATCATCGAGAGACCATCTGCGGATAAAAATAGGCAACATCGGACCGACGATCGTGGTTGCTATTCCGCTCAGCACAAAGCCTGCGAAGAGCAAGACAAGCAGGTTGCGGTGCCCTTGCGCTGCTGTGATGGCTGGATTTTGTTCGTTCATGGGCAATCTGTCATTCTGAGGGACACTGCCTCTTCAAGCAACTTCGCGTTTGCGAAAAATCGTTCTGCCTGAAATTCGAAAGTTCGATACTCTTAGCGTTCGCTTTTCTGGAAAGATGGACGCCATGATTGAAGTCGGCCTCGTAGGATTCGGTCTTGCCGGCCGCGCGTTTCACGCGCCGGTGATTCGCGCTGTGCCTGGTTTGCATCTCGCCGCTATCGTGCAGCGTAGCGGCACAGAGGCAGCGGAGAAATATCCCGGCGTTCGAATCGTGCGGAGCCTGGACGAACTGCTTTCGATTTCCGAGATTCGCCTCGTCGTGATTGCCACTCCTAACGAGACGCACTGTTCCTTCGCGCGGCAATGTCTTGAGGCGGGCCGTGATGTGGTCGTCGATAAACCTTTCACAACAACTCTTGAAGAGGCTGTTTCGCTCGTGCAGTTTGCGAAGGACGCGAACCGCCTGCTCACCGTCTATCAGAATCGCCGCTACGATGGCGATTTTCAGGCTATTCGAAAGCTTGTCGCGGACGGAACCTTGGGACGCATCGTCCGGTTCGAAACGACTTACGACCGCTTCCGCCCGCAACTCAAGCCGGGCGCCTGGCGTGAGGCCGCGCGCCCCGGCAGCGGAATCCTATTCGACATCGCACCACATTTGATCGATCATGCCTTGGTTCTTTTTGGCCTGCCGGAAGCCGTAACCTCCGACGTTCGAACGGAACGTGAAAACGCGGCCGCCGATGATGCCTTTGATATTACGCTTCATTATTCGAACGGCATGCGCGCCGTTCTGCGATCCAGCATTCTTGCCGCCGCGCCGCGTCCGCGCTTCGTGCTATTCGGCACGCAAGCCAGTTTCGTAAAGCAAGCATTTGATCCGCAGGAAATGAATCTCCGCCTTGGGCACATTCCCACGGACACGGCGTGGGGCGCCGAGCCGGAAGAAAATTGGGGCGTCCTTACCGTCCCCTCCGGAGATTCGTTCGAACAGCGGCGCATCCCCTCGGCCGTCTGCGATTACCGCGACTACTATTCGAATGTACGCGATGCGATCCTGGGGCGCGCGTCGCTGGCGGTTACGCCGGAGTGGGCGCTGGATGTGATGCGGCTACTCGAGCTGGCGCGCGACAGCAGCCAGAGGCGCCGTACGATTCCGTGGTGATGCGCGGATTCTCGTTCGAATCGCACTTTTCAACAAGCATCGAAGAACTTCCGCGTATAATCTGTTTTCCCCGCGGATAAGGAAGGAGCGGCCCGCTGCCCATGACCATCGAACTGGCACCCTCGATTCTTTCTGCAAACTTCGCGCGGCTTGGCGAGGAGGCGAAAGCGGCGCTGGACGGCGGCGGCACGGTGCTCCATTGCGATGTGATGGACGGCCACTTTGTTCCGAATATCACGATTGGGCCGTTGGTCGTGGCCTCCCTGAGGAAAGCTCTTCCCAACACCATCCTCGATTGCCACCTAATGATCGAACACCCTGACGAATTCATTCCTGCTTTTGTGGAAGCCGGAGCCAGTTGGATCTCCGTGCACCAGGAAGCTTGCGTTCATCTCCATCGCACGCTGCAGCAGATTGAGTTGCACGGATGCAAATCAGGCGTGGTGCTGAATCCCGCCACGCCGGTGCACATGGTGGAAGAAGTCCTGGATATGGTTCACCATGTTCTGGTGATGTCCGTGAATCCGGGATTCGGGGCACAAAAATTCATTCCTGGCGCTCTTCACAAGATTAAGACCCTTGCCGAAGTCCGCGAAGAGCTTGGCCTTTCGTTCCGCATCGAAGTGGATGGCGGGGTGGCTCTCGATACGGTAGGTGATGTGGTGCGCGCGGGGGCGGAGCTGCTGGTGGCCGGTAACGCGGTTTTCGGGAAAGGCAACGTTCGCGAAAACGCGAAAAAACTTCTGGAAGCGGCGCGTGCCGCAACCCTCACCCGTGCTTGAACGAAATAGCGCCGGTAAGAATTTCAAGAGCCACCGGAGAGGTCTGTTTTTTTCTACTGCTCCTGATAGTTCCAGGTCAGCCCGCCATCAACGAAAAAGGTCGTTCCGGTCACGTAGTCGGATTCCGAACTCGCCAGGAATGCCGCCATTGACGCCACATTTTCCGGTTTGCCCAGCCGCTTCAGCGGAATGTTTCCGAGCAACGCGTTCAGCTTGACCGGGTCGTTCAACAGCTTCGTGTTGATGGGCGTTTCGATAGCTCCTGGGGCGATGTTATTGATAGTGATGCCGAGCGGGGCAAGTTCGATCGAGAGATTGCGCGTCAGCATTTTCACGCCGCCCTTGCTTGCGCAATACGAAGTGAAATGCGGGAAGGGAAGCTCTTCATGCACCGAGCTGATGTTGATGACTTTGCCGCCAGCCTTCGCCTGCATGCGGTGTTTCACGAATGCCTGCGTGATGAAGAAAAGACCTTTTAGATTGACGTTCAGGACCGCGTCGTAGTCTTCTTCGGTGGCGTCCCAGAAATCGGCGCTGCGTTCGAGTCCCGCGTTGTTGACGAGGATGTCGATCTTTCCAAACCGCGCCACCGTGTCTGCGATGAATTTCTGCCCGTCCACTACTCGTCCCACGTCGCATTGGA
>WNFO01003386.1_pt1 | contig 13501 bp, 16 predicted proteins | sample 5400251 | NCBI WGS metagenome assembly WNFO01 (sample SAMN13153354, study PRJNA577476) | soil metagenome | isolation source: 100 cm saprolite under Madrone tree | place: USA:California | collected 2016-06-14 | reverse complement strand
AGCGCGTTCAGTTCAATGAAGACGGAGAACCGATCCTTGCGGACCAGCGGGGCGATCGTGTTGTACTGCAACTCCGTGATTGCCCCTGCGGCCTTCCAATGATCGAGACGGCCAAGGATAGTCATTCGATTGTCCTGCGGCGGATCATACAAGAGTGACGTTGGAGTGCCAGGGAAAAAGGCGGGGACAAGGGTGAGGATAAAGAAGTTGGGGAGAAGAATAAGAATCACGGGAAACGTACTCCCCTCCTGATACAGGAGGGGTGGCAGGGTGGTAGCTCACACGAAATGTTTCGCCGAACTGACCACCCCGTCCGCGCCTGTCAAAGGAGGCTTCGCAGCATTTCTTGATGGCGCGTCCACCCCTCCTTTTCAAGGAGGGGAATACGCTTTCCCGAATTCCTCAATTTCCCGTCCTCACATTTTTGTCTACAGACAGGGAGGAAAATCGGGGTCAGACTGGTGAATTCCCTTTTTTCCAGTCAAAGAAGTCCTTAATCGGAAAAAAGGGAATTCACCAGTCTGACCCCGATTTTCCTTCCGATTTGTGCCGGCGCTCACAGAGCGCCGCTACAGTATGCTTAGGCGAGTTCACGAAGCAGGCGATCCCAGGATGCCAGCTCTTGCTCCGGGGCGAATCGTGGTTGAAGTCTTCGGATGAATTCCCGCAAGTTGACAAGAAACTCCGGATCCTTTTCAGCAAGGCCAAGCATATTCGCAAGCTGTTCGGTGTCTCCCAGACGGAAATATCCTGCATAGTCTGCACCGAGCATGCCGATGTTGCCGGGAATATCCGAGCACAGGATTGGAACTCCGCATACCACTGCCTCCGCGATCGCGCTTGCCCCGCCTTCCATTGCCGAAGACAGGACCAGCAAGCGTGAGCGAGCCAGTAATTGCATCGCGGCTTCATGATTCTGTTCGCCAACCCAGCGATAGCGCGGGTTGGCAACTTCTTCCGCCCTTGCGTTGTCTTCCCATTTCGATTCGAGCACCCGGCCGGCATGGATCACGCGAATCCGCGACTGGACCGGCAGGTGGCGTGCTGCGAAAGCAGCGCGCAACGGATCTTTTACGTCCCGCAGATGACTCAACACGCAGACTTCGAAGCGATCCTCGCTGGGTTGCTCGCGCCGGAGTGGCGGCGTTGCCGATTGGTAAATGACGCGCGTCTTCGCACGCGCATGGTCGTCCAGTTCGTCGAGCGCAGCTTCCTGTAAAGCGACCACTCCGGTGGCCAAAGCAAGCGACTCCCGTGCTTCGAAAACAACACGGAGGTCTCCGTATAGATCCGTTCCAGTGAGCGCGACGATCAACGGGCGCTGGGGATGCTCTTCGCGGAACCGCCTGGCACTGTCGTGACTGCGCCTGGCGTGTAAGGCAATCAGGAGATCGCAATCCTCTCCAGTCCACTCCTGCGCTAATTGAACATCATGTCCAAGGCGCCGGAGCAGGCCGGCCCAGCGGTTTGCTGTGACGCTGTTGCCCAGCGTCGTATCAGGCGCCTCCGGTGTAACGATGAGCGTTTTCACATTTCCAATGCGCAGGTGCGGAACCCTGCCCAAATGTCTCGGCGGTCAGGAGTGTAGAAGTTCCGGTATGGAACACGGATCAGCCGAGAGCGCGTGGACCACGCGCCGCCACGAAGCGTTTTGTGCGACCCGAACCAGGGACTGGAATACTCTTTGTAAGGATCCTCAGAAAAACCCGGGTACGGAAAGAAATCGCTGGAAGTCCATTCCCAAACGTTACCGATCATCTGGCGGCAGCCATAAACCGAATCGCCACCCGAGTGGCTGTTCACATCGCAACAGCCGTTCGCAGTCCAATCGAGATTGGCCGAAGAATGCGGATCGCTCCCGCGAGCGGCAATCTCCCACTCGTATTCTGCAGGTAAGCGCCTGTCCATCCACCGGCAATACGCTTCTGCTTCAAACCAGCACACGTTTGCGATGGGACGGAATGGTTCCAGCGGAACCCATCGATCGAAGTGCCGTCGCTGCCAGCCGAGTTCAGGATCGCGTTTCCAGTAGACCGGATGCTCCGCTCGCGCGCTCTCACGCCACGCCCAGCCCTCGGAGGTCCAGAGTTCGCAGCGTTTGTATCCATTCTCCTCGATGAAGGCTGCAAACTCGGCCTGCGTCACGGGCGCTCGAGCGATTCGAAATGCGGGGACATCGACCGCGTGAGACCACTTCTCGTTATCGAAGATAAATCCACCTTTGGCAGTCGATCCGATCAGATAGTTCCCACCGGGAACGGCAACGTCGCCCGGAAGAGGCCCACTTGAACAATCGGCGTGGCTCACGGATGGATTTACAGAGAACGTGGGCGGCGGATATCCAAGTGTCTGGCGGGTTATGGTGAACGCCTCATCGTGCATGTCCTCATGAAAAATGGACAGCAGAACGAAATACCCATCGCGGACATCCAGACTGGAGTTGGAGAGCCGGTCCAGAACCCGGTCACGAACAGCTTCGAGATAATCGATCGTGGTCTGGCGAGACGGCAGGGGCAGATTCCATCGCGTATCGTGCGCGACCTTCGCCGAGTCGTACAAAGTGTCCGCATCGGAACGCATCGGCGGTTGTCCTGCGGCGTGACGCAGGACCCAGTACTCCTGAAAATACGCAGCGTGCCCGATCTCCCACAGAAACGGGTTGATGGTGCGTATAAGCGGCACGCGAAACTGCTCATCGGACAAGTCCCGCACGAGGTCAAGCGTTCGGGCACGGGCATCGATAACCCATTCTTCGAGTTGTGAACCGGGCGCCATCGGACTATCTTAGCCCCGGCCGGAAGAATTTTAGCCGCGGATTACGCGAATTACGCGGATGGGCGCGCAATACCTTCATGCGGTGGCGATACAGTTTGCCAGCGCGCCCATCCGCGTAATTCGCGTAATCCGCGGCTAAACAAGTCAGAATCGCCGTGTCAACTCCAGATAGCCAAGCATGGCGTTTTGTCCTTCAGGAAAAACGTTGCGAACGACAGCTTTGCCGTTGGCGCGTGCAATATAGAAAGTTAGCGTCGTCTGCGAATCGAGCTGATAGTCCGCGCTGAAGTCAAACACATTCGCGAAACGTTTCTGGCCACCGGATGGACGTCCGGTATATCCGAAAGTTTGTTTCTGGAACGCGCCGCCACCGACGTACCAGAGGTCTCTTCGGCTCGCCAAATTCAACGAATGCACTTCGGTACGCAAGGTCCAGTGGCGGTGAGGACTCAGGGTCAATTCTGCAAACCCGTCTTCATTGTTCATCAAATTGTAGAGGGGGAAGCGGGCAAACGGTCGAGGAGTTGGCAGCTCCTGGAAGAACGTCCGGTGGACATCATCGGAAGGATCGTCATCTCCACTTCCGCGGAAATAACCGCCGCGCAGCCACGGTTTGAGCTTCGCGTTTGCCAACTGATAGCCGGCTTCCGCTGCAATAGCGTGCGCCCGGTGATCGATGACGCCCCAACTGCCGGTCTGCACAGCTCCCCAGAACAGCACATCGGCTTTACCGATCCCTGCATCAAATACATGGACGTAGTTTCCGCCCAACGTCGTGATGCCGATCTTCCTGTGGTCGCCGGCGCGGAGAACCAGCGGACGGTTGTCTGTTTTAACCACATCGCGGCCATCGCGGTAGTAGGTCGCAAAAATCCGTCCCTGGGCTTCGCCAAACGATCGAACGGTCCTGGTCAATGCTCCATACACGATCTCTACGTTCAGTTCCTTCATTCCCCGGACTTGATACACGCCCTCCGTTGGGCGCGCTGCGACGAATGTAAAGTTTGTGTCCGACGCACCGCGAGAGAAATGGAGTCCGTCCAGACTGCGGCCAACGTGAGTGAAGCCAAAATTACCGATCAGCCGATTCGCGACTCGATCCCGAATAACAGAGCCAAGCGCGCCTTCGGGAGTTATTTCCAGCCCGTCCCCGAATTCAAAACGGCCTAAACGAAGATTGCTTGCTTTGTCTCCACCAATATCTTTGAAGCGGACGAAGCCTTGCTTCAGGAAAACACCGAAGGCGTGATCCGGGTTTGCGGCAAAGTAAGAACCTCCGAAGCCGAGCTGCCCCTGTGGCGGCGGTGCGATTGCTCTGTCGGGCAGACCGATCAAGGTCGGTTGAGCCAATTCGAAAAGCCAATCCTGCGACTTGAATTGCCTGCCGATCGCCAGGCGAAACAGCGAGGCGCCATAGCCGTATTCAGTATCTCCGGCTTGCGTTTCGAAAAAATGCCAATCCTCGAAACGAAGTCTGAGGCTGCCGGAAACAGTCCAGCCCGCAATGTGGATCTGGGTTGCCTGTGGAGTGGATTGCGCAAACGTGGATTGCGACCGAAGCAGCGACGCAACGATTGAAATGAGAAGAAGGTTTCTCGTTCTCTACCTCGGCGGAATCGGCCGCTCGACGACAATTGGCCGCAGTGTAAGCGTCCACGAAAGCGGAACGGATGCGGGATTGAAGCAGATCTTGTCATCGCAGGCCTGGTATTCGAGCGTGCCGTTGAGCGTCACCGAGTCTTTTCCGCGAAACGCCGCTTGAGCCTGCGCGGTACCCTCGAGGATGACTTCCTGCACAAGTGTGAACGGCTTCTGATACACCGGGACCCGCTCATTCAAAGGCTTGAAAAAGTAGATCTGCGAAGCTGGATATTTCATTGGCAGCAATCGCACGAACGGTTGCGGCTCGATCTTCAGTGCGATGACACGATAGTCCCTGGCGCCTGGCGCGTAGACGTGAATGCCGGAGTGAGGCTGGATCTCGAAAGCCAGCGAGAAGCGGTTTCCCGGCGCTACGGCTGAGTCGCTCGGATAGGTCGTCAAATCGAGTTGTCCTGTCGAAACCCTGGTACCGGCGATGGGCGCATTATCGCCAAGCCTTGTCATGATGCTCGAAACGGTGTTTCGTTCGAAGTAGAAATCCTCGAAGAACCGCGACGTGACGCGGCCCTGCCGGTCGACGATGAAAGTGCCCGGAAACGACATTCCCACCATGTCCGGTCTCGCCTGGTTCACAGACACATATTTCTGAACCTCGGCCCGAACTGCAGGATCGTCCTTATCCGGACCCAGGCCCCACTCGGGAACCGGATTCAAAATGCCGTATTGTTTTATGGTTACGGAACCCGCATCCGACAACAGAGGAAATGTAATGCCGCGTTGTTTGCTGAAAGCGGCCATTATCTCGGGTGAGTCGTAACTGATCGCTGCCAGGCCAAGCCCTTTGTCCTGAAGTTCCTTTATTCGACTCTGCAGCTCGACGAGCTGTGTCTTGCAGTAAGGTCACCAATCCGCCGAACGGACGAAGACCAGCATTGCGCCTTTCGATCCCATGATCGACCGCAGCGTCTGCGTGTTTCCGTTCTGGTCCTTCAGGCTGAAATCCGGAATACGCTCGCCGACCTGCGGCCCGAGCTTCGACACATCGATCTTCGTGCGTTGCGGTGTTTGCGGCGCCTGCATGAATGCGCTGGAGAGAAGCGCCATTGTGATAGCAAGCAACTTCATCGAACCATAACTTATCTGGCCGGAATCAGTGACGGCAAGGAAAATCGGAGAATCGCCGATTAAGTAACCCCTGGCAAAAAGCTTTTTCACCGTCTTTGATCACTTTTTCACCACCCTTGATCACTTTCTCGTGTCCCTTCGGTTCTCTGTGAGCAACCGGTCCCACTTTCTGACCATCTCGCTTCACTTTCTGACCGTCTCGCGTGACTCTCTGAGCGTCTCACCTCACTCTGCGGTCATGTTTCCAGGCTTTTTGATGAACCGGCTCTTCTACCTGAGCAGCGCGACTTGCAATGTGGTCGCGTTGCCGGCCTTTTTCGTGGGTGAACCTCGCAACTTGACCGCGTGCTCTCTCTTTCTGATCACCTTGCAACTCTTACGGACCGTTTGATCCGACTCTGGGGTCGCCTGTCGCGAATTTGGGACTCCGTGACTGTCGTACGGGAGTGTTTCTTCGCTTACGAAGCCGTCACGAACTTTTCCGCGATTGCGCCCCTGTTCCTCTGGACCATGTCGTCCTCCTTTCTGGCTCCAAATAAAGGCAATTGGGTCTCCAAATGTCGGAATTGGAGCTCCGTGAAGGATTCCAACGAGTTACGTTGCTGAAAGGTGATCGAACGCTCGAGTTCAGGAACAATCGGTCATAAACGATGACCGATTTGTTCCCGAACCGGGACCAGAAAGAGCCTGTTACTAGGTGACCTGGACCCCTTTCCAGAAGGCAACGCAGCCTTTTATGTTTTTGGCCGCTTCACTTGGCTCGGGATAGTACCAGGCCGCGTCCTTATTAACCTTGCCGTCAACGACAACGTCGTAGTAGCTGGCCAGGCCCTTCCATGGGCATGTCGTGCGCGTGTCGCTTTCGCGAAAGAATTCTTTCTTTACGGAATCGCGCGGAAAGTAATGATTTCCTTCGACAACCACGGTTGCATTGCTTTCGGCCAGCGTCGTGCCATTCCAGATTGCCTTCATAAGGGACCCTCCTCACTTATCAGCGTAACCTTTCTGCCTCATCTTCCGAATCTACTTAATGACCAAGTATGCTACGGAGGATTTCATGAACAAACGCATTGTCATCGCTGCGGCGTTCGCCGCGGCTATTGCTCCAACCATGCTCTCGGCTCAAAAGCCGGTTCCGGCCCCAAAGAATTTCAAAGCCGAAAAGTGCTACGGCATTGCCAAAGCCGGCAAGAACGATTGCGCAGCAACAGGAAACAACTCCTGTGGCGGCACTTCCAAATTGAACTCCGACCCCAAGGCATGGATCTATGTGCCGGAAGGTTATTGTGAGCGCATCGTCGGCGGAAGCAAGACTCCGAAATAGGAACTGCCGGAGTTTATAGGTGGCCATCTCCATGACATCAGGAATCGGTCTCAGACTTCCGCACATCGCGGAGATGGTTGCCACCTTGCCGCCTGCGGGATGGTTGGAAGTCCATCCGGAAAACTTCCTGGCAAATCCGCACGCGACGGAGCTCCTCACGGAGTTGTCGCTGCATTACAGGATTTCTGTTCACACCGTCGGCGTCTCGATCGGGAGCGTGACCGGAATTGACAGGACGCATTTGAAACGGCTTCGCATCCTGATAGACAGGATTAATCCCATTCTCGTCTCCGGCCATCTGGCATGGTCCACATACGATGGTGAGTATCTCAACGATCTATTGCCGCTGCCATACGATGAAGAGGCCCTGCGTCTGATCGAGGGGCATATACACGAAGTCCAGGATTGTCTGGGGCGTCCGTACTTGATCGAGAACCCGTCCAGTTATGTAGGTTTCCGTACATCCGGGATGAGCGAGGTCGAGTTTTTATGTGAGCTCGTACGACGAACCGGCTGCAGGCTTTTGTGCGACGTCAGCAACATCTACCTCAGCGCACACAACATGGGCTATGACGCCCATACGTACATCGATGGCCTTCCCGCGCACGCAATCAGCGAATTGCATCTCGGCGGCTACACTTCCGAAGAAGACGCAGCGAAGCCAGGCGCCGAGCTGTTGATTGATACCCACGCGGCCCCAATTGCCGAACCTGCCTGGGATCTGTACGCCTGCGCCCTCCGGCGCTTCGGGCCGAAGCCAGCCTTGATCGAATGGGATAACGAACTCCCTCCGCTCGCGAGATTGCTGGGCGAGGCTGTGCGCGCTGACCAGATCGCAGCGGAAATAGTAAAGGCGGAGGCGCGTTGTGCTGACTCTCGCTGAGATCCAGTTGCGCCTGCGTCATGCCGTGGTCACCGGCGATGCTGCCGGTATCGCGCCTCTGCTCACCGGCGGCCTTCATGCCGAGAAGCGCCTCGCCATACATCAGCGGCATTACGAAACCAGCCTGGTCAACGCACTTCTGGAGAAATTTCCGGCGACAGCCTGGCTTGCGGGAACGACGTTCATGATCGGAGCCGCCAGGCGGTTTGTGCGCGCGTATCCACCGAAGGTGCCATGTATCGCGGAGTACGGGGAGGGATTTCCCGGGTTTCTCGCGCAATGCCCGGCCAACGTTCCCCTGCCGTATCTCGGTGGATTCGCGGAACTCGAATGGCACGTCGGCAGCGTGGCAATTGCAATCGATCAGCCTGCAGTGGCGTTGCAAGAATTTCACAGTGTAGTTCCGGCTGACCTGCCGAACATCATGCTGAGACTGCAAGGTGGCGTGCGCTACCTCCAGGCTTCCTGGCCGGTAGACGAGTTGATAAAACTCTACCTGACGGACACGGCGCCGGGCCGTTTTCAATTGGAACCCGCCGATGTCTGGATCGAAGTCCGTGGCGCCCGCGGAGAATTCCAGATCAACCGCCTCGATGCCGCCGAGTACACGTTTCGTAAGACCGTCCTGGAGGGCCGACCGATTGGCGATGCCGCCGAAAGCGCAATGGACGCAAACGCCGCTTTCGACCCGGGCCACGCTTTGACGGAACTTATTGCCGCCGGTCTGGTCACTGCACTTGCGCGACGTGCACAGGGAGAAGAACCATGACAGCAGAAGCGTGGGCGCCACGCGCATGGTTCGTCTCGGCGCGCGAATGGCTTGGCCGCTTCCCGCTTTCGATTCTCCAGCTCGCGATGAGAATCGGAGTCGGACTGGTGTTCTTCAATGCTGGACTGCTGAAGTACAACTCGTTTGAATTCGCCGTCAAGCTCTTTGAAGACGAATACAAGGTGCCGGTCCTCGATCCCGCCGTCGCGGCCCGTCTCGCCATGTTCAACGAGCTCACCTTCCCGGTTTTCCTCTTTCTTGGCCTGGCGACGCGCTTCGCCACGCTCCCCTTACTTGGGATGATCTCGGTGATACAGGTCTTCGTATACCCAAATGCATGGCCGGACCACGTGCTCTGGGGGTCGATTCTGGTGTTCCTGCTGACCCGTGGACCAGGGGCCTTGTCGCTCGATTATCTTATTGAGCGCTATTTCGCGAAGGGGCGGTGAGCAATCTCCAATTGAACACGTAATGGCCAGCGCCGCCTGCGAGAACCGACAGTATAAAGACGCCCCCCACGTGCCACACCAGCATCATCACGCTGACATCTTCGGGATGGACCAGACGCAAAGCGAAGTTTCCGATTCCAGCCGCTGCCAGGCCTGCGATCGCGGCCGTCAGACGCGGCGTAAGCGGGGCGCCGCGCCGGAGCATTACAACCATTGCTATGCCGGGCACAGCGCCGAACAACACAATGAAGAGAAAACATAATGGATCATGCGGCAGCAACGACGCCTGAACTCCATGCCGCGCGAGATCCTGGAGGCAGCCCTGCCCCAGGCTTGTAAACCAGACAAGGAACGGCAGCAGGGGCACCAGAAGCAACCTGCGGCGGTAGCCGGGAATTATGGTGGCAAATGCCGCCACGGCGGCGGCGAGACCGGCTAATAGTGCGGATATCTGCTCAATTACAAATCGCGGATCCGAGACCATCGCCGAAAGATGCTGTTGCGGTGTCATTATGATCATCACGACGACAAGGTAGGGAACGGAAACCCCGAGCCAAACGGCTGTCCTGATCCAGGGATTCGGAAGCGGCCGGACAGGCTCCACGTTCTGCGCCAGGCGCCGAATGAGTCCTTCAGTGTCCTTAATCATTGTTTCTCATCAGCTTCTTTCGAAGGGCGGTCATCGCACGGTGTGTCGCAATTTTAAGGGCGCCGATGCTGGTGCCGCAGGCCGCCGCAGCTTCCTTCAGGGACATTTCACGCAGTTTCAACATTTCGATTGCACTACGCTGCCCGTCTGGAAGAGTCTGGATTGCGAGTCTGAGCGCCTCCGGATCGGCATATGTCTCCTTTATGGAATTCGCGCTTTCGCCGGCAAAGGTTACGTCCAAATTATCGACAAATACTTCCTGTCTTGTTCGGCGCGCATAACGACGCGCCGCGTCGGCAAGCCTGTTCCGGATAATGGCCAGAAGCCATGGCATGAACGGCCGACCGGGATCGTATGTGGCACGGACGGCATGCACAGAGAGCAAGACGTCCTGCACCAGATCTTCAATGTCATCGGCCGACAGGAATTTCCGGCGAGAGCGCACGACAAAGCGAATACGCGGCGTGATTTCCCCCATCAACTGCGCGTATGCATCGGAGTCGCCTGCCTGCGCGGCGCGCATGAGGGCGACGAAACGGCCGTCAACCGATGTGCTGTCTGTCATTGAACGCCTTACTTCCTGATCGGTTTCATAGTGCGTGGGTCGTAGGCCCAGTGAAATTCGAGCTCGTAGGCCAGCGAACGCGCGAGGCCGTCGAGATCCGGAAACAGCGAGGCCTGCGTGATGTTCATTCGATAAAGCTCGCGCATACCATTGTCACGAATTTTCTTCGCCGGGGCGATGAACTTGATGAGCGTGTTGTTCGGATTGGGATAGCTCTTCAGGATCGATTCAATCGACTGGTCCAAAACCCCCGGCACCAGGAACGTGCCCGACTGCGCAATCAGCCGTCGATTCATGGCATAGGGCTCACCCATCCACACGAACGGACTTGAATCCGAGAGGAAGTACTTCCGAAAGCTTCCCGGTTTATCCAGCTCCACCCGCTTTGCCTTCGCAATCTCGACTGGATTGCATGCCCAGATGACGCCTTCATCCGTCGTATTGTGCAGAGCGAAGAAGGCGGCGACATATGGCGACCACGTGAAGTCGAGCAGCCGCGTTGGCGCGCCATGATCCTGCATTAGAGCAAGCCACTGGAAGTCATCGTCCCGCTCCGGCACGTGGTCCAGGAAGTGTATCGCCTTGCGCTTGAAGATCCGAAGGACTCGCTCCTCCTGCTCAGGCCACGCGCGCGGATCCACAGAAAACGCCATCAAATAACGCGAGATCGCGCTGAACAGCGGCTTCGACGCGTCGCGCTGCCCGCGAAACGCCCAGTTCCGATAGCGCGAATCGGTGATGACTGAAAGATACTGCTCCCACGACTGCAGCCGGATGACCCGGTAATCCCTGGATTTCCTATTCCGCGAACCCGTAGATGTCGGCATAGTGATCCAGCGCCGCACATCGCGATTCGCGGCTAAGACCACTCTGCTTGATGCCGGGAAACTCGATGTGCAGATCCTGAAAGATACCGTGATTGTTGTGAAACACGGCTCCCGCTTCGAGCCGATCCGCCAGTTCCTGTGCGCGTTCGCTTCGCGCGGTCCATACCGAGGCGCGAAGACCGTATTCGCTGTCGTTCGCTCGGGCTATGGCCTCGTGTTCTTCCTTGAACGGCATGATCGGGACAAGCGGCCCGAACTGCTCGCAGCGTACGATGTCGTCCCTATCGCCGGCACCCAGAACAATCGAAGGCAACACGAAGAAACCCTGCTCCCAGGTTTCGGGCGCGAGCTTCCGTCCCCTGGTGATAACAGTCAGACCTTTGCGCCGGCATTGTTCGAGCAATCCGGTTACGAAGTCGAACTGGGATTTGTTATTGAGAGGCCCCATCGTGGTCTCAGGCATGAGACCGTCACCCACCACGATGCGATCGAACGAGCGCTCGAGTTTTTCGACCAGCTCCTGACTCCTCGATTCGTGCACGTAGATGCGTTTGATGGCGATACAGACCTGGCCGGCGGAGCGCAGTATCGAATTGGTCATTCGATTGATAGCCTGTTCGTCCAGGATAGCATCGCCCAGAACCAGCGCGGGATCATTGCCTCCCAGTTCCATAAACACTTTCTTAACGCTGCCTGCGGCGAGCTCCAGGATTCGGCGCCCGGTCTCCGTGCTGCCGGTGAATGCGATGGCGCGAACCCGCGGGTCCTTTGCGAGCGTTTCACCAACGACGGACCCATGGCCGGTGACGACGCTCAGCACACCGGGCGGGAAATGCGGCCTCATCATTCGGGCGCATTCCATGACGGTGAGCGGACAATACGAGGCAGGCTTGACGACAACCGTGTTGCCCGTAGCGAGCGCCGGAACCAGTCGTTTGAAGCTGAGCAGCACCGGTGAATTCCACGGCGATATTACAGCCGTCACACCTCTTGGCCGCTTTCGGGCCCAGACGGGCTGTTTTTTTTCAATGAGAGCCGGCTTGGACCACTCGGGCAAATCCGCCGCAACGATCTCCATCAATTCAATGGAGCGCTGAATATCGCGCTCGGCCTCGCGGAGGGGCTTGCCGTTTTCCCTGACGAATAGAGTGGTAAGGTCCGGGAGCGCGGCTCGAAGAGAGCGTGCAGCGTCACAGAGCCGGGATGCCCGTTCTTCGGCTGCGGTTACCGACCACGCCTTGAATGCGGCCTGCGCAGAATCAATGGCCTTTTCGGCGTCCGCCTCGGAGCACAGCGGTACCTGGCCGACCACTTCCGAACATCGTGCTGGATTGATGACGTTCATCGCTTTGGTAACTGTAGCGGCGGTCTATGACCGCCGGCGGTCAGAGACCGCCGCTACAGTTAATGCGGCTTATAAAGCGCCGCGCCGCCGTCCGGACCGGCGAAGATCTTCTTCATCGGACCGATTGCATTCGAATCCACTACAACCATCCAGGGCTCACCCGATTTCACAGCCCGCGCAAATGTGTTCCGGAATTCCGGCACCGAGCGCACACGCTCCGAGCCGAATCCGAAAGCACGGGCCACCGACACGAAATCAGGGCTTTGGAGATCGACACCAATCGTCTTTCCCTCGTAATGCGCATTCTGGATGTTCCGCAACACGCCGTATCCGGCGTCGTCGAACAGAATTGTGACGATCGGCGTGTTTTCCTGGCGTGCTGCGGCCAGTTCGCCGATGTTCACCAGCAATCCTCCGTCGCCCGCAAGGAGCACAACCTTCTTCGATGGCGCCGCGATCTGTGCGCCAATGGCCATCGGCAAACCCTGCCCGATCCCGCCTGCCGAAGCATGCAATGTTGTGCGCGGGGACCGTCGAATAATCAGACGGCTGCCCCATGTGGTTGCAGGTACGGTGACATCGCGGACCAGGATGGCATCTTCCGGCATGAATTCCTGAATCGCATCGAGAATACCTTCCCACGGACCCATCGTGTCGCGAACTTCCTTTCGCAGCGCGCGATGGAGCCCTGCGACCTCTTCTCGATAGTCGACCTTTGGCCTCGGGTCTCTCGCACGAAGCAGCCGGAGGAGTGGCGGCAGCATCCTCTTTGCGTCGCCCACGATCCCAAGGGAGTGCGGAAAGTTGCGATTGATCGCGGAAGGGTCTGCATCGATTCCGATGTGCTCCGAGGGCGTCTTGATGCTCCAGTTCGATGTCTCATTACCTCTGAAACGGACACCGATGCTGATGAGGAGATCGGCCTTCGCGACAAAATCCTGGAGAGCTGGAAATGTTGCGAAATGCCCAAGGCAGCGCGAATCCGTTTCCGGAACAATGCCTCGGCCGGACTGAGTCGTGATCACCGCTGCGTCGAGAGCCTCCATAAGCTGGATCAATTCAGCACTCGAGTCCGAAAACATGGCGCCGCTGCCGGCCCAGATTACGGGCCGCTTTGCGCGGAGCATTTTCTCCACTGCAGAGGTCAGCTCGGAGTCCGGCGGAACCACAGGCGCCGGCGCGGAAGGG
>WNFO01016927.1_pt1 | contig 13505 bp, 17 predicted proteins | sample 5400251 | NCBI WGS metagenome assembly WNFO01 (sample SAMN13153354, study PRJNA577476) | soil metagenome | isolation source: 100 cm saprolite under Madrone tree | place: USA:California | collected 2016-06-14 | reverse complement strand
ACCGCCGGAGATCGGCGAGTGCGAACCGTACCTGGAGCGGCTTCAGGGCCGCCGGGTTCCCCGGCGATGGGCCGACGACAGGGGCGTCAGGCGGGTCGTAATCGACCTGCGCATTGATGATCTTCCCGTCGCGCCCACCCGGATCGATGGGGGCGCGGTAGCGCACTCGGAGTGGCAAGCTCGCGAAACGGAAGTAGCTGGCGGGCGGCAATCCATAACTCACCATCGTGTCGAAGAGTCCCCGACCGTGCTGATAGGCGCTCAGTGCTGCGAACCAGTTCGTCCGAGGGTGCGGGATGTCGTTCGGCACGATCGCCATCGTTTGCGTCTCGTCCGCGTTCTTATCCACGAGCCTCGACTGCATGACTTGCAGGTGGCCGAGATCGTCTTCGAGTGGCGTCAAGGAGCTAGGAGTGTTGGGCAGTCCTGGTAGGGCGCGTACCGCCCAGTAGTTCTTCAGGCGATCCGGAGCACGGCTGGGACGCGCGTCGACGATGTTGTTCGGGCCCGCCTGCGATGCGGGATCCTGGGGGAACACCTTCGCGTCCAAAGCGTGGGCGACCTGGGGAACGGCTTCGATCTGCTGGACGTCAGGAGTGCCGTCGTAGCCCACCAGCAAGCGGGCGGTGACGGCATAGGCGGGGGCGTTAGGCGTGTCAGCCGGCCGCGGCATGTTGAGATAAATGTCGAGCAGCACATTTCCGCCAGACGTTCCACGCACCCGAAATCCATCCAACCACAATGCGGTGCGGCCGCGGAGCCCGCCGACCGCGCGGATCTTGTCGAACAACTCCGTGCGGGCCACGGGGCGTGAGAAGACCATCTGAAAGAACTTCACGGCAGCGTCCGGGAGAGGGCCCAAGGCCTGACGGAGGCCTGCCGAGGACGATACCCCGACGACCCGGACGTCGTACGGAGGAGCGTTGCTCGCCGCGACGTGGGCGAGGATGCGAATGCCGAGCCGGCTCCCGAGAGCCCGTGCATCATCGTTCGGGATGAGCGACTGCACCGCGAGGAGCACCGCCGTGCGATGGATCACGGTCGGAGGGTCAGAATCCATATTGAAGCGCTTCAGCCAGAACGATGCGCGCGGAGGAGCGGGTTCCTGCGAGTCGATCGGTAACCGCGCGAGTTGCAGCCAGCACAGCGGTACGACGAACTTCTTGGCGACACCGGCGACGTCCGTGTCGAATAACTGGGGCAGGTTGAACGCTTCTCGGGTCTTGGCGAGGTAGTCCGCGGCGATTGCAATGAGGTCGGCAGGGTCGTCGGTCGTCCACGACGCCTCATATGGGTATGCGGGATGACTGAGCACAGTGGTGCGTGGCTCGCCGGGGCCTGGCGGACGCCACACATTCGAGAGAACCCATTCACTACCGCTCGGCACACCGGCATTATGTCGCCACGGACGGTAAATGGCTAGAGGCAGCTTTCAGCTCTCCTCGTTAGAGATCATCGGCCGGCGTGACGGCGATGCCGAGCGGCTCAGGTCCCACGGTCGGTATCGCGGCCAGCGTGGTGTTCGTTTTCAGGTCAATCACGACGACCAGACCTGACGCGCCTTGCCCTGCGGAGGGTATGGAGAGGTAGGCGCGCTTGCCTTCGGCGTTGATTGCGACGTCACTCGCAGAGTTGACGTTTTGAACGAACGGGGCCGCGGCAAAGAGCGCAAGCGGGCGATTGAACGTGGTCTCGATGACGCTCACGAACGAAAAAGTGCCTCCTCCAGCAAGAGGTATGAATGCGCGGGCCCCATCCGGTGTGATGGCGATCACTACGCCCGAGATATTCACGTGGCCGGTCGGATAGAACGTATCCACAAGGGAAATTCCCGGCTCGACCGTATTCGTCGCCGTGTCGATGACCGACACCGTGCTGCCCCCGCCGTTTAACACGTAGACCCGACCGCCATCCGGGGTGATCGCGATCCCGTCCGGCTGTGCCCCGACTTGAATAATTGTCAGGACGGCGTTCGTAGCCAGCTCGATGACCGAAACGGAATTCGCCTGGGAGTTCACGACATATGCACGCCGCCCGTCGGGTGTGATGACGATTCGGCTCGGCGCAACGCCGACGCTGATCGTGGCGACGATCGTGTTGGTCCGCGCGTCGATGGCCGACACCGTATTCGTCGTGTTCCGCATGTTGGTGACGTACACGCGCGTCCCGTCGGGCGTAGCGGCAAGGTGCGTCGGGAGGTCGAACCCATGCACGACCGCGACGACTTTATTGGTCTTTGTATCGATGACGGACACGGTGCCGTCGATTTGATTCGCGACATAGACCCGCCGGCCGTCGGCCGCCACGACGACGCCCCAGGGCCGAGTCCCGACCGAGATGGCGGCAACGATAGTGTTGGTGTGAGGGTCGACGACCGAGACGAGAGCCGTCGTGCTGTCGGTGACATACACACGCTGTCGCGATCCTGCGTGGCTTGTCGTGGCGATCATCAACACGGCACAGATGACTGCGATCTGGACGCAAAGCCGGCGGCGTCGTCGGTTCACTTCGGTTGCACGGTATCGAGGGGTGGCACCCAATGGTTCCTCCTTACTGGTGTAATGACCGCCGACGCGAACGTATGGCGCGATGGTCTCTAAAGGAATCGGCGTGCTGCTCGTACGGTTGTAGGACTGCGTGAGTCCGACGATTACGAGCCCCCTGCTGTGCGCAGTCCGAGCCGACATCTCGCGTGGCGGAGGAACGACGCCCGGCCCGCTTCGAAGCGCAGCGGCGGGTGTCACCCCAGGCTCATACGACGACGTCCTACAGTGCTGTCGGCAGGATTCCTATGACGACATAGGGCATCCTCCGACTCCGACATCAGGCCTGACGCCTATAGCGGACGGACAGCCCCGGGGCTAACTTTCGCGCTGTCGGCTTCGTGGGGCAGTGCGAAGGCCGTTTGGTAGGCAGGATCAGCGGATTCGTAGCTTGTGGAGAGCGCGTTCAGAGAGGGCGATGACGACATGACAACACCAACGTCATTGAACGCTACGCCCCGGACTAACGGCAATGGCGTGAGGTCACAGCCGTCGGAGAGATTAGGGCGGAGAAAGCGGGTCGGCCGCGGCGATCTGGCCGATGCCGAATGGGCGCTGGTCGCGCCGCTGTTGCCGGCCGAGCGCGGTCGCGAAGGCCGTCCAGCTGGCGACAATAGGGTGGTGGTCAACGGCATCCTGTGGCACCTCCGCAGCGGGGCGCCATGGCGAGAAATGCCAAGCCGCTGTGGGAAGTGGAACAGCGTCTATCGCCGCTACAGCCGATGGAAGCAAACGGGTGTTTGGGCGCCGGTCGCCCGCATGCTCTCGCAGGTGCTGGGCCTTCGTGGCGATTGCGAGTGCGGGTGTGCCGAACATGCGCGCCCCGAGGCAACCTCGTGAGGCAATTCCGTGAAACTTCCGGGACGGATCGATGGTTCATTCGTTGCGGGCTTATGACGCGTCGAACGGGGCTCGGTGAATAGTCGAGTGATCTGCTCGGCCCACCGCAGAACTGCTCGCCGGGGCGTCCGGCTCCGTGAAGACGGCATAAAAATTTGCGCATGACCAGAGCCTCTCAACCAGGACTTGGGTGCACAGTGTTCGAGGCGAGGTGATTGCGGGTGCACGATCTATCGGTAAACCGGAGGCCCTGGCTCCATCGAATAGTTGTGGGTGCACGTTGGCTAGTGGGCAAAACATTCGTTCGCACTGAGGCAGCGTCACACCTCTGAGCATTCACTTTTGGCAGGACAACTCTGAAGTAGAGCCAGACTGTCTCCACACGAGAAGGGAGGATGATCGATCCAACCATTCTCTGCGGCGTGTCGTGATCCAAGGATGACGTTCTTGACTCGAAGGGGAGGGCGATGATGTTCAGGATTCTTATCTTGATCGCGGTTGTGATAGTAGCCGTCGTTCCTGCCGCTCCGGCGTTTGCCGACAACGACGACGGACTTCGTAACGACGACGGACTTCGTGCGGTTCCATTCGCATTCGTGGGCACGGCGGCGGATTGTGCTCCGTTTCCGGCGGGAAGCAACATCGTGACCGCCGCCTGGCTTGGCGGTATGGGTCTTCCGGACAACGATGGAATGAATACTCAACCCGCCGATACCTTGGTCGGGGGCACGAACCCCAACAAGAGGGACCCGCACTTCGGTCTTCTCCTGTCAAAGAACGGCCCCACGGCCGACTGCTCGGCAGCCGGGGCCACGATCGTGTTCCCACGGTTCACCCAGGCATTCCAGCAGCAGATCAACGCCACCCCGAAGAAGCTCCGGGCGGCGCTCATCGCCAACGCGCCGCCGTCGGCGTTCTTCCCGCCCATCGTGCAGGGCACAGGCCCAACTGCGATTGTCCTGGGTTTCGACTACCGCAACGGCGGGCACTGCGGTGCCGGCGCTCCCCGTTTCAACGTCGTGGCGCGGCCAGCCACCACCGGTTCCGACACGTTTCATTTCGTCGGCGGCTGCTCGAACGATTCGCCCACGTCGGCTCCACAAGATCCTCTTCAGTGGACGCGCGTGCGGTTCGATACTTCGAATGCTGCACAGTCCTTTCCCGTTATTCCGCCTGGCAGCACGATCGTGAGCATCGATCTGATCTTCGACGAAGGGACGACGGAAGTGGTCGCCGGCGATGCTCAAGGTGTGGGGCTCGCCGTCGTGGACAACATCGACATCAACGGCCGCTTCATCCGGAGTGGTCGCGGCATCGCGCCAGACCGGGACGAGGACCACGACTAGAGCGATACCAGTGCGAATCTGAACCTAGTCATCTCACACGGGAGGCGGGGCGTGTGGCCTCGCCTCCCATTTTTTTTCGGGGTTGCGACAGCGAGGGGAGTGCGCCCGGCGAGGGCTCGCGGATCAGCTGTCGTTCGCTCGACTGCGCGATGGGCGCCGGGGTCGGCGAGCGCGGGGCGTTCGCTTCGATGGGGTCAGCGTGCGATGCAGGAGCTCGCACCACGGGCGATTGGTTTCCGCCTCGGCTTCGCCCACCGTGGACTGTAGAGTTGTGCGGAAGATGGCCTGGTCGTCGTCCTGGCCGTCGAACTCCGGGCGGTGCTCGTCGCACCAGTGGACGCTCAGGATTTCCTTGAGCGGGTCACGGGCCGGCTCGCAGCTGGGACAATAGAACGTCGCGACGCAGGGGGTGTCTTCAATATCGCTCACGAGAGTCGCTCCTCAGCGAGATGCATCCCGCCATGGAGGGGCTCGGAGCAACTGCCGTGCCCGGTGCCCACGTTGCCATGAAAACTGCGGAGACGCTCCCGACCGTGGGGCCGGCCGGGCGAAGCCGTTAACCGCGCCGACACCACACGGCGTTCTAGCCTCTGCGCGGTGGACCCGCTGTCAGTCGCCCGGAACTATCCGCGACCGCTTGCCGTTTGCCCGTCACGAGGAGCGAGTCGCTCTACGAAGACGTCCACGCACACCCCACCACGCGCGCGGGCTCGTAAGCCTCGCCGACATCAGGCCGAGGTGTCTGAGTCGGATTCGCGTAAACCCGAACGCTCGAAACGACGTCGTCATGGATATGGGAGGAGAGCGCCACTCGATCGAGGCTCGGCTGAGCGAGCCCGTCGCCGCAGATCAGGTTGCGGCGCTCGTCGTGGCCTTGGCTCGTGCGGAGTTCCGCCGCCTCCCCATCCGCCTGATCCTCGATCAGGGGGACAACCTCGTTGGCCTCGTGATTCCGCGTCGTCTCCTGGCCGAGGTCGGGCTTCGGGCCACCGCCGACCCCGACCAACCACGAGCGAAAAACGCCGCGCCCTGATCCGACGATGGAGTCGTACGACTTGGCACCTTGGCAAGGACGCGACAACCCGACGGAGCATAACGTCAGTTATCTCTCGCCTTTGCACGAGCCGGTGGAGTTCTTGCACCGGATGCGTGCGACGACGTGCCGTCAACGCAGGCACGGAGCCGGGATGGAAAGAGATGTCGTCGCGACCACAAGCCGACCGCGAGTGGACCCATGTGCTCTTCGCGATCCAGCTCCGCATCGGTGATCGCTTCACGGATCTCGACGGCGCGTGGGAGATCGTCGGAGATCCGTCGATCATCCACGATGGCAGAACGATCCAGGCGCGAGTCGCGCGTCCGAACGACCGGCGCTGCATCAAGCACATGACCTGGGCCACCCACGAGAGGATTCCCGTGCGACGATCGGCAGGCCGCCATGAACCTCGCGGCTGACCTCGAGCACTTCGGGGTGGTCCACCGGCCGCACGGCCGCTTCGTCGCCCGGGTGGGCGACGACACTCCGAACGGGTATCGCCTCAAGGTCTCCTGTGAGTGCGGCGTGACGCTGGAGCGCTGGGTCACGCAGGACGACGCGGTGGACGACGTCTTGAGAGAACGGCTCGGCGTGCAGCCCACCTGAGCCTCCGGCCACCGTGGTATCATCCGTGACTCGCGAGGCCGGACATGAAAATCTGTTTCTTCCACCTCATGCCGTACCGCTTCCTGCCCGACGACTTCGAGAACCGCTACCGATCAGTCTGGGTGGACGTCCCGCATAGCCTCTACGATCCCGAGAAGACCAGCCGGCTCTACCACGAGTTCCTCGACGAGCTGGAGTTCGCCGAACAGGCCGGCTTCGATGGCCTCTGCGTCAACGAGCACCACAACAATGCCTATGGCCTGATGCCGTCGCCCAACCTGATGGCGGCGACAATGCCTATGGCCTGATGCCGTCGCCCAACCTGATGGCGGCGACGCTCACACGCCGGACGTCGCGGGCCGCCATCATCGTGCTCGGCAACAGCCTGGCCGCCTACAACCCGCCGCTGCGCGTGGCCGAAGAGTTCGCGATGCTGGACGTGCTGAGTGGCGGCCGTCTGGTGGCCGGGTTTCCCGTGGGCACGTCGATGGACACGAACTTCGCCTACGGGATCAACCCGGCCACGCTGCGCGAGCGGTACTACGAGGCCCACGACCTCGTCATGCAGGCCTGGACGCGGCCCGAGGTCTTTCCGTTCAACGGCAAGTACACGCAAGTCCGCTACGTGAACATCTGGCCTCAGCCGCTCCAGAAGCCGCATCCCCCCGTGTGGATCCCGGGTGGGGGCAGCGTCGAGACGTGGGAGTGGACGGCCAAGCTCGACTACGTCTACTGCAATCTCTCGTACTACGGCTACAAGCGCGGCAAGGCGACGATGGACGGCTTCTGGAACGCGATCGCCACGGCAGGCGCCGACGACAATCCCTATCGCGCGGGCTTCCTCCAGCTCGTCTGCGTCGCCGACAGCGACGCCGAAGCCGAGCGCCTCTATTTCCCGCACGTGCACTACTTCTATCAGAAGTGCCTGAACGTCTGGGAAGGCTTCGCCGAGGCCCCCGGCTACCGCACGCTCAAGACGCTGCAGGTCGGCATCCAGCGCCAGGTCGGTGCGCAGGCCAAGAAGATCCGCCAGTCGCTCGATTGGGGCAAGTACCTGGACTCGGGCTACGTGATCGCCGGCAGCCCGGCCACCGTGCGCGAGCAGCTCGTGGAGTGCATCAAGAGCCTGCGCGTCGGCCACCTCATGGTCCTGCTCCAGATCGGCAGCATGCCGAAGGACCTCACCCTGCACAACACGACGCTCTTCACGCGCGAGGTGCTCCCGCACCTGCGTGACGTGTGGCCGGGCTACGAGGACCGGTGGTGGCCGAGTGGCTGCGCGAGCTGAGGTGACGCCGGACGACCGGCTCGTTTCGGTTCGCGCCGGGGCCGTCACGTTCCGCGTGCTGNNNCGCGCCGCTCGTCTACTTCCACTCGATCCACGAGCGCGGAGGCTGGTCGCCGTTCCTCGACCGTCTGGCCCGGCGCTATACCGTGTACGCGCCGCTCCACCCGGGCGTCGGAGGCTCGACCGGCGTCGAGACGCTGGAGGACGTGCTCGATCTGACGCTGGCCTACGACGAGCTGCTCACGGCGCTCGACGTCGGGCGCGCCCGTCTGAGCGGCCACTTCTTCGGCGGGATGATCGCCGCCGAGCTGGCCGCCGTGTTCCCGGCGCGCGCCGCGGGCCTCGCGCTGGTCTCGCCGCTGGGGCTCTGGCGCGACGACGCGCCGTCGCAGGACGTCCTGATCCTCCCGCCCGACGAGCTCGGCCCCGTGCTCTTCGCCGACATGACGTCAGATGCGGCGCGCGCGTTCATGGCGCTGCCCGACGACGACGAAGCCAACGTGGCGGCTCAGACCGAGTCGATCGCGCGCCGGGCGGCGATCGCCAAGTTCGTCTGGCCCATTCCCGACAAGGGCCTGCGCAAGCGCCTGCACCGTGTCACGGCCCCCACGCTGATCCTGTGGGGGGATGCCGACCGCGCCAATCCGGTGATCTACGCCGAGGAGTGGCAGCGACGCGTCAAGGGTGCGGCGGTCAAGCTCCTGCCCGGCGGTCACATGCTGATTCACGAGACGCCCGACGCGGCGGCGCGGGCGGTGGAGGAGTTTCTCGCATGAGCGGAATCCTGAGCGGCACGGCGGTGGTCACGGGCGCCGGCTCCGGCATCGGCCGTGCGACGGCCGTCATGCTGGGGGCTCGCGGAGCGGCGGTGGCGGCGGTGGATCTCGACGAGGCGGCCGCGCGCGAGACGGCCGAGCTCGTCACCAAGAACGGAGCGCGCGCGGTCGCGTTCCGCGCCGACGTGGCTCGAGCTGCCGAGCTCGATCGCGCCGTGGAGGGCGCGGTGTCGGCGCTCGGGCCGCTCGAGATGATGGTCAATAACGCCGGCATCCTCGACGGCTATTTCAATGTCGACGAGACGGACGAGGCCGTGTGGCGGCGCGTCATCGACATCGATCTCACCGGCGTCTTCCTCGGCTGCAAGCGCGCCCTGCGCGAGATGCTGCCTCGCGGGCGGGGCCGGATCGTCAACATGGCCTCGGTCGCGGGACTCAACGGGACGGGCGGCGGCGCGGCCTACGTCGCAGCCAAGCACGGCGTGGTCGGGCTCACGCGGCAGATGGCCGTCGTGTACTCGTCGCGTGGGATCACGATCAACGCGGTGTGTCCCGGACCGATCCTGACCGGCCTCCGCCAGCATTCGCAGACCATCCTCGGCCCCGGCGTCCCGGACATTTCCGGTCGCGGCATCGCCGTGAACGACGAGCAGATCGAACGAGCGCTTCGCCGAGGCGTTCTTCACCGCGAAGGACGTGGCCCAGACGATGGACGAGCTCGGGTATCACTGCCTGTGGATGGCCGAGCACCACTTCCAGCACGAAGGCTACGAGGTGATTCCGAACTTGCTCCTGCTGTCCACGTGGCTGGCCACCCAGACGCGCCGGGTGAAGTTCGGGTGCGCGTTCAACATTCTTCCGATGTGGCATCCGATCCGGCTGGCCGAGGACTACGCCATGGCCGACATCCTCACCGGCGGCCGCGTCATCATGGGCGTCGGCCGTGGCTATCACACGCGCGAGGTCGAGACGTTCGGCGCGCCGATGCTCGACAACGCCGCCAACAAGGAGCTCTTCGAAGAGCAGATGGAGGTGCTCTTCAAGTGCTTCAACGAGGAGTCGTGGAGCCACCACGGCAAGCACTACGATCTGCCACCGGCGGTGCCGTACCGCGGCTATGACCTGCGCGAGATCACCTGCGTGCCGCGCCCGATCCACCGGCCGGTGGAGATGTGGCAGCCGATCGCGAGCGGCAAGACGCTCGATTACATCGCCGCCCGCGGGATCAAGGGCATGATCACGCTCAACGGCGAGCGCATCGTCGATCAGATCTTCCACGCGTACCGCGATGCCGCCGCTCGGGCCGGCCGCACGCTGCAGCTCGGGGAGGATCTCTGCTGGGGTGTCGGGATCTATCTGGCCGACTCCGAGGCGGAGGCGATCCGGCAGGTCGAGCCCGCTCACGACGAGCGCTACAAGTGGTTCGCTCCGTTCGGCTTCGTGCGCTATGCGGACGAGCACGGCCGTCCCTGGGGAACGCCGGGCGCGCCGGCTCGGGTGCCGACGCTGCGCGAGGGCATCGAGCAGAAGGCGTGGCTGTGCGGGCCGCCGCGCCAGATCGTCGAGGCCATCCGCGAGTTCGAAGCGCGCTATCCCGGACTCGACCAGGTGATGCTCCACTGGCCGGAAGGCGTGCCCGCGCGCGAGTACCAGGATCAGCTCCGCCGCTTCGCCCGCGAGGTCATGCCCGCGTTCCGGCGCTGACGGGCCTATACCCCTCACCGGTATTTTTCAGAGGGCCGCGAGGTCCCTACTGGCGGTGTTTTTTCTTTGCCGCCCCTCGTACGCATGGTAGTAATACCCCCAGGCTCGCACTGGGGACTTACACACAACGAGGAGGGATCAGATGGCGGCGAAGAAGAAAGCCTTTGGCGGTTACTCGATCAGCTTCAAGGGGTGCGGGGACTCGCTCGAGTCCCTCTTCGGGAGCAATCCGATCGGGCCCTCGGACATGACCAAGAAACTCTGGTCGTACGTGAAGCGGAAGAAGCTCGGTAAGCGGCGGTAAGCGCGCCCGGCGCGGCGCACGCAGCACATGGCGGCCCACTTCGGTGGGCCGCTATTTTCCTGGCGAGCTCCGAATTACTGGGGCACCTGATCGAGCCGACCGACGACCACGTCCGCGGGCAGGCCCAGCTCTTCCTCGGGCGCGCTCGCGCGGTTGCACCACGCGACCTGGTATCCGAAGGCTTTCGCACCGGCCACGTCCCACGCGTTCGATGAGACGAAGAGCAGCTCGCCGGCCGGGATGTTGAGGGCGCGCGGACCGAGCGCGTAGACCTCGGGCGAGGGTTTGTAGGTCTTCACCGCGTCGACGGACAGCACGTGCGCGAGATGACGGCCGAGCCCACTCGACGACACCGCGGCGTCCAGCATGCGCGGCGACCCGTTGGACAGGATCGCGCGCGGTCGCGGCGCCAGGCGCTCCAGAGCGGCCGGAACTTCGGGAAAGCAGGCCAGCGTCAGGTACGCGTCCATGAGCCGGCGGATCTGCGCCTCGCTCGGTGACAGGCCGAGCCGGCGCACCGTGTGACGCAGCGCCGCCTCGGTGACCACCCAGAAATCGTCGTAGCGCCGCATGAGGGCGCGCAGCCACGTGTATTCGAGCTGCTTCTGGCGCCACAGCGCCGAGAGCGTGGCCGGATCGCTGGTGAGCTCGCGGCCGGCTTCGATGACGGAGTGGACGTCGAAGAGCGTGCCGTACGCGTCGAAGACGTACCCGCGGATGCGGGCGGTCAGGGGGTGGCCTGAGCGGCCCGCCGGACCCGGATCGACTTCTTCGTCGGTCGCACGCGCTCGGGCTCGGGAGGATCGAGGCCCGTTTCCACGAAGCCGAAGCGCAGCACCCGCTTGGCGTCGAGGAACGACTGGGCCCGACTGCGCGAGCCGAGCACGATCATCACGAACTCCTGGCCGCCCCGCCACGCGGCCACGGCCAGGTTGTAGCCGGCCTCGTGGGTGAAGCCGGTCTTGAGCGCCTGCACGCCGAGCGGGTCGTCGAAGAGCGGAATGTGCCGCGCGTAGACCCGGCCGCGGTAGATGAAGGTCTGCCCGCCCAGGAGCGTGCGGGCCGCCGGGTAGTCGTGGAGCAGCCGCGCGATCAGCAGGGCCATGTCCTTCGCGCTCGTCCGCTGGAGCGGATCGGGCAGGCCATGGGGGTTCGCGAAGCGGGTGGCCGCCATCCCGAACTCCTTGCCCTTCGTATTCATGCGCTCCACGAAGCTCGCCTCGTCACCGGCCAGATGATCGGCGAGCGCGGCGGCGGCGTCGTTGGCGGAGGCGATGGCCACGCCCTCGAGCAGGACACGGAGCGGGACGTGCTCGCCGGTGCGAAGGCCCATGCGATAGCGGCCCACCCTCGAGGCGTGAGGGCTGACCGTGACCACGTCCTCGACGTCGGCGCGACCGCGCTCGATGGACTCGAACGCCAGGTAGAGCGTCATGAGCTTCACCAGGCTGGCCGGGGCGCGCTCCACGTCGGCGTTCTTCTCGAAGATGGTCCGGCCGTCGGCGTCCAGGAGCAGGACCGCCTCGGCATTGAGCCTCGGCGAGCGGACGGGCTGAGCACTGGCGTGCGCGACGAGCAGCGAAGTCAGCATCACCAGAGCGATAGAAGAGACGCGAAGCACCGAGGCTATTTTACCCGATGAGCCCTCAGCGGACGGCCTGCTTCAACTCCTTGGAGGGTTTGAAACGCGGTATCCGCCCGTCGACGGTGACGGTCTGCCCAGTTTTTGGGTTGCGCAGGGTGCGGGGGCGCCGCCGAGCGACCGAAAACGTGCCGAAACCGACCAGCGTGACGGGGTCACCGCGCTTGAGGGACGTACGGATCGAGGTCAGCATGGCCCGGAGCGCACGTTCGGTGCCGGCCTTGGGCCACCCCGTGGCCTTCGCCATGCTGGCGACGAGGTCCGCGCGGGTCATCTACATGCCGAAAGCGCCGCGGGCCTCGTCCATCACGCCTTCCGTGATGGTCGCCAGGCCCTTGGCCTCGGCATAGCGTTCGATCGCACGGCGGGCCATGGGCCGGATGAAGTCGGGGATGCGGGCGATACGGACTTCGGCCTCCGGGCTCCACGTGACGGCGGCGGGCACCGTCGTCGCGCCCTCGCTCAACATCGCCGCGAACGGGCAACTGCTCGCCGCCGGCTCAGCCGTCGGCGCTTCCGGGAACGCGTCCGGCCGCGCGCCGGCCATCGAGGCGCGCAGGTGCTCGAAGGGCGCGGGCGGCGTCGTGCGTCCACCGATCTTCACGCCGAGGCTTTGCACCATCTGCGTCTCGAACGCGTTGGTCAGCATCGCCACGCGGAAGCCGCACTCGGGACAGCGAAACGTCACCGTGAGGGAGCCCTCGTCGGGCCCGGCGGTGCCGTGGAGCTTCATCGGTTCGTCGCAGTCGAGGCAGAGGAACTTCATGGCCGCGTCATTCTAGCAGGCGTCGGCAGCCGCGGCCACGTGCGGAGCGCCAGCGGTGTCTGCAGCAACAGGATCGCGGCGACGGCGCCACCGGCGAGCATCCACCATCCGGTCAACACGCCTCGTGCGACCACGACGGAGAAGAAGATGTACGCCGAGAACCGCGCGCGACGATGCCGAGCGAGCATCAACGCCGCGACCACCGGCGCGGCGACGCCAGACACCCACCAGTGGCCGACGGCGAGCGCGAACGTCGTGTAGCCGGCGAGCGCCAGCGCGATACCCAACGCGAGCGCACGCTCTGCGCGATGCGATGACGACGGCGACATGGGGCGCAGCGTAGGTGAGAGCTGTCGGAGAGTCAAACGTCGAGCCGCACGTCGCCGAGCTTGCGCGGCCAACACGCTGCGTTCGAGCAGAACAAATCTGGCAACGCAGTTCCGGACTAGAATGCCGAGCGATGTGGTTCGTTCAGCGCGTCATCCCGTGGCTGGTGCTCGCTCTGGTGGCTTCGCCGGCGCATGCCGCCGACACGGTCTGGGAAGCCCTGCAGACGGCCGGCAGCATCGTCGTGCTCCGTCACAGCTTCGCGCCCGGCGGCTTCGATCCGCCCGACGCCAGGCTCGATGACTGTTCCACCCAGCGCAATCTCGA
>WNFO01006848.1_pt1 | contig 13509 bp, 11 predicted proteins | sample 5400251 | NCBI WGS metagenome assembly WNFO01 (sample SAMN13153354, study PRJNA577476) | soil metagenome | isolation source: 100 cm saprolite under Madrone tree | place: USA:California | collected 2016-06-14 | reverse complement strand
CGGAGTGGCTCTACACTGACATGGCCACGATGTCGGTGGGCGGCGTGACCAACGGCATCTACACGACGGACTCTGCGCGGCAGGTCGAGTACATCGTCAACGACAGCGGGACCCGCTTCTTCTTTGCCGAGAACGACGAGCAGCTCGACAAAATTCTAGAATCCCGCGCCCGGTGTCCTCAGCTCGCCACGATCTTCGTCTACGACATGGAGGGCCTGCACGGCTTCCGCGACCCGCAGGTCATGCCGTTCGAGCAGCTCCTCGAGCTCGGCGCCACCTACGACCGCGAGCATCCCGGGGCCTTCGACGCCATGGTCGAGATCGCCCAGCCCGACGATCTCGCCATCCTCGTCTACACGTCCGGCACCACCGGCCCGCCCAAGGGGGCCATGCTGAGCCACCGCAACATCCTCTTTCAGCTTGCCAACGCCGACTTCCTGGCCAAGCCCGAGCCCGGCGACCAGCAGCTCTCGTTCCTGCCGCTCTCCCACGTCGCCGAGCGGACCTTCAGCGTCTTCAACCCGCTGCTCACCGGCGCGACCGTGAACTTCGCGGAGAGCATCGACACGGTGCCCGAGAACATCCGCGAGGTGGCGCCCGCCGTGTTCTTCGCGGTGCCGCGGATCTGGGAGAAGTTCTACTCGGCGGTCGCCCTGCGCATGCGCGAGGCGACGCCGCTCGGTCGGCTCGCGTACCGGTGGGCGATCGGCGTCGGCATGGGGATGGCGCGGCGACGGATCGAGGGCCGCCGCCCGGGGGCGGGCCGCCGGCTGCTCTTTCGGCTCGCCGACGTCCTCGTGCTCGACAACATCAAGCGCTCGCTCGGCCTGCACCGCACGCGCGCCGCCGCCACCGGCGCCGCGCCGATCGCGCCCGAGCTGATCCGGTGGTTCATGGCGCTCGGCATCGACATGCGCGAAGTCTACGGCCAGACCGAGAACACGGGCCTCGCTACCGCCATGCCGGCCCACCGCATCAAGCTCGGCACGGTCGGGGTCGCCCGGCCGGACACGGACGTCGCGCTCTCGCCCGAGGGCGAGATCCTCCTGCGCGGCCCGCACGTGTTCCTCGGCTACTACCGCAATCCCGTGAAGACCGCAGAGACGATCGTCGACGGCTGGCTGCACACGGGCGACGTGGGGACGATGGACGACGAGGGGTTCGTCCGGATCACCGACCGCATGAAGGACATCATCATCACGGCGGGCGGCAAGAACATCACGCCCTCGGAGATCGAGAACCAGCTCAAGTTCTCGCCCTACATCGCAGACGCGGTGGTCGTCGGTGACGGGCGAAAGTTCCTCTCGTGCCTGGTCATGATCGACCACGAGACGGTGGCCCACTACGCCCAGGAGCGGAACGTCCCGTTCACCAACTTCGCCTCGCTCTGCCGCGCCACCGAAATCCGGGACCTGATCTGGAGCGAGATCGAGCGCGTGAACCGGCAGCTCGCGAGGGTCGAGACCATCAAGAAGTTCCGCCTCATCGAGCAGATCCTCACCGCCGACGACGAGGAGCTGACGCCGACCATGAAGCTGAAGCGGACGCTGGTCGGCGTGAAATACAAGGACGCGATCGACGCCATGTACGCGGAGCCCTAGTCGGAGATCCCAACGCCAGCCCACGTGGAAAAGGAGCGAGCGATGAAGATGCGGATGGCAGCAGCGGTGATGGTCGGCGCGCTGGCGGTGGCCGGCGTGGCGACGGCGCAGAAGGAGACGCGCGGCGTCAGCAAGACCGAGATCGTGCTCGGCATGCACACCGACCTCTCCGGTCCCGCCGCCACCTACGGCGTGTCGTCGTCGAACGCCGTCAAGATGCGGTTCGACGAGGCCAACGCGACCGGCGGCATCCACGGCCGCAAGATCCGGCTCATCGTCGAGGACACGCAATATCAAGTCCCGCGGGCCGTGCAGGCCGGGACCAAGCTGATCAACCGCGACCGCATCTTCGCGATGGTGGCGCCGCTCGGCACGCCGATGAACAACGCGCTCTTCAAGGACCAGTTCGAGGCCGGCGTGCCGAACCTCTTCCCGCTCTCGGCCGCGCGGTCGATGTACGAGCCGTTCCATCGGCTCAAGTTCTACGGCGCCGCCTCCTACGTCGACCAGATCCGCGCCGGCATCAACTACTTCGTGACGAAGAAGGGCAAGAAGGCCCTCTGCGCGATGTACCAGGACACCGACTTCGGCAAGGAAGTGCTGGACGGCGTGCAGGTGCAGGCCGAGAAGATGAAGATCAAGGTGGTCGAGACGACGACGCACAAGCCGACCGACCAGGACTTCACGGCCCAGATCACCAGGCTGAAAGCGGCGGGGTGCGATCTGGTGGCGCTGGGCACGATCGTGCGCGACTCCATCGTGCCGTACGCGACCGCGCGCAAGATCGGCTGGACCGACGTGGACTTCCTCGGCTCGGCCGCCACCTATGATCTCTTCGTGGCGGCCGCCCAGGGCGGCGTGACCGAAGGCCTCTATGCGATGGGGCTCACCGACATGCCGTACCGTGACACGCTGAGCCCGCTGGCCCAGGGCTGGTTCGATCGCTACAAGGAGCGCTACAAGGCCGACCCCAACATCGGCGCGGTCTACGGCCACGTCGCCGCCGACCTGACCGTGCTGGGGCTCGAGAAGGCGGGCGGCGATCTGACGCTCGACAGCTTCGTGAAGGGCCTGGAGTCGATCCGCGGCTATCGCGACATCTTCAACGGCCCCGAGGCCAGCTTCGGGCCCGACAAGCATCAGGGCGCCAACTCGTCGTTCCTCGCGGTGGTCAGGGCGGGACGGTGGGTTCGCGTGACCGATCCGCTGACGTTCTGATGAAACAGGTTCTGATCGATCGCTACGGACCGCCGGAAGAAGTCGCCCGCTGCGCCGAGGTCCCCGACGTCGGCGCGCCGGCCGCGGGCGAGGTCGTCTTCGACGTCCTCGCATTTCCCATCAACCCTGCCGACGTCTGGATGTGCAAGGGCAGCTATCGTCTGAAGCCACCGCTGCCGGCCACACCGGGCGCGGAGTGCGTCGGCCGCGTCACCGCGGTCGGCGCCGGCGTCTCGCACGTGAAGCCCGGCGATCTCGTCATCAACCTCCAGCGGGAGAACTGGACCCAGAAGCGGCGCGTGAAGGGCGAGGACGTCATCGCGGTGCCATCGAATCTTCCGATTCGTCAGGCCGCGATGCTTCGCATCAATCCGCCGACGGCGCTCCTGATGCTGAGCGATCTCGTCGATCTGAAGCCGGGCGACTGGGTGATCCAGAACGTCGCCAACTCCGCCGTCGGCCGCTTGCTCATCCGCCTGGCCCGGGTCCGCGGCCTCAAGACGATGAACGTCGTCCGGCGCGACTCGCTGTTCGGTGAATTGAAGTCCCTGGGCGCCGACGCCTGCGCCGTCGATGGGCCGAGCCTCGGCGAGGCGGTGAAGGCTCACACGGGTGGTGCTCCCATTCGCCTCGGTCTCGACGCGGTGTCCGGTCAGGCAACGGCGCGGCTGGCATCCTGCGTCGCCGAAGGCGGCGTCGTGTGCAACTATGGCTCGATGACCGGCGAGGACCCGGTCATGGCGCGCAGCGCGCTCATCTTCGGCGGGCAGCGGCTGGTCGGGTTCATGCTCGGCCGCGCGCTCGCCACGCGCTCACTCGATCGGATCCGGGAGATCTACGCGGACCTGGGCACGCAGGTCTCGAACGGCACGCTGTCGGCGCCGGTCGAGAGGGTCTATCCGATCGAGGAGATCAAGGCCGCGCTGGCCCACGCCCAGCAGGGCGGGCGGCAGGGTAAGATTCTGGTGGCACCGAACGGACCAGTCTGAGGAATTCGGAGGGACGTCATCGCATGAAATTTGGGATCTTCGGCAGCGCGCAGGCCAAGCGCGGCGGTCCCGACACCGACAGCGGCGCCGGGTTCCGCGATTTCGTCGAGCTCAACGTCGAGGCCGAGGCGCTCGGCTTCGTCAGCTCCTTTCTCGTCGAGCACCACTTCACCGGGTTCGGCCAGGTGTCGGCCACGCTCAATCTGCTGACATGGGTGGGCGCGCGCACTACGACGCTGCGGCTGGGCACGGCGGTGATCGTGTTGCCCTGGCACAATCCCGTGCTGCTGGCCGAGCAGGCAGCCACCATCGACCTGCTCTCGGGCGGGCGTCTCGATTTCGGGATCGGCAAGGGATATCGCCACAACGAGTTCGCCGGCTTCTGCATTCCGATGGAGGAGAGCGACGGACGCTTCGAGGAAGCGCTCGAGGTGATCGTGAAGGCGTGGACGTCGGATGCGCCGTGGTCCCATCGCGGCAAGTACTGGCAGTTCGACAACGTGGTCGTGGAGCCGCCGACCGCTCAGAAGCCCCACCCACCGTTCTGGATGGGGGCCGGTCACCCGGAATCGATCGCCCGGGTCGCCGAGCGCGGCCACCACCTCCTCCTCGACCAGTTCGCGCCGATCGAGCAGACCGGCGAGCGCATCGCGATCTTCAAGCGTGAGGTCGAGGCGCGCGGCCGCATCTTCGACCCGATGACCGTGGCCGTGACCCGCTCGGTCCACGTCGTCATGACGGCCGCCGAGAAGGAGAAGGCCGTCGAGGTTCGCATGGCCGCGCGCAGGCGCACGGAGCGGCTCGCCCAGCGCCCGGACGGCCAGAACAAGGCGAGCATCATGTCGTATGCGATGACGCCCGAGGCCGCCGAGGAGAGCGCGCTCTACGGCACCCCCGACGAGATCATCGCGAAAGTCCAGACCCTCGAGCGGCTGGGTGCGCGTTACGTCCTGCTCAACAGCGCGGGCGGGCCAGAGACGCTGCGTCGGTTCGCGCGCGAGGTGATGCCCGTGTTCGCGCGCGAGCCGCTGCTCGATACGGTGGGGTGAACCACTCCGAGCGGACCCACCCGGATCACCGATCCAGGTGGGTCGCCCCCCGGCAATTGACTAACGAATTCTCGGGTGCCGGCCGTTACCAGCGACGGCCGCCGCCGCCTCGGTTGCCGAAACCGCCACCGCCACCGCTTCGGCTCCCCCCGGCGCCCGTGGAATTGGCGACCTCGACCTTCAGTGTCCGACCGTCCAGGTCCTTGCCGTTGAACTTCTTGACCGCCTCGGCCGCGGCCTCGGCCGACGCCATCTCGACGAAGCCGAATCCCCGCGACTGTCCGGTGTCGCGGTCCATCACCACCGCCGCCGACTCGACCGCACCGGCCTCAGCGAACACCTCGCGCAGTCGGTCGGTGGACGTCGAGAAGGCCAGACCTCCGATGAAAAGTTTGTGTGCCATCGCGAACACCTCCGGAGAGATCTCCCGCTGTTGAGGACACTCCCTGGAACGCGCGGAAGACGGCGCCAGAGTCGTGATCTGGAGTGGCAGGAGGTACCCGAATGAACCGGCAGCCGAGCCAGACGCCCTCATGATGGCACATCCGAGCCCGGAGGTCGACTCGATTTCTGGGCGGGCGTTCGGCGCGCGCCGATCGTCGAGTGTGGCGCAGGCGCGCGCTGCGCGCGCGGTCTACGCGTTCGCGGCCGGCACGCTCGTGTAGCCGCCGCCGGCGATGAACCCCGCGGTATCTTGCAGCGCTCGAGGGCCGGCTGGAGATTCTCGTAGCCCATGGCCGTCTCCTTTGCGGCTACCGCCCCGGCTTGAGCCGGATCTCCTCGTACGGGTACGAAAACGAGTGGCCGGGGATGAGGCCGAGCGCCGACTGCTCGAGGCGCGGCCCGTGGCCGCTGAGGAAGGCGGGCTCGAGGATCGGCGCGAACATGGCGCGCTCGTGCATGAGCTGCTGGATGCGGTGCAGCATCGCCTCACGCTTCTTCGGATCGAGCTCGACCGCTTGCTCGCGGAACAGCCCGTCGATGTCCGGATAGCCGCCGTAGGATCGGATGCCGCCGGTGATGACGAACGCCTCGATGCGCGTGGCGGCGTTGCCCGCGGCCGCGCTGCCCGGCCGCACGAGCTTCTTGAAGCTCTTCTCCTGATCGCCCTTGTAGAACGCGGCGCGCTCGAGCGGGCGGAGCTTCACGCGAATGCCCACCGCCACGAGATTGTTGACGACGATCTCCGCCGTCCCCGTGTACACGGCGTCGGTGGTCAGCTCACCGGCGTCGAAGCCGCGCGGATAGCCCGCCTCGGCCAGGAGCTTTTTGGACTGGGCAGGATCGTGGGGATAGAGGGGCGGCGGCCAGAAGAACTCGAAGGCGTGGGGAATGATGCTCGCGCTGATCCGGGCGAAGCCCAGATACTCGGCGTCGTTGATGGCCTTGCGGTCGATGGCGAGGTTGGCGGCCAGCCGCACGCGCCGGTCGTGCCACGGCGACTTCGGATCCCACTGCTCGGTGAAGTTGATCCACTCCGTGAACGTCGGAGAGGTGGCCTTGAGCGTGAGGCCGGGCGTCCGCCGCAATTCCTCGGCGAGCGGGCCGCGGATCGAGTAGGCGATGTCCGCCTCGCCGCGCTTGAGCATGGCCAGACGCGTCGTGTCGTCGGGCACGGAGCGGAAGACCAGCCGCTTCACGCTGGGCGTCTTGCGCCAGTAGCTCTCGTTCGCCTCCAGCACCAGCTCGACGCCCGGGTTGAACGACACGAAGCGATAGGGCCCGGCCCCCACCGGCGCCTTCTTGAAGCCGTCCTCGCCGACGCGCTCGACGTAGCGCTTGGGGACGATCCACGCGGCGCCCGTCGCCGGCGTCGCGTAGAACGTCATGAAGTCCGGCCACGGCTGCTTGAGCCGGATGCGCACGCGGTGCGGATCCACCACCTCGACGCCGGCCACGCGCGCCTTCAGCGTCGAGGCGGCGCCGCCGCGGTAGCGCTCGAGCGAGAACTTCACGTCCTCGGCGGCGACCGGATCGCCGTTGTGGAACTTCACGCCCTTGCGCAGGACGAAGTCGTAGGCGAGCCCGTCGCGCGACACGCTCCACGACTCGGCCAGGCTCGGCGTCATCGGATTGCCGGGCATCGGCTTCACCAGCGCGTCGTGCAGCGCGTAGAGCATCATGAACGGCGTGATGACGGCCGGCGTTTCCGCAGGATCGAACCACGTCGGCGCGAGTGACACGTGGACCGCCCACGTCACCTCGCCTTCCGGAGCGGCGCCGGCGGACGCGGCGAATCCGGCCACGAGCACAACGACGGCGACGAAGAGGACAACGAGGCGCGCCATCGACGAGACCGGGCTCAGCCTGACCGGCGGAGCTTCGGGTCCCAGGCGTCGCGCAGGGTATCGCCGAAGAGGTTGAACCCGAGGACAGCCAGGCTGATCGCCAGGCCGGGGAACACCGCCAGCCACGGCGCCTGCTCGAAGAACGCGCGGCCGGTCGTGCTCAGCATGAGGCCCCACGACGGCTCGGGGGGCTGGGTGCCGACGCCGAGGAAGCTCAGCGAGGCTTCGATGAGGATCGCGTTGCCGAACCAGATCGACGCGATGATCAGGATGGGCGCGGTCACGTTGGGCAGGATGTGGCGGACGATGATCCGCAGATGGCGACAGCCCATCGCCTGGGCTGCCTCGACGTAACGGTTCTGTTTGGCTGACAGCACGGCGCCGCGCACGATCCGCGAGTTCCCGGGAATGATCACGATCGCGATGGCGATCATCGCGTTGGTCGTGCTCGGCCGCAGGACGGAGACGATCGCCAGCGCCAGCAGCAGACCCGGAATCGCCTGGACCGCGTCCATGATGCGCTGGAGCATCATGTCGAGCCGGCCCTCCCAGTAGCCGGAGACGAGGCCGATGAGCATGCCGGCGATCGTGCCGATCCCGACCGCGAGCAGCCCGACCCACAGCGAGATGCGGCTGCCGTAGATGACCCGGCTCAGGACGTCGCGTCCGATGTCGTCCGTCCCGAACGGATGGGCGCGGCTCGGCGCCGACAGCCGGATCTCCGGGTGGGGCGCGAGCGGATCGTACGGCGCGACGATGTCGGCGAACACAGCGGTGAGCGTCAGCAGCACGATGAGCCCGGCCGAGGCGACGCCGAGCGGATTGCGCCTCAGCGCGTCGAAGAGGTCGCGGGCCCACCCCTGCGTCTCGGCCGCGGCCTGCTCGGGGAACGTAGACGTGCGTGCGATTGCCACCGGCGCCCTCAGTGATACCGGATGCGCGGGTCGAGCCACGCGTAGGCGAGGTCCACCACGAGGTTGAGGCTCACCAGCGCGCCCGCCACAAGCATGACGTTGGTCTGCACCACGGGATAGTCGCGGAACAGGATCGCCTCGACCGTCAGGCGTCCCATCCCGGGCAGCGCGAAGATCGTCTCGACGATCACCGTGCCGGCCAGCAGCGTGCCGAGCTGCCCGCCCACGATGGTGATGACGGGGATGAGCGCGTTCTTGAGCGCGTGCTTGTACACGACGATCCGACCGCCCAGGCCCTTGGCCCACGCGGTGCGCACGTAGTCCTCGCGCAGCACCTCGAGGACGGTCGAGCGCGTCATGCGCATCGTGGCCGCCGACAGGCGGAAGCCGAGCACCGCCGCCGGCAGCAGGAACTGCTGCAGGTTTCGCGTCGGCGCGTCCCAGAAGCTGACGTAGCCGATGGACGGGATCCAGCGGAACCAGATGGCGGCGAAGGTGATCACGAGCGTGCCGAGCCAGAAATCGGGCAGCGAGAGCCCGGAGACGGCGACGACGCGCCCTGCGTAGTCCGCCGGCGTGTTCTGGCGGGTGGCCGACAGGATCCCGATCGGCACCGCGATGACGAGGCCGAGGATGAGCGCGAGCGTGGCCAGCTCGAGCGTCACCGGGATGGATTTCTTCAAGCTGGTCGCGATGGGCTCGCCGGTGAAGATCGAGTCGCCCGGGCTGAAGCTCACCATCTGCCAGAGCCAGAGCGCGTACTGCTCGACGTACGGCCGGTCGAGCTGGAGGTCGCGCCGCATCTTGGCCAGCTCGCGCTCGCCCACGTTGCCGGACTCGGCCATCAGGGCGGTCAGCGCGTCGCCCGGCATGACGCGCATCAGCCCGAACACGATCAGCGAAGAGAGCAGCAGCACGGGAACGGCCAGCAGAAGCCGCCGGACGACGTACTTGTACATGGCCGGCCCGCGCGCCCGCTACTTCTCCATCCAGGCCCGGGCCAGCGACGGCGAGCCGTAGCCGTCGGTCCGCCGCATCGCCACCGCCGCCATGTTGCGCGTGTGCGGCTGGAAGACCAGGAACCCGTTGTCGTACGGCATCCACATCCTGAGCACCTGGTCGTACTCGCGGTCGACGATCTTCCTGGCGATGAGCCGCTGCTCGGCCTTGTCCGGCGTTCGCCGCAGCTTCGTCGTCAGCTCGTCGATGACGGGATCGTTGACGCGGAAGAAATTCTTGGTCGATCGGGAGTGCATGTACATGTAGGTCCGCTCGTCGAGGCCGACGGCGTGGCCCGACTGGAATCCCCACGACATCCCGTCCCACTTGCTCTCGACGTAGCGGCCGTAATAGGTCGTGTAGTCGAGCTTGGTGATCTTCACGTTGATGTTGAGGTTCCTCTTGAGGTCCTGCTGCACGAGCTGCACTTCCGAGGTCATCTGCGGGAAGTACTCGTAATAGAACAGTGTCGTCTCGAAGCCGTTCGGGTGACCCGCCTCGGCCAGCAGCTTCTTGGCGTCGGCAGGACGGTATTGCCACCACGGCCCCAGATCCTTCGCCGTGGGCGGGGTGTCCTGGTAGTAGATGTATGGCACGCCCCAGCCGAGGATCCCGTGGCCCTCGAACACGGTGTCGACCATCTTCTGTCGATCGATGGCCATCGAGACGGCGCGCCGGACCCGCACGTCGTTGAACGGCGCCCGGTCCTGGGCCAGCGCCAGACCGAAGGGCGCCAGCGTGTTGTGGTACGCCTGCACGACGGTGGCGGGGTTGGTCTTGATGATCGTCTCGACCTCCGAGGGGCTCGCCACCCAGATGAAGTCGGCCTGGCCGGTGCGGAACGCGGCCAGGCGCGTCGCCGCGTCCTCGGCGACGTTCTGCGGGAACAGCGTGTTGGGCGTCTTGGGATGGACGCGCAGCGTGTGCTTGTCCGGCGTCTCCATCCCTTCGATTTCCTGGAACGTGAACGCTTGCACGCCTTCCTTCGCGTACTGCTCGAAGCAGTACTTGACGTCGGCGGCGGTGAGCTCGCGGCCGTTGAGCGGCGGCAGGTTCTGCCACTTCACGCCCTGGCGCAGCTTGAACGTCCACACGCGGTGATCGGGGCTCGCCGCCCACGACTCGGCCAGATCGCCCTTGAGGCTCATGTCGCCCGGGCCGCTCGCCTCGTCGGTGAACGCGTACCGCACGAGGCGGTTACTCGTCAGGCCTGCGAACTGATATAGACCGACGGATTGAGTCAGCCGGGGATCGATCACCGGTGGATCCCAGGCCGAGGCCCGTGTGAGCGTACCGCCGCGCTTGGGTGGCTTTGGGCTCGCCGGAATCCAGTCGGGGTACTTCGAGGGCGCGGCGGCGAACGCTGGAGTACGCCCCGTCCCGACCATGCTGGTCGTGAAGGCGAGGCTCCCCCAGCCGGCGGCTTTCATGAATTCACGTCGGTTCGATCCATGATCGGCGGGCATTGGGACCTCCTTCGCGGACGCGGTCATGGCTCGAAGTACGACGCGGCGAGATATCTGTCAAGGGCGACCCCGTAGCGAGGCGGTTGACGATCAGCGCGCGGAGGCGCAGACTCGTTTCATGGTGAGGCGAATCGCCGCCGGACTCTTTCTGATCGTGGCGCTGAATCTCGCGCTCGTTCCGAGCGTCGCCGTCGCGGGAGGTCGCGTCGCCGTGGGTCGACCGGTCACGTCGCACTCGTTCGGGCACCATCCCTTCGTCGGACGGCCGTTCGTCGGGCGCCCGTTCGTCCAGCATCACGTCTTCCCGCATCACTTCTTCCGGCCCTTCGTCCCGTTCGTCAGCGGCTTCGTCCCTCCACTGGGCTACTACGCTCCGTACTATTCGACGCCGACGTATCTCGATTCGTCCTACTACACTCCGCCGCCATCCTACGCGCCGCCCGCGTACTACAACCCGCCGGTTAGTTACGCTCCGAGCTACGCCCCACCGGCGGGCTACGCCCCGCCACCGCAAAGCAGCATCTCGGTCGCGCCGGTGCCGAACGTCGTCGAATACCCGAACGGGCGGTACGTGCTCCGGGGCGACGGGACCACGACGCCGTACACGTGGGTCTGGATTCCGAACCCACCGCCGGCTCCGCCGGCCTCGTCACCGACCCCGAGCGATCCGCCTTCCCGTCGCCCGACCTCGCTGTATCGCTGGATCGACGAGCGAGGCGACATCCACCTGACGGATTCGTTGGACGCGGTCCCGAAGAAGTTTCGCGTTCAGACCAAAGAAACCCGGCTGTAAGCCGTCCGCCCGAGAGCTAGTCGCAGTAGTGCCGCCAGTCCAGCAGGGGCGGCGAGTCGCGGCACAACCGTTTGGCCCCGTTGCATTCCTGTGAGGCGCCGAGTGGGGACTGCGCGCTGTCGCCGAAGCAGCCCGTGATGGCTAGCGCGGCGTAGCGGCGCTCGTTCTCCCGCCAGACGAGCACGGCCAGCGCCGCGACCAAGCTTCCGACGACGATGGCCACCACGATGCCCTGGCGAGACATGCCTGGGCTCAGCGCGCTTCGTAGCCGGGCGAGATCTCCGTCTCCATCTCGGCGGGCGACGCCGAGCGTCCCTCGAAGAAGATCGCGATCTGGTCCCCGAGCGTCCGTTTGCGGTTGATCCGGACGAAGATGTTCCACTCGTCGTGGGCGCCGGCGGAATACGCGGTCGAGGCGCGAAGCGCGTAGTACCTCACGAACGCGCGGCGCGCATCGGTGTCGCCGGCCACGCGACGAAGCTCGGCGTCCGTGGCGCTGCGAGCGTCCAGCCAGCGGCCGAGGCATCCGGTCACATCCTCGGGGCCGCAGGCGAAGAACGCGCGCATGTCGGCCGGCCCCGTGAAGTGGGCCGTGTCGATGTCGCGGCCGGCGCCGTCGTCGCCGCCGAGGACCCGCGTCCACATCACCATGTACTCGCTGCCTCCCGCGTCCTTGCCGTCCACCTTCGGGAGCTGGTACACGCCGGGATCGATGACCCAGGCCCCGTGGCCGTACATTTTTTCGAGCCGAGCCTTCACCGAGGCGGCGATCGCAAGGTTGACCTTCTCGACTCCGCCGCCCCGAGGGCTGATGGGGGTGCTGGCGTAGATGATGAGGCGGCCGGCCTGGCGCTGGGCGCGGACGTCCTGGCGGATCTTCGTGACGCCGGCGTCGATGGTCGTGGCGAACGCAGGATCGGCGCAGTACTTGAGGCCCACGGGGGTGTCGACGAGCGTGCGAGGGGCAGGGCAGGACTGAGCGCCAGCGAGGCCGGCGCACGAGATGACGATCACGAACGCGACCACGAGACCGCGCAACGCCGTCACGGGTGTGGCTCGGCGGGGAGAGCGCGGACCGACGCCGCCTCGCAGCTCACGCCCACGCGCGCGCCGACGTCGAACAGGCGGCGGCGCGCGGGATCGTACGTCACGGCCTCGAGCAGCGTGCTCGCCACCTCCACGGCATACTCGACTTTCTCGCCGAGATACATCCGGCTGCGCACGACGCCGGGCACGATGACCTCGCCCTCGGCGGCCTTGGCCGACTCGGGCACGAGCGTGAGCGACTCCGGCCGGAGGACCAGGAAGAGCCGCTGGCCTGGAGCGTAGGCGTCATCGGTCGCGACGCTCAGCGAGGCGCCCCACAGATCCACCGCCACGCGGTCACCGGTGGCGCTGAGGACGCGGCTCTCGACGAGGTTCACGCGGCCGATGAACTGGGCGACGAACGCCGAGCGCGGCGTGCGGTAGAGCTCCTCGGCGGTGCCCACCTGGGCGATCACGCCCTGTCGCATCACGGCGATCCGGTCCGAGATCGCCATCGCCTCTTCCTGATCGTGGGTGACGTACACGGTGGTGATGGCGAGCTGCCGCTGCAGCCGCGACAGCTCGGCGCGCATCTGGACGCGGAGCTTGGCGTCGAGGTTCGACAGCGGCTCGTCGAAGAGCAGGAGCTGGGGCTCGACCACGACGGCCCGCGCCACTGCCACGCGCTGCTGCTCGCCGCCCGAGAGCTGGTTGGGGAAGCGGCGCTCGTAACCGGGCAGCCCGACCAGCTCGAGCACCTGGCCGACCCGCGCGCGGATCGTGGCCGCGGGCAGTCGCCGCACGCGCAGCCCGTACGCGACGTTGTCGAAGGTCGTCAGATGGGGAAACAGCGCGTAGCTCTGGAAGACGAAGCCGATGGACCGCCGGTAGACCATCAGGTCGGTCACGTCCTGCTCGCCGACGTACACGCGGCCCTCGTCGGGCTGCTCGAAGCCGGCGACGACGCGGAGCGTCGTGGTCTTGCCGCAGCCCGACGGGCCGAGCAGCGTCACGAGCTCGCCGGGCTCCACCGTGAGGCTCACGTCGCGGACCGCGGCGAACGCGCTCTGTCCCTCGCGCGTGAAGGTCTTCGAGACGCGCTCGAGCCTGAGCCGGGCGCCTGCGCGCGGCGCGCGGTCCGCCGTCACCATCGCTGGATCATCGAC
>WNFO01003380.1_pt1 | contig 13509 bp, 11 predicted proteins | sample 5400251 | NCBI WGS metagenome assembly WNFO01 (sample SAMN13153354, study PRJNA577476) | soil metagenome | isolation source: 100 cm saprolite under Madrone tree | place: USA:California | collected 2016-06-14 | reverse complement strand
GTGGGCGGCAGTCGGTTCGCGTGCTAACGTTAGCCGTCATGATCGTCGGCACCGGGATCGACATCGCGGAGGTTCCACGCATCGCGCAAGCGCTGGCGCGCCACGGTGAACGCTTTCTCCACCGCGTGTTCACCGAAGGCGAGATCCGGTACTGCGATTCGAAAGCCAACCGGGTGGAGCGCTACGCAGCTCGGTTCGCCGCCAAGGAAGCCGCCATGAAGGCGCTGGGCACTGGCTGGAATCATGGCGTGCGCTGGCGGGACATTGAAGTATGCCGCCAGCCGGGAGGCCGTCCCACCATCACCTTCCACGGCAAGGCAGCCGAGTTTGCGGCAGGGCTCGGGGCGGCCAATGTCGCGCTTTCGCTCTCTCACACCGCCGAGCAAGCGATCGCGCAGGTCATTCTAGAGAGTTAAGCTCGAGAGTCAAGAACTTGAGATCAAGGAGAGCTCCCGCGTCTGTTATGCTGGCGCGTTCCGGGCAAACTTTCCAGATACAAATTTGCAGATGAATGAGACATCCCTCCTGACCCCAACCAGCAGCGCTACTCGAACCCCGGATCGTGCCATGCTGGCGGGCACTGCGTTATGCAGCTTTGCCGCCCTGCTGCTTGAGTTGGCTTTGACCCGGTTGTTCTCGGTGGTGCTCTTCTACCATTTTGCGTTTCTCGCGATTTCGATTGCTCTGCTCGGGCTCGGCGCCGGCGGTGTATTCGCGCACCTCCGGAAGAACCGGTTGACACGTTTCGAGACCCGCCCTTTGGTCGCGCGCTTGTGCACCATCAATGCGCTGATTGTGCCAGTGGTTCTGGTGATTGTGCTGCGGATCCCAGTTTCGCTGGATATCTCGAAAGCGAATTTCCTCCGGCTCACCGCGATTTACCTGGCTTCCGCTGTGCCCTTTTTCGTTACCGGACTGGAATTCTCCGTGGTTTTCGCCCGCCAGGCGAGCCACGTCTCGCGGCTGTACGCGGCCGATCTCGCGGGAGGCGCGCTGGCCTGTCTGGCCATTGTCCCGCTTCTCAATCGGCTGGGCGGCCCCAACACCGTCATCTTCACCGGCGCGTGTATGGCTATCGCAGGAATGGTGTGGGCGGTTGACAGCCGGGCGCGCAAGTCCGCGGCGGGTAGAGCCATTTTCCTGTTCGTCCTGATTGCCGCCAACTATTCGGGGAAACTGCTCGACATCGTTTACGCCAAGGGAGGGTTCCGCGATTCCGCCTGGGTTGAGTTCGCACGCTGGAATGCGATCTCGCGGGTGGAAGTAGATCGCCAGGGCCCGGGCCGGGCGATCGTGATCGATGCCGATGCGTCGACCTATTTGATGAATGTCGATCCCAGGCATTGGCAGGGGGGGTGGCAGAAGAATCTGATGTCGGCGCCGCCGGCGCTGGCCAATGTGCTGCGCCCGCACGGCGAGTTCGCCATCATCGGACCGGGCGGCGGCGTGGACGTTCTGCGTGCCGTGGCTACCGGCAGCCCCAACGTCACCGGAATCGAAATCAATCCCATCATTGCCAACACCATCATGCGCGCCCGCTACGCGGACTACACCTATCACCTCTATGAGCAGCCCGAGGTGCACGTCCACGTCACCGACGGCCGGTCGTTTGTGCGCAACGCCAGCCAACAATTTGATGTGCTGCAAATGACACTGGTGGATACCTGGGCCTCCACCTCCGCCGGTGCGTTTGCCCTCAGCGAAAACAGCCTCTACACGGTCGAGGCTTTCCAGGAATATTTCGAGCACCTCAAGCCGGATGGGATGATCGCCATCACGCGCTGGGAGTTTCAGCAACCTCGCGAAGCTTTGCGCGTGGTTTCGGTCGCGATGCAAGCACTGCACGAGCTGGGGGTCGCGGACACTCGCAATAATTTTATTGTGGTGGCCGAAGGACGTCTCGACGCCGATGGAATCCCGGTGGTGGTGCTGGCCAAGAAGACCCCTTTCACCATGGAGGAGCAGAGCCTGGTGCGGGAAGATATCGCGGCGCATCCCAGGCTGTTTTCATTTTATGTGCCTTCCGATACGCATTCAGTCGCAAGCGGCCGGGAGGAGCACTATTCCGCCAACGCGAATTCTTTTACCGAGCTGATTCAACTGAACGACCCACAACGATTTGCGGCGCACTACCCGTATGACGTATCGCCAGTTACCGACAACGCTCCGTTTTTCTTCTTCACCCTGAAGCCCGGCCAGATCCTGCACCCTGAAGCTCTGCAGCGGGGAATCGACTGGAAAAATAATCTGGGCGTGGCCGTGCTGGGGATGGTTCTGATCATCTCGCTCCTGGCCGTGCTGGGGTTTCTGGTTGTTCCCCTGATGATGGGTGCCGGGGGCCAGCAACAGCGCCCCCTCCGGCTGCTTTACTTCATCGCTGTCGGACTGGGCTACATTCTGGTGGAGATCGCCTTCATCCAGCGCTTTGTCCTGTTCCTTGGCCATCCCACGTATGCGCTCACCGTGGTTGTGTTTCTGCTTTTGCTTTCGAGTGGAGCGGGCAGCATGGTTTCCCGGCGGTGGCTGGCGGAAACCGGCCGCATCTGGCTGCCTCTTGCGCTGATCACGGCCGCCATTCTTTTGTATGTCGCCATCCTGCCTGGCCTTCTGAACCGGCTGGTGGGCTTGCCCTTCACGGTCAAGCTGCTGGTGAGCGCCGCGGTGCTGGTCCCGCTGGGCCTCGCCATGGGCATGCCCTTCCCTACCGGCTTGCGCGCCCTGGCCGGCAGTCCGGTGCCGGAATTCCCCGGTCCCGCCGAATCTGGAAACCTGGTGGAGTGGGCGTGGGCGATGAATGCGGCCTCTAGCGTCCTGGGCTCGGTAGTCGCCATCATTATCGCCATACAGTTCGGATTGAATGCGACGTTGGCAACCGGGGCCGCAGCCTATCTGCTGGCGCTAGGGTTAGTGGCAACGCTGCGTCCAAGTCCGAAACCCATTTCTTAGCAGCCTGCGACCTTTGCGGTTAAACGCTTTAAAGATTTTGACCGCAAAGGCCGCAAAGAAAAGCGACTGCACCATAACGGGAACCCCGTAACAGCGTGATGCGGGCTGCGCGGTCTGCTATGATTCTTCAACTCCAACCTGGACGGCTGTGTCACGGAGAATGAGCTTGCTCGGGAGAATGCGTGCCTAGCCAGAAGCAGTTGAAGTGGTCTCAACTGAAGGTCGGGCTCACGGTGCTGGTCGCCAGCATCACCCTTGGCATTCTGATATTCCTCATGAGCGGCACCGGCGGCCTGTTTTCACGGAAGATCGTGCTGAAATCCTATTTCGACAACGCCAACGGCCTGCGGGTCGGCGCGCCGGTGCGTCTGGCGGGAGTCGACATCGGCAACGTTACCAATATCCGGGTGGTGCAGGATGTTGGCAAGCGGCTCACTCCGGTCGAAGTGACCATGAAGGTGAACACTGCTTTCCTGTTTAACCTGCGCAAGGATTCCCTGACCCTGCTCTCCACCGCCGGCGTGCTGGGTGAGACCTATATCGACATAGACAGTTCGCAATCCAAGGCGCCGCAAGTCCGGGATGGCGACGTGCTGCCCAGCCGCGATGTCCCCGATTTTTCCGACATGGTGCGCTCCGGCCAGAGCACGCTGCAGAACATGGACGCGCTGTTAAAGCGGCTGGATCGCATAGTCGCTTTCGTCGAGAGCGGCCAGGGCTCGGTCGGCATGTTGATTTACGATCCCACGTTGTACAACCGGTTGAATTCGACGGTGAATGAATTTCAGGGTTTGGTGAATGAGGTCGCACAGGGCAAGGGCACGCTGGGCAAGCTGTTTTCTGACGAGGAGTTGTATCAGAAGGTCAACGGCACCGTGGACAAGTTGAACGCCGTGATCGATGACCTGAATGCTGGCAAGGGAAGCGCGGGGAAATTCCTCAAGGACCCCGCACTCTATAACACCGCCAACGACACCATCGCCAACGTGAAGAAGCTCACGGATGACATCAACGCCGGCAAGGGCGCCATCGGAAAACTAACCAAAGATGAGGAGTTCGCCCGCAAGCTGCAGGACACTATGAACAAGCTCTCCGACATCACCACGCGCCTGGAGGCGGGGGAAGGCACGGCGGGTAAACTGCTTCGCGATCCCGCCCTGTTCACCGATGCCGACCAGATGCTGATCGAAACCCGGTCGCTGGTCAAATCCATCCGGGAAAATCCCAAGAAGTATCTGACCATCCACTTCAAAGTGTTCTAAAGGTCAATGGTGAGACGGGCGTCCCGCCCGTCTAGGCCGAGCGGAGCTCGGCGGTTCTTGTTATCTCAGACAGCCACCCGCCGTGCCGCCGTCGACTCCGCCTGCTCGTGCGCATGATAGCTGGAACGCACCATCGGCCCCGATTCCACGTGGCGAAAGCCGAAGCGCAACGCTTCCTCTTTCAAGTACTGGAATTCGTCGGGCGTATAAAAACGGTAAATGGGCAGATGGTCGCGCGAGGGCCGCAAATACTGCCCAACCGTAAGAATGTCGACGCCGCGTGACCCCAGATCGCGGAAAACTTCGACCAGCTCGGTCATGGTTTCACCCAGGCCAACCATAACGCCGGACTTGGTCACCATCGCCGGGGCCATGACCTTGGCATTTTCCAGCAAACGCAGAGTGCGTTCGTAACGGGCGCCGGAGCGCACCACGCGATACAACCGGGGCACGCTCTCGGTATTGTGGTTCAGGACATCAGGCTGCGCGTCGACAACAATCTTCAGCGCTTCGTCGATGCCCTGGAAGTCGGGGATCAGAACTTCAACCCGGCAATCCGGAGACAACTCGCGGATTTGGCGGATGGTTTCGGCGAAAATCCGCGCCCCGCCCAGGTTATCGTCATCGCGATTCACGCTGGTCACCACGGTATGTTTCAGGCCGAGCGTCGCGACCGCTTCGGCAACTCGGCGCGGTTCGTCCCAGTCGATCGGGTTCGGCCGGCCTTTGGGCACAGCGCAAAAACCGCAACGCCGGGTACAAATATCGCCCAGCAGCATGAACGTAGCCGTGCGCTGGTTCCAGCACTCCCCGATGTTGGGGCACTGCGCCGACTCACACACCGTGTGCAGTCCCAGGCCACGGGCAAGTTTCTTGAGATTGTGGAAGTTCTCGCCCGCAGGAGCTTTGGCTCGGAGCCACTCCGGCTTGAGTTGCCGGACCGGCGGCCCGAGGGCGATCTGAACTAATTCGGAAGCGGCAGCCATATCCAATGTGATTTTACATGCAACCGTCGCAAGTGGCTAAACCGGGGGGAAGTGTGGCGCGGGCGCCCTCGCCCGCGAAAAGCCGTCCAGCGGAAGTAGTCACGGGGAAATGAAAGCGGCTAACCCAGCGGTTAAAACCGCAAGATTTTCAGCGATCACGGCACGACTGGAAGTCGTGCCCTTCCCGAACATCTTACGAAACTACGTGGTTTCGTGAGTAGTCTAGCCTTCCAGGTAGGCTTCGATCCACTCTTTGATTCGCATCCGGCGCTCGTCCTTGACGTCGAAGCGAACCCCAAAGGTCTTGTCGGGCTTGATCCAGCTTACCTGCGCCCGAAGCCATATACGGGGCAGGGTTAACAATGCGAAGGAGACCTCGAGCGCCATGCCGAGCGAGACCTCTTCACCGCTCCTCACGGACATACCTCCCGTGCTGATCTCCTGGCTGGTAGCGGTGAAGCGGCGACTGTCCGCCGAGACCATCGAGATTTCGGTGATAATCGGAATGCGCACGTAGCGGCGAAACTCGTGCAGAACCAGCATCTGCGTGGCCCGCACCAGTTTCAGGGCGGCCGGACGCTCCAGCGGCTCCTGGAAGACGGCGTTGACGCCGTACCGGGAGAATTTCATAGCCTCTTGCGCGCTGCCCCCCAGCCCGTAGACCACCATCCGGTTGTTGGAGGCCGAAGTACGCACTGCCTCCATCACCGCTGCGGCCTCCGGTATCAACTGCAATACACAGGCTTCAAACTTCTCACGCTGCATGCGCTGGATCACGTTGCCGGTCATGGTCACGGCTTCGATCCCAAACTGCTTGAAACAATCCGACAAAAGCGAGCGGGTGGGTTCCCTGACATCTACCAGGGCGACCCTGGCAGTGGCTTTTCGACTGCGAGGAGCCGCGAGCACAGTTCCTGAAGATTTTTGCATGACCGTGGGGAATTGCCTTGACACTCTATATTCTTGCCTGCATTCCAGAGCTTGGCAAAGGCGTAAAAGGCCAATGTCCGGGTACCAAGGTCTCATTACCGGAATGCACTGCCGATGTCCCATTTTGGCTTGTAAAGCTCAAGTCCGATGGGAGTTAGGTCGCACGGGGGTAACCGGTATTTTGGTAGAAGTCTAAGCCCCAGACTTCCGACTGGTCAGTTTGACGGGTCGGAGGGGGAAGAAGGCCTGGAGGTCTTTCGCAGGTCGATAACTTCAGCGCCGGAGGGCGGAGCGAACAGCTTCTTGTCGGGCTGGCCGACGGTAATGTCCGACACTTCGAAGTTTTGCGTGCCGATTCGTGGATCCTGCAGCTTGCTGATGAGATTGACGCCGAGTTGGGGCGAATACCAGTACTCGCGGCTGGTCAGAATCGGACTGTCGTTGCCGATCACACCTGCCTCGATCACCGTCGTCTCCCGAGTGCCCAACGTTTCCAGGCCTCCGATGAACTGCTTGCCAAGATCTTCGCGACTCGGAGAGCCCGGCTGCTTCGCTGCAGAAGGGGTGGCTGAGGTTGGGGGCACGAATTGAGGGGCAGAGAAGAACTCGAGCTGGCACACGTGCTCTCTGGGCACGCAAATGTATAGCTGGTGCGAAACCGGGTCACTGATCTCGATCTGTGTGACCACCGACTCGTGCTTGCCGTCCTCCGGCACCAACAACCGGCGCTCCTGGAAGATGCGTCCGGCATTGTCCCGCGCGATGGCTCGGCGGTTCACCAGAGTGATTCTGGAACCATCTGCCAATTGCCGAATCGATTCGGTGGACACGGTGGCCCTGAATGGTGCGTCTGGCAGAGAGGGGATAAAAATGCTGACCAGAACCTCGCGCGTTCCCCCGTCGGGCGGACGCGGCCGCTCCGGGGGGCCCTGGGCGGCAACAAGAGATCCCGGCAGGACCAGGAATCCTGCAAAAAGAAAAATGGCGCTCTTCACTCGGGTTGGCATTTCTAGTTCGACTTCGCAGGCGAGGAGAGTTTACACCGTCTCTGCTCGACGAGCGGTCAGTCCGCCTTCGGAATATCCGCCGGAGTGGTGTAGATCTTCAAGCCAAGGCTCCGGCCGACACGGACCATCTCATCAGCCCCGGCCGAGGGTCCTCCAACTCGAAGGACAGCATCGCACTTCTCTAGCAGTCGAGTAGCGATGGGATGGAAGATCTCATTGAAGGCCTGGTCACCGATTTCCTTGGACCCGGCCAGCTCAACTAAGGGGAGCGCCAGCCACTCGCCCAGAATCGGGATGTGCCCGGCGCGGAAGATGGGCAGTGCGTAGGACTCCATCTCTTGAACGTTCTTCTTGATCAACGCCGGATCGTCGTTGGTACCGGAGCGGTAGGGGCCGGCAACCAAGATCATCATGGGTTTGCCCGGTTTCGCTGTCACATTTCTCACTCGCGCGCCGATTGCAGGTCTCAGAGTCGGTACGATGGCCTACTCGTCCCAGCGACGGAACAGCAGCGCGCCGTTGGTTCCACCAAAACCAAAGGAATTCGACATGGCGTACTCCACCTCGGCTTTGCGCGCCTGGTTGGGTACGTAGTCCAGATCGCAGTCGGGTTCGGGATTCTCCAGGTTGATGGTGGGGGGCAGAATCTGGTCGCGCAGCGCCAGCAAGGTAATTCCCGCTTCCAGTCCTCCGGCTCCACCCAGAAGGTGGCCGGTCATGGACTTGGTTGAACTCACGGCCAGCTTGTAAGCGTGGTCGCCGAAAGCGCGCTTGATGGCGATAGTTTCCAGCTTGTCGCCAATGTCGGTGGAAGTCCCGTGGGCGTTGATGTACTGGACCTGGTGCGGCTGCACCTTGGCGTCGTTCATCGTGTTCAGCATGACGCGGTACGCGCCATCGCCATTTTCCGCGGGTTGCGTGATGTGGTAAGCATCCCCGCTCATGCCGTAGCCGACGACTTCGGCCATGATGTTTGCTCCACGCCGCCGGGCAAACTCCAACTCTTCCAAAACCACGATGCCGGCACCTTCGCCAATCACAAATCCGTCGCGTCCCGAGTCCCACGGACGGCTGGCCTTCTCAGGATCGTCGTTTCTGGTGGATAGCGCGCGCATAGCGGCAAACCCGCCGACTCCCATGGGAGTGATGGCGGCTTCGGTGCCGCCCGCAATCATCGCGTCCGCGTCACAGCGGGAGATGATCTTGTAGGCGTCTCCGATAGAGTGTGCGCTCGAGGTGCACGCCGTGCACGTGGCTTCGTTCGGTCCCCTGGCCTTGTAGCGGATGCTGACATGTCCGGCTGCCAGGTTGACGATCGCGGCTGGGATAAAAAACGGAGAGATTTTGCGCGGCCCACCCTTCAGCAGACTGATGTGCTCGCGCTCGATCACGTCGAATCCGCCGATCCCGGATCCGATATGCACTCCAACTCGCTCGGAAATCTCGGGCGTAACCTGCAAACCCGACGCCTTCATCGCCTCATCCGCCGCGGCCAGGGCCAGGTGGATGAAGCGCCCCATCTTCTTCAGTTCTTTCTTTTCGATGAAATTCAGGGGATCGAAATTCTTGACTTCGGCGGCAATCTGGCAGGCAAACTGGGAAGCGTCGAACTGGGTGATGCGGGCCACCCCGCTCTGGCCGGCAAGCAGTTTCTTCCACACCTCTTCCGCGGTGTTGCCCACCCCGCAAATCAGGCCGATTCCAGTGACTACGACCCTACGCCCCAACTACTTCCCGCCTTTCGCGTGCTTGCCGATGTAATCGACCGCGTCCTGAACGGTGCGGATTTTTTCGGCGTCCTCATCGGGAATCTCGATCTCGAAGGCCTCCTCGAATGCCATCACCAGCTCCACGGTGTCCAGCGAGTCAGCCCCCAGGTCGTCCACGAACGAGGCGTTCGACGTGACTTCGCCTTCATCCACACCCAGCTGTTCCACGATGATCTGTTTCACTTTGTCGTCAACGGCGGCCATGAGATCTCCTCGGGTACGCTCCCTTGTCGGTACGGGAATATGCACCCATCGCTTTCAACTCGACCGACTGGCGCGGAAACAGTCCGGCGGCCTGGCGGAAAAAGTCTCGGCGGAAACGTCTACTTGCTTACCTTCGCATGCTTGTCGATGTAGCCGATGGCATCCTGCACGGTGCGCAGCTTCTCCGCATCCTCGTCCGGGATTTCGACTCCGAAATGTTCCTCCAGGGCCATCACCAGTTCCACCTGGTCCAGTGAATCCGCGCCCAAATCATCCACAAACGACGCGCTGGGGGTGACTTCGTTCTCGTCCACACCCAACTGCTCGGAAATGATCTGTTTCACTTTCTCCACAATTTCTTTCTTTTCTTCACCAGCCATAAGAATCCAGCCTCCTGAATTTGAAAGGGAATGAGTAGTGTACTGGCCCGCACGAATCGCTGTAAAGGAAGAGTGCTATGCCCCAGAGAAATCGTACTGCCAGCAGTGCACAGGGTCAAACGCCGTTTGCAAGTGTGGGGCGGACCCGTCCTGAGCGAAGTCGAAGGAGCCCTCGCCCGCCGCCTTTGACGTTGACCTCGTTTTTGACTCTTGTGACTCTGGTTTTTTGACTCTAAGTTCTTAGTACCGCCTTTGAATTTTTTGCTCTGCCGAATGGGCTTTGGATGCCGCCACGTCCAAGTCAAAAGCGGCGGGCGAGAGCGCCCGCCCCACACAACCGCTACCGCCCAGAATACCGGTCCCGCAACTCCGTCTGCCGGCTGCTCATCGGCACTTCCCGGCCTTCAATAAAAACCCGCTTCACATCCGTCTTAACATCAAGCGGATCCCCGTCGGCCACCACAACATTCGCCGTCTTGCCAACATCAAGCGACCCGACCTGATCCTCCACCCCCCAGATCTCCGCCGGATTCAGGGTGATGGCCTTCAGCGCCTCATCATGGGGCAGACCGAACGCAGTCGCATACCCCGCAGCATAAGGCAGGTTGCGCATATTGTGCGCGTCGTAGGAAGCAAACGCGATCTTCACTCCGCGCTTGTATAGTTCGCCCGGCAAGCTGTACACGGCGTCATAACGTTCATGATTCTTGGGATCCTGATAGATCGGGCCCACGATCACCGGAACTTTCAAGCTGGCCACGTAGTCGAGCACTGGCTGCGAGTGGCTGATGTGATTGAGCACGAACTTCAAGTGAAATTCCCGCGCCAGGCCCACCGCCGTTTCCAGATCGCTGGGTTCCTGCGCAGCCAGCACGATCGGCTTCTTGCCTTGCAGATAAGGCAGCAAGGCCTCCAGTTTCAGGTCGTGCTTCAAGGGCGAGGGCGGACCCTTCTTGTCCTTGTCCTTGTCCTTCCCGTTCTCGTTGGGCTTCGCGGCCGCATCAGCCTTTTTCCTTTCATAGTCGGCCCAGCGATCGGCATAGTCCTGGGCATCAAGAAACGCCTGCCGCAGTTGTGCCGCCAACCCCATGCGAGTTGAAGGAAACTTCCTCTTGTCCCACGTCTCGTTGCGCCGCTGATCGCCGGTAAAGTTCAAGGGCAAGGCGATGTCGCGCACCAGCAGCATGTCAGTCGACGATTTGCCGTCCAACTGAACAAACGAATCCTGGCCAGGCAGCGTGTCCTGGCTCTGCGGCGCCACGATGGCGTTGGTGATCCCATTCAAACGCGCCACTGGAATCAGCTCCGACTCGGCATGGAAAGCGTCGTACACATGCATGTGCGGCATGATCTCATCGCTGCTCTCGATCAGGTCATTGGTGCTGCGCTCGGCTGAAATCTCGATCAACCCGAGGTAGCTCTCGGAATCGATCAGCCCGGGATACACCGTCATGCCCGTCACGTCGATGACCGCGGCGTCTTTCGGAATCGCAACCGCACCTGCCGCCCCCAGTGCGGTGATCTTGCCGGAAGACATCACCAGAACGCCGTTCTCAATCACCCCATGCGAAACGGTAAGTAACTTGCCGCCCTTAAGGACAAAAGTTCTCTGCTGAGCGACCGCAGCCTCTGACATCAGGCAAACAGCCAAAACGATGAGAATTTGGCCAACGACCAACGGCCAAGGGCCAACGACCGAGCTTACGGGCCAACGACCAACGACCGCCGTTGACGCCTGACGAATGACAACCGACGGCTGAGTCCCCATCACTCCCCCTCCCTGTAATGCGGCATGCCGAAGCCCGGCAGCGAGCGGTCAAAATAAACGTCGCCGTCAATCAAAACTTTGTCCGGCACGCCAAAGCTGGAGAGCGGATAGCCATCCCAGATCACCAGGTCAGCGTCCTTTCCCACTTCGATTGATCCCACGCGATCGTCGACGCCGATGATCCACGCCGGATTGATGGTTATCATCTTGAGCGCCTCTTCCTCAGTCGCGCCACCATAACGCATGGTCTTGGCGGCCTCCTGGTTCAGACGGCGGGCCAGATCTTCCGAATCACTCTTGATCGCAACCCGGACGCCCTTGCGCATGGAGAGAACCGCGTTCCACGGGATCGCGTCCCAGGCCTCCTGCTTGTAGCCCCACCAGTCGGAAAACGTTGCAATGGCCACGCCCTGGGAGGCAAGCTCGTCTGCGACCTTGTAAGCCTCGAGCGCATGGTGGAAGGCGCGTACCTTGTATCCAAATTCTTTCGCGATCGCCATTTCGGTCAGCAGTTCGTCGGCGCGATAGCAATGGATCTGCACCAGCAGCTTGCCGCGTAAAACGTCGGCCAGGGCCTCCAGTTTCAGATCGTGCTTGGGCGGCTTGGCATCCTTGTCGCCGAGTTTGACTTTGGCGTTGTAGTCGTCCCAGTCGCGCATGTAGTCCTGGGCCTCGACCAGTGCCGCGCGCTGCACCGCAAAGTTTCCCATGCGGGTCGAGGGCAGTTGGTCTTTGTCACCATAGACGCGCTTGGGGTTTTCTCCGCTGGCAAACTTGATGGAACGCGGCGCCCCGGGAAACAACATGGCGTCGCGGCTGGCTCCGTATTTGTGCTTGATGACGACCGCCTGCCCGCCGATCATGTTGGCCGACCCATGCAGCAGAAGAGAAGTTGTCACGCCACCGGCCAGTCCGCGATAAATCGCTTTGTCCTGGTAATCGAAGGCGTCGATCATCATCATCTGCGGCGTGACCGGGCTGGTGGCCTCGTTCACGTCGTCGTCGAGTGCGATATGCGAGTGGGAATCGATGATCCCGGGCGTCAGATACTTGCCGCCCGCGTCAAGCACTGTCGCGGTGGAGGGCGCCTTTACATCCTTTCCGACCGCGGCGATTTTGCCGTCTTTGATATAGACGCTGCCGCTCTGAATGTTGCCGTGCGTGACCGTCATGACGACGGCATTCTTGATTAGGACATCACTATGAGAAGGCGGAGCGGCCGCCTGCGGAGCCAAAACCCGGAACGGCAGCAAAGCTAGAACCGCCAGCGATAATATTTTCGCAACCCAACTCATCGACTCACTCCGCGCTCGAATTTCGAGAAACACAGAACCGGGGATTCTATGGAGTCGGCACCAGAAGCGTCAACCAATGAAGTGGGGGTGACTCGGTATGCAGCGGACCGCGACGCCCTCTCCATCACTAGTGCTGTTGCGAATCAACCCAGGTAGGGCAGACGCCAGCGGCCTTCAGGCCGCGAATGATCTGGCGTGCAGGGCCTTGATCCCCGTTCGCGCCCTGTATCATGTATCCGATTCCTGGACATCAGAGGCAACACAACATGAAAATTCTGTTATGTCTTGCGATGTTCGCGCTGTTCGCACTCCCCACTTTCGCCGCTTGCCCCCAGCAGCCGAAGGACGCCAAGGCCCTCATTCAGTTGGAGCAGGCCTGGGCCAAGGCGCTCGAAATGCACGACGCTGACTCGGTCGGTTGCATTCTGGCGGAAGAATTTCAGGATGCCGATCCCGACGGCAAACTTCACGATCGAGCGGAAGCTCTGGCCCAGATTCCGCACCGTCGTCCCGGCAAAAACATCCTGAGCGAGCTCGACCCGCACGGGTTCGGAGATTCCGGCTACATCCGCGGGTTGGCTACGTTAGTCGATGCGCAGGGAAACACCGTCGCCCGAGTGCGCTTCACTGACATTTACGTTTACCGTGACCACCGCTGGCTGGCGGTGGCGGGCCAGGAGACCCTCCTGCCGGGAGGTACGAAGTAAGCCATGCGCGCCGTAGTCCAACGAGTGAGCCGTGCTCGCGTCACCGTGGGCGATGACATTGTCGGCGAAATCGGCCGCGGGTTGCTGGTCCTGCTCGGCGTGGGGCATGAAGACGGCGAAGATGACGCCGACTATCTGGCTGAGAAGATCGTCGGGTTGCGGGTTTTTGAGGACGACAGCGGCAAGATGAATCGAGCCGTCGGCGAAGTTGAAGGAAGCGCGCTGGTTGTTTCCCAGTTTACGCTCTACGGCGAC
>WNFO01023490.1_pt1 | contig 13510 bp, 11 predicted proteins | sample 5400251 | NCBI WGS metagenome assembly WNFO01 (sample SAMN13153354, study PRJNA577476) | soil metagenome | isolation source: 100 cm saprolite under Madrone tree | place: USA:California | collected 2016-06-14 | reverse complement strand
GTTTATCTACCGCCGGATGCCAATTGCCTGCTTTCGGTGACGGATCACTGTCTGCGGAGTCGAAATTATGTAAACGTTATTGTGGCCGGCAAACAGCCGGCTCCGCAGTGGCTGAATATGGACCAGGCTATCAAGCACTGCACCGCCGGAATCGGCATTTGGGAATGGGCGAGCAACGACCGCGGCGATGAGCCTGACGTGGTTATGGCCTGCTGTGGTGACGTGCCGACTCTGGAGACGCTCGCCGCTGTGGACTTGATGCGCCGGCACGTTCCCGAGCTGAAAATCCGAGTGGTCAACGTGGTCGATCTCATGGCCCTGCAGCCGCCCAGCGAGCACCCTCACGGATTGAAGGACAAGGATTTCGACGCGCTGTTTACCACCGACAAGCCGATCATTTTTGCTTTTCACGGCTACCCGTGGCTGATTCATCGCTTGACCTATCGCCGCACGAATCATGAGAATCTCCACGTGCGCGGATACAAGGAAGAGGGAACAACCACCACGCCATTCGATATGTGCGTGCTCAATGACCTCGACCGCTTTCATTTGGTGCAAGATGTGATCGACCGCGTACCGCAGTTGGGTGCGCGGGCAGCCTATGCGAAACAGGCGATCCGCGACGCGCTCATCGACCACAAGGCGTATATCTCCGAGCACGGCGAGGATGCGCCGGAAATCAGCGGCTGGACTTGGGGACAGCACAAGCCGGTATCCGGCCGAGTCGGTTCCACGGAAAGCGATAATATCTGAGGGAAGAAACGTGCTGTCACGGAGCGTGCCGACGCAACGCCGGTCAACAGACGGCGACACGGAATGCTTGGGGGTATAACTACTGCACGGAAAGGAGAGCTCTCGTGATATTACGGTCCCGTGGTTTTCTATTTTCGGTCCTGATTGTTTGTCTCGCGCTTGCGGCCTGTGCATCGACGAAGCTCGTCAACCAATGGAGTAACCCTGCCTATACCGCGCCTTCCTTTAAAAAGGTTATGGTGATTGGCGTGGCCAGACAGAGCAGTATCCGCCGCAGCTTCGAAGACGAGTTTGTGAACCAGCTGAAAGCAGCGGGGGTTGATGCCGTGCCGGGCTACCAGTACATCCAGGAGGAAGGACAAGTCGGAGAGGAGCGTCTCAGGCAGGCGGTAGCGCAGGCCAAGGCCGACGCCGTGATCATCACGCGGCTTGTGAAGAGGGAGGAGAAAACGCAGGTCACGCCGGGTTTCTACCAGCCCCCAGCGGGCTTAGGTTTCTACGGCTGGTATTCGGCCGGGTGGGTCGGTTACTACGAACCGCCGCGCGTCTATCAGTATGATGTCTATACTTCGGAAACCAGCTTGTACGATACGGTTAAGAATCAGGTGGTATGGACCGGCACGGCGGAGACCACTGCCCCGGGCGACATCGACAAGGAAATTAAAAATTATGCCGAGATCATGATCAGCGCGCTCAAGGACAAACAGCTTATTTAGGCTGACGCGGCGGAGGCATATTCGTTGAAAGTTAGCCTCGCCTGGTGGCTCTCGAGCACGGCTTGCTTGGGGTTCGTCTATCGCCACTTCGCAGGCAAAGTCAAAGTAGATGAGCCGGCATTGTGAGGAAGAGATGGCTATGCCGTTGCACTTGATCGGCGATCTAAAAACGGCGAAGGTGGTATTGAGGCCTTTAGCGACTTGGAGAGCGCGCAAGGCTGGCAAATGAAGGCAAGGATTTCGCCGAGGCGAAAAACTCTACTGCGCTTTATGAGGTATCGATGAACGTAAGCACTCTCGCGGGCAAACCTCCCCCTCCGTCGATGCTCGTCAATGTTCCCCGGCTGGTGACGGCCTATTATACGGAACGGCCCGACCCATCGGTGCGCGAGCAGCGCGTGGAGTTCGGTACATCAGGACACCGCGGCTCCGCCTTCAGGCTTAGTTTTAACGAAGCACACATACTGGCGGTCAGTCAGAGTATCTGCGAATACCGGCGGCAGCAGAACATTAGCGGTCCACTCTTTCTCGGCATGGACACGCACGCGCTTTCGGAACCTGCTAAAGCCTCCGCACTGGAAGTGCTCGCGGCCAACGGCGTCGAGGTGATGGTGGATGAAGGTGAGGGCTACACCCCCACACCGGTCATTTCCCATGCTATCCTCACCTATAATCGCGGCCGCACGTCTGGGTTGGCCGACGGTATTGTGATCACGCCTTCGCACAATCCGCCGGAGGATGGCGGTTTCAAATACAATCCGCCCCATGGTGGGCCCGCGGACACCCGCGTCACCGAATGGATCCAGCAGAGAGCTAACGACTTGCTTGCCGCTGCATTGCGCGGTGTCGCCCGAGTGTCTTACGAGCGCGCGCGCCGCGCGCCGACGACTCATCGCTACGATTATGTCGGCGCCTATGTAAAGGATCTCGGTGAAATGATTGACTTCGACGTCATTCGCTCCGCGCGACTCAAGCTTGGCGTCGATCCGCTCGGCGGCGCCGGGGTTGCCTACTGGGGGCCGATCATCGAGCGCTACGGCTTTGATATCACCGTGGTCAACGATGCGGTGGACCCGACCTTCCGTTTTATGACCGTCGATTGGGACGGAAAAATCAGAATGGATTGCTCATCGCCCTATGCGATGGCAGGATTGATCGCCCTCAAAGACCGGTTTGATGTCGCTTTTGCCAGCGACACCGACAACGACCGCCACGGCATCGTCACGCGCAGCGCCGGGTTGCTAAATCCCAATCACTACCTTGCGGTGGCCATCTCGTACCTCTTCAAGCATCGCAACGGTTGGCCCGCTGGGGCCGGCGTCGGCAAGACCCTGGTGAGCAGCGCGCTGATTGACCGAGTGAGCGCCAAGCTCAGCCGGCGGCTCGTGGAAGTTCCGGTAGGCTTCAAGTGGTTTGTAGACGGGCTGCTTGACGGCTCGCTGGGGTTCGGCGGCGAAGAAAGCGCTGGGGCGTCATTCCTGCGTCGTGATGGGACGGTGTGGACCACCGATAAAGACGGCATCATCCTCGCTCTACTCGCGGCAGAGATGATGGCAAAGACAGGCCGCGATCCAGGCGAACTCTACCGCGACCTGACACGCGAATTGGGCGATCCGGTATACGAGCGGATTGACGCGCCGGCAACACCGGAGCAGAAAGCGCTGCTTGCAAAACTCTCCTCTGATCAAATCAAGGATGAGGAACTGGCCGGCGAAAAGATCATCGCGAAGCTTACTACTGCGCCGGGCAATGGCGCGCCGATTGGCGGTCTCAAGGTCATCACGGAGCAGGGGTGGTTTGCCGCCCGGCCCTCAGGGACAGAGAATGTTTATAAAATTTATGCCGAGAGCTTCCGGGGCGCAGATCATTTGCGCAAGATTATAGAGGCAGCCCAATCTCTCGTCGCCCGAGTCTTTGCAGCGGCCGGCCATTGACCCTGGACGCGCTGATAAATTCTCTGCTTTCTGGAAGGTTGCCGCAATCGCTTCACTCTGTTCTCAAATGGGTGTAAACGCGCAGGCGATATCAAGCGTCAAACTTATTATGTCGGTTCTCGGGCACAGGTGTTTAGTCAAGGAGCCTGTTTGGTCTGATCCAGCTAGCCCGTCGGGATAGAGAACGGACACTAATCTGGACGTTTCGCTCTGCTAAGGAATTTAGAAGCTAAAATCAGAGCGATCCTGATACAAAACGGATTGTTAACTTCAATATGTTGTGAGAGAAATAGTAAGGGTTTAAAACGCCATGCTAGTAATAATGTAAGAACTGAGCGGGCTTCAAACCAAAAAATTAAACGAGGGAGCCACAATGGAAGAACTCATTACGCTGCAGCAGGTCGCTGATTATCTCAAAGTCGACAGATTTACCGGTCAATGGCGCTTTAAACAGGCGATGATCGATTCTTGGCTCATGCGACACTCAAATATGAGCGAAGAAGAAGCGCCAATGACAGTTTCGGTTGGAGGAAAATCTTTGCCGCGTGCCTGATTTACTGGGAGGGCGCGCCTATTCGAGAGCCCGGTTTAACCGCAGGATCTACTGCAACCTTTGGTCGTCTCCGTCCTGAAGAAAGTCAACACCTACCGGTGACTTCTCACTTCAACGCCGAAAGAACCCACTCAGTTGATTTATTGATTCGCGGAAAGGTTAGCACGGTAAGACCAGCGCCGAGTGTGATAACGAGGCGGGCATCGGCGCTAGTCAGTTCCGGAAATCTGTCCTGACCGAAATTTATGATTGCGTTCCGGAACCGGAGCAAGTTACACTTGTACTACAGATCACGAGATGAAGTTCCCAATGTTGCCTGAGGTTGATGGAATTCGTCTGCGAACGAGAACCGGATGCATTTTAATCGCGCCGCCAGCACCCGCGCCGCCGCCACCTCTTCCGGTGGTTACGGGACCACCGACACGGCCTTTTTATATGGGATTCGAGCTGTGGCCAGCCGATCTATCGGATGAGGGGCTTCGGGTGGCACAGGATTTTGCGTATGGGCATGGGGATATCGTTTCGATTGTCCTCATTGGTGGTATTCCGTGGCCCGAAGCGCTGGACGGAAAGCCATTTTCGAAAAACCTTCAGGATAGCTTGAGCTATCGTCCGCCCGGCGGAAAGAAACTGTTTTTGTCGATCTCGCCGCTTGATAGGGACCGACGAGCCCTCGCTCCCTACTGGGGAGACAAAGAAAACCTGCCGTTGCCCAAACCGTGGGACAAAGAGCCGCTCAATAGCCCAAGGGTAAAGAAGGCGTACCTAAATTTTGTGCGACGGACCGTCGAAACCATGCGACCGGATTATCTGGCGATCGGGATCGAATCGAATGTTTTGCTGACCCGTGAGCCCACCAAGTGGCGGCCTTTTAAGGAGCTGTACCGCGAAACCTATACGGCCCTGAAAAAGATGTACCCGACTCTGCCGATCTTTTTTACCACAGAGGTCTTATATTACAAGAAACTTGCAAAGGAGGCGAAGGGAACGGAGCAGGAACGTGAGGTGGGGGAACTCATGAAACAAAGCGATCTCTTTGCCATGAGCGTGTACCCGCACATGAGTGCCGAAGTGCCGCGCCCGGTTCCGGGAAACTTTTTCGAGTTTGCGACCCGCTTCAAGAAACCGATCGCCGTCTCGGAGAGCGGTATGACGTCCCGGGAAGTAGCAATGAGATCGTATGGGCTGGCGCTTGGTGGCTCCGATGTCGACCAGGCGCAGTTCACCGAATTGTTGCTCAAGACCGCCGCCCGCGACAAATATGAGTTTGTGATCAATTTCGCGACGACGGATTTTGAGAGACTGGTTGCCAAACTACGCCCGCCCCAGGATGACCTCGCCCGCATTCGGGCTTTTACGGGAATGCAAACCGGCGATAAGAAACCCAAGCCTGCCCAGGCTTTTTGGGACGCCTATCTGAAGGCGAAGGTGGTTCGGGTCTGGTGATCCACGCCGCAAGGCGTGTTCAATTCGTTTCAGTCGTTCCAGCGGTTCCAATCGTGCCAACCAGAAACGGGGACCGATTGGCCTATTTGTCTATCCGGTTTTGATTAGCGAATAAAACAAAACCAACTCGCCGGGTTTCCCTGCCACAAAGTCGTGGGGCGTTCCCTTAGGGATGTGGCAGATGATTCCGGGGCGCAGCTGAATGCGGCGGCCGTTGATGCGCAGCCGTCCGTGACCTTTGAGGACGTGACAGACAACGTCTCTATCGCTGTGGCTAATCTGCTTGGAGTCCGAGGCTTTTTGAGGACGGAAAGCGATTAGGCCGCAGGTGAATTGCTTTTCCTCGAAGCAGCCCTGATAACGAATCTCGTCGCTAAGTTTGGGGAGACGCTTGAGAGCGGTTTGAAGTTTGATAACTTTCATTTCAAACTAGGCGATAGCGGTGAGCAATAGGCGACAGACGACTTGTTGAACGCTTGGAACGGCGGGAACCACAACCGATTAGTTCCAATCGTTCAAGTCGTTCCAGACGTTAAATTCGTTTCGGACACCGTCGCAACGATTTCGCGAATCGCTTGTTCCGCTCTTTCGTTCGGGACACGGCAAGAGCCGACAACTTTATGGCCTCCTCCGCCGTATCTCTGCAGCAGCTCGCCGACGTTCACCTGCGATGTCGGATTGAAAATGTTGTAGCCCACAGAGATCGCCGTAGTGTTGGCTCTTTGGGTGTCGTCGGCGACCTTGACCTGAATATTTCCCTCCGGAAACAGCGTGAACACAAGGAAGCGGTTGCCATCCGGGATATTGTCGATACCCCGAAGATCGGCATAGATCACGTTGCCTTTGCGAGTCGTACGTTGAAGCAGGATCTTGCGTAGTTGTTCTTGCTCGTCGAGGATTTGCCGGCAGCGGCGCTTCACTTCAGAGTCATTGAGCATGTTTTCCAACGTTTCGTCGCGCAGCAGCTCAATAACGCGTAGCCAGTAGGGCTCGTCCCCGGCGTTCCTTCCGTCGGTGGTCATGGAGATCAAAACGTAGCCTTGGGGGTTCAAGACATCTTCCCGGCTCAGTTTGCCGGCGTCGATTTTGTCTGTCTCCTCGAGAAGATATTTCATTCGCTGGGAATTCAGGAATGCCAATCGTGCCGCGCCCTCAGGGTCATTGACCTTTGATGTTTCGGTATAATATTCGCAAACGACGCGTGCGGCGCTGGGTGCCAATCGAAAACCGCCTTTGCCCGGCACAATGGGGCGGTCGAATTGCGGCGTCGTGTTGGTGATGTGATGGTCGAACCAAAGCGTGCAGCTGGGATGGTAGGGCAGGTTGGCGATGATATCGCCGGTGCGTACTTCCACCAATCCGTCCTGCATAAATTTGGGCTCGACGAAAAGGTAAGAATCGATATTCTCGAACTTCGTGATGAGCGCACCGCAGACGAGCCCGTCGAAATCGGCTCGAGTGACCAATCTCATTGGCGAATCACCTCCTCCAAGGGCGTCAAGGGCAAATTGAAGGCCGTGGCGACCCCTTCATGGGTAATTTTCCCATCATAGGTGTTAAGTCCCTTTGCCAGCGCCTTGTTTCTGATCAGCGCTTGCGGAAAGCCGCGATTAGCGAGCTCCAGACCGTAGGAGAGCGTCGAATTCGTCAGCGCATAGGTCGAAGTGTAAGGCACGCTGGCTGGCATGTTCGTCACGCAGTAGTGAACAACGTCTTCTTCCACATAGATCGGCTGGAGATGGGTGGTGGGGCGTGAAGTCTCGGCACAACCGCCCTGATCGATGGAAATATCGACGAACGCCGAACCCGGCTTCATCCGTTGAACTAAAGAACGGGAAATAAGTTTAGGTGCTTTGGCGCCGGGAATCAGCACGGAGCCGATCACCAGGTCGGCATCGACGACTTCCTCTTCGACATTGGCGCGGTTCGACATCAGCGTCGTTACGTGGCCGCCGAGAATATCGTGCACGTAGCGCAGCTTGGTTGGATGGATATCCAAAATACTGACATAGGCGCCCATGCCGGCCGCGACCTGGCAGGCAGCGGTGCCGGACATGCCTGCGCCGAGAATGACCACTTTGCCCGGACGGACGCCGGATGCGCCGCCGAGAAGGATGCCGCGTCCGCCATTTTCCGCCTGGAGACACCAAGCGCCCACTTGAATCGAAAGCCGGCCGGCGATTTCACTCATGGGTGTTAAGAGCGGCAATGAACCGTCGTCGAGCTGTATGGTTTCGTAGGCGATGCCCGTGACTTTCCGCTCGAGCAGCTCACGCGTCACAATCTCGTTGGCAGCCAGGTGGAGGTAAGTAAAAAGAATGAGCCCCCTGCGCAACAGTCGAAATTCCGATACCTGAGGCTCTTTAACCTTCATGATCAGATCGGACTGGTCCCAAACCTCTTTAGCCGATGCGACGAGTGTAGCCCCGGCGACTTCATAGGCCCGATCCGTGAGGCCGCTGTCGAGACCCGCGCCTTTTTCGATTAACACTTTGTGGCCGCGCGCTATGAAACCAACCACGCCGGTAGGTGTAACCGCGACACGGTTTTCTTCTGTTTTGATCTCTTTAGGAACGCCGACGATCATGAATGAAAAGTACTTGAAGGCCTACACAGAGTCAACGCGAGCGAAGCGCACGCGTTCGCAAGATCGAGAATTGAGAATGGAGGATCGAGAATCGCCATCTTCTATTCTCAATCTTCGATCCTCAACATTAACAGGAGGCTTTTTCAGCAGCCTGCTACCGCCAGGCAGCCCAGGCGAGGAGTAGCCAACCCAAGAGAAAAGCTACGCCGCCGATGGGTGTGATGGCGCCCAGCCAACGCATTCCCGTGAAGCTCAAGAGGTAAAGACTACCAGAGAAGACGACGATCCCGATTATGAAAGCCCAGCCCGCCGTGCCGGCGCTGCTTTCCGGCCAGCGCGAGCCTGCCCAGGCGACGGCCAGCAGAGCCAGGGCGTGATACATGTGATAGCGCACGCCGGTTTCGAAGATGGTGAGCATATCAGCGGGGAGACGAGCTTTGAGACTATGGGCCGCGAAGGCGCCCAGTGCTACCGCTAAGAAGGCCAGCAAAGAGCCGGCGACAAAGAAGAAGCGATCCATCGAATATATACCTAGTGAATCACGGAAGATTAGCTCTGTTGATGTGACAATCGGTAACGGATGCTTTGAGTAAGCGGCATTTAGCATCTTCCCCCTCTGATGGGGGAAGACTAGGATAGGGGTGAGTACGATTCGAAAAGGGCGTAGGGGTCACGCTGGCGCTCCTTTTTGCAGCGAGACAACCATTTCCCCCTTTTGTATGACGATCTGGCGGTATTCGTTACGCTTGCTCAGGGCGTCGATGAGGTTGACCAGGGGCTGGCGCGCGGTGATGTACTCCTTCGGAGCTCCGGCGGCTCGCATGGTCTCGATCTCATCGACGTTGAGATTCCAGCGTAGCAAAAACTCTTCGTCCGACACGCCTTCGGCGTTCATTTTCTTCCGAAGTTCCTGCACCGTCGGCTCCGGCGGCTGACGTTGTGCCCATTCCTTGGCGCGGGGACGATCGAGGATTTTCGCCTTCACGGCGGGCTCCATCAATTCGGCGCCTTCTCGGCCCCAATAACCCAGCGCGTACTGAATGATCTGGTCGGTGACTTCTTTGTAGCGCTCGCCGACGATGACGTTGATGGCCGCCTGGCTGCCGACGAATTGCGACAGTGGGGTGACCATGATCGGGTAGCCGAGCTCGGCGCGCACTTGCATGGTTTCTTCCAATGCCTGATCGATCTTTTGTTCCAAGCCGACCTTGCGCAGTTGGTGCCGCAAATTGGAGATCATGCCGCCGGGCACCTGGTGTTGGTACTGCGAGTAGTCGTATTCCACCGGCGCGCCGATGGGGAAGCCCTCGCGCTTGGCGATAATAATGAAATGATCGGAAACCGGCTTGAGCAGCTCTTCGTCGATTAACGTCTCGTAACCGAGAGCGCGGAGGTTTTTCGCCACATTGAACAGTGAGGGATTCGAAGAGCCGTCGGCCAAGGGGGGCAGGGCGGTGTTGACGATCTTAATGCCAAGCTTGACCGCCTCCAGACAACACAGCGGTCCGAGCCCTGTAGTACAGTGCGTGTGAAGCTCGATTTCGATGCCGTTGGCGTTTTGAAACATGATCGGCACCAACGTTTTTATCCGTTCCGGCGTAAGCAGACCTCCCGGATCTTTGAGACAGAGCCGATTCACTTTGAGCGACGCAGCATCCCGGGTCCGCTGTGCGAAATATTCATCGGTGTGTTTGGGCGAGACCGAATAAATGATATTGAGAACAGGATTGATGCCGACGTCCCGAGACACTTGCGTTTTCCACTCCCAGCCTTCCAACTCGTTCCACTCTTCGGAAATGCGCGCTTCGCGGATGCCGTTGACGGCCATCCGTTCCATGAAGAGCCGGTACATCGACCTCGGGGTGAGGTCGAAGGCGCTGAACCTGCCCGCGTTTAACCGCAGCGGCGTATGCGTGATCCGTTCGCTCATCGAGATCAGCTCGATGGCGTCGAAGCCCGCTCGATCCATCGCTTCCGCCACCGGCAGCATCATCCCGGTAGTCATGTTCTCCGCCCAAAGGCTTTGATGCCCGTCGCGGATGGTCGTGTCGACGAATTTAATGCCGTCCATATTTACTTAATTTGCTCTTCTCGTTTTACGTGTTCGTGACGCGTGTCCGTAAGGCGAACACGGTCACGCCTCACGAGCACGATCGCCAGCCTGCTAAATTCTTCCAGCCAGCGCTCGACGCCGATGGCCGGCCAGTCGGAGCCGAACATGGCTTTATCCTGAAGCAGCGTGTTGATATTGTGCACGAGCTCCGCCGGGAAGTACTTCGGCGCCCAACCGGAAAGATCGATGTAGTAATTGGCCTTGTGGCGGGCGATGGCCAAGCTTTCCGCGGTCCACGGCCAGGTCGGGTGAGCACTGATGATTTTTAGTTCCGGAAAGTCCGCCGCGACTTCGTCGATGGCGATGGGCTGGCTATATTTCAACTTGATGCCCATGCCGCCCGGAGTGCCTGCCCCAGCAGCTGCCATTCCGCCGTGGAAGAGAATCGGCATATTTAGTTTCGCGCACTCTTCCCACAGAGGGTAAAAGCGCACGTCGTTAGGGAAAAAATGCTGCCGCGCCGGATTAAGCTCCCCCATGCCCGACAATCCCAAGTCTTTGCAACGTCTGATTTCGTCCAGAGCCATCCTCCCGGTCCAAGGATCGATGGCGCCAAACGCTAGAAACACATCGGGATGTTTTTTTACTGCACCAGCAACGTGATCGTTGGGCACAGGCGTGAGGCCCGTAACCGTTTCGTCTCGTGTATTCATGATGACGGCCATCATCTTGCGCGCACGGTACTGGTCAGCCATCTCGTCGATGGAGACCGGCGGTCTCTCACGGCCAAAGTATTTTGCCATTTGGGCCGTGCGAGAGCCTTTGGCTTTTTGAGTGAATTTTATTGCACTGGTAGGAATTTAGTTCAAGGTTCAACGGGCCCCGAGGGCCGAGTTCAAGGTTCCAAGTTCAATGTTCAAAGGCCTGTCCTGAGTGAAGACGAAGGATCGAGTCCCGGATTCCGCTTCCGCTACTTCATTTATGATTCTTGAATCTCAATTGGCCTTCAAGTCTGCAACCTTGAACGTTGAACTTTGAACTCGGAACTTCAAATCCGCTTCTCCAACGTGATCGAAAATCCCGGCTTCTGAAAATGAATCTGATTGCAGTCTGTGCGCTTGCTCAACTCCTGCAACAGGTTGACCAGCGGCTGTTCAGCGTTGAGATATTCGAGGGGGCGCGGGTTTGCTCGCATGGCGTCGATGTCTTCTTTGCCGACGATCCAACGCAGCAGCAATTCCTCATCCGAGGTTCCGATCGCATCGAGTCTGCGCCGCATGTCGTCTGCGCTAGGCTCATCGGGCTGCCATTTGGCCCATTCCTTTGCGCGGGGTCGATCAAGAATCTTGTCCTTCACGTTCGGGTCCATGTCGCGAGCGCCCTCCGCCCCGGCATGTCCCAAAGCGAACTTGATCACTTGATCTGTGACTTCCTTATAGCGCTCGCCAACGATCACGTTGATCGCCGCCTGGCTGCCGACAAACTGCGAAAGGGGAGTGACCATGATGGGAAAGCCGAATTCTGCTCGTACCCGGATCGTCTCCTCCAGAGCTTCGGGATATTTGTTTTCCAAGCCGACCTTGCGCAATTGATGGCGCAAGTTCGAAAGCATGCCGCCGGGCACCTGATGCTGATACTGCGAGAAATCATATTCAACCGGCGCGCCGACGGTGAAGCCTTCGCGCTTGGCGATGGCCGTGAAATGTTTCGAGACCGGTTTAAGGACTTCTTCGTCGATGGCTGTTTCATATCCCAGTGCGCGGGCGTTTTTAGCGACGTTGAATAGAGAGGGGTTTGAGGAGTCATCCGCCAGGGGCGGCAGAGCGGTGTTGATGGAGCGGATGCCGAGCTTCATGCCCTCCAGACAGCAAAGCGGACCTAGGCCGGTGGTACAGTGAGTGTGCAGCTCAACCGGCACGCCGTTGGCGTTGGCAAAAATGATCGGCACCAGGGTCTGCATGCGCTCCGGTGTCAGTAGCCCGCCTGGGTCTTTGAGGCAGAGACGGTAGGGCTTGAGCGAAGCCGCCTGGCGGGTTCTCTCCGCGAAGTACTCGTCCGAATGCTTGGGCGATACGGAGTAAATGAGATTCAATATTACTTTCATGCCCACAGCGTGGGCCACGCCGACTCTGAATTTCCATCCCTCGTAATCGTTCCACTCGTCGGAAATGCGCGCCTCGCGAATGCCGTTGGCAAACATACGTTCGACGAAGAGCCAGTACATGGAGGGCGGATTGTACTCGAAAGTGTTGACCCGGCCGGCGATCACGCGCAGCGGAGTCCTGGTGATTTCTTTGGCCATTAGCCGGACCCGTTCCCACGGATCCTCCTTCAGCTCACGGACGCATTTTTTGAGGTGAGAACCCGAAATCAACTCAATGCCTTCAAATCCCGCATCATCCATCCGCTTCGCCACCGGGAGCATCATCCCCGTGGTCATGTTTTCGGCCCAAAGACTCTGATGGCCGTCACGAATGGTGGTATCAACGAATCGAATGGTGTCCATGTGTTCTCCCGATCTATAGTTGAGATGAATCATATTGGCTAGCGACGGTGAATTCAACAATGGGTGATGCTTGACTTGAAGGAAGAGGTCCTGTTACGTGAAGGAGCCAGTGCAGGGGATACCGTCGGAGCGGTCGAAAATGCTGGCAACGGAATCCTAGAAACTGACCACAGCCGCCGTTAGAAAATCTTTTACCCGCGTAATCGTCGGCGTCGAGAGATGCTGGAAACGTTCGATGCACATGATGCCCGCGCTCGCGCTAAACTCTCCGAGGCTAAGTTGCTTTAGGGCACCTGCCCTAATGTCTTCTCGAATCATAAAGTGAGGCAGCAGACCGATACCCAGTCCGGCGCGAACGACATCCTTCACACCCTCAAAGTTACTGATTCGAGCGGCGACTTCGTAGCCGGACAGATGGTGGTTGGCGAGCACTCTGGTTATCATTTCCGTATATTCAGTACCTTTGGGTCCGACCACAAAAGGAACGGCGCTTAAGTCTCTCATGCTGACCCGCCTTCTTTTCGCCAAGGCATGCTTTGGTGATATGAAAAGACACAGCCGCTCCGTCTTAAGAGTCTTAACCGCGAGCCCCTCCGGTGGTTTGTCAGACAAAACCAGTCCAAAATCGACATCGGCCCGCTTCACGGATTCAAACACAGACGACCTGGGTTGGGTGGACAAGCTAATTTGCAGCTTTGGATAGCGCCGGAGGAGACGGCTTAAAATACCGGGAAGAATATACGTTCCCACTGAAGTGCTGGCCCCGATCTTGACCTCACCGGCTATGCCGCTCGAAAGTTCCGACAGGTAACGCTCAAATTCGCCCGACTTGTTCAGGATCTCCGTAGCAAAATCAAAAAATACCCGGCCTGCTTCGGTGACGAACAACGGTCGTTTCGACCGGTCGAAGAGTTTTAGCCCCAACTCTTTTTCCAGCAAACCAATTTGGGTGCTCACGGCAG
>WNFO01008879.1_pt1 | contig 13511 bp, 10 predicted proteins | sample 5400251 | NCBI WGS metagenome assembly WNFO01 (sample SAMN13153354, study PRJNA577476) | soil metagenome | isolation source: 100 cm saprolite under Madrone tree | place: USA:California | collected 2016-06-14 | reverse complement strand
GAACTTCTACGTGGTTTTGGAAGGAACCGCCAGCATCATGGTCGACGGGGTCGACCGATCGATGGTGAGGCCCGGCGACTATTTCGGCGAGATCTCCACCCTGCTTGGGGTGCCGCCGACGGCGGACATCGTGGCTCGCGAGCGCCTCCGCTGTCTTGTGCTTCCAGGCGCCGACCTCGAAGCGTTCCTCGTCACCCATCCGCGGGTCATGTACCGCTTGCTCCAGGGTGAAGCTCGGAAGGTGCGCACGACAACCAGGTGGTTGAGCTGAGCGAGGCGCCGTTTCCTCCCGGCCACTATCCGCTCGTCGTGGTCGGCAGCGGGCCTGGCGCGCTGCAGCTGACGTACTCCCTCCGCCGGTTCGGCATCGAGCACGCGGTCATTTCCGAGGATCCCGCACCGGGAGGCATGTTCCGCCGCTGGCCGGTGTTCCAGCGGATGCTGAGCTGGACCAAGCCATACGCGGAGCACAAGCCTGGTATGCGGGCCTACGAGCGCTATGACTGGAACAGCCTGCTCGCCGACGAGGAACAGGACAGGGCCGTGATGACGACAGTCATGGACGGCACGTCCTATTTTCCGTCTCGACCGGAGATGCAACAGGGGCTGGTGAAGTTTGCCAAAAGGACCGGCCTGACAGTTCGCTATGGATGCCATTGGGAAGCGACACGCCTGGACGGCCAGGACTTTGTGCTCGAAACGTCAGATGGCGAATACCGGGCTCCGATCGCGATCTTTGCGGTCGGGGTCGCCGAGCCATGGAAGCCCCTGGTCCTCAACATCGATGGAGTCCAGGAGTACGGTGGGCTGCGGCCGGTCGAGACCTATGCGGACCGGCGGGTGTTCATCGCCGGCAAGCAGAATTCGGGGTTCGAGCTCGCGTCGGGCCTGCTGCCCCTGGCGCGGCAGATCGTGCTCGCCTCACCGAGCCGCACCAAGCTGTCGGTCGACACACGAACGCTTGTCGGTGTTCGCGCTCGCTATGTGCAGCCTTACGAAGACTGGGCGCTGGCCGGCGGCGTTGTCATTCTCGATGCGTCGATCGAGAGTGTCGAACGCACTGCTCAGGGCTATCGCGTCCAAACGCAGAGTCCGAGCGACGGGCGAACGCTGGCCTTCGATGTCGACGACGTGATCGCGGCGACCGGTTTCGTTTGCCCGCTGCGCGATCTGCCGGAGCTTGGAGTCGGCACCTTCGGCCAGAGCCGCATTCCTTCCCAGACGGCATTCTGGGAAAGCGCGACAGTACCAGGGATCTACTTCGCGGGGACGATCATGCAGGGCTCGCAAGGCTTGCGAAAGCATGGAATGCCGAGCAATTCAGGCGCGGTGCAGGGCTATCGCTACAACGCGCGGGTGCTCGCAGCGCACCTTGCCGAGTCGCGATTTGGCCAGACGCTCAGTCGCCGGCGCCTGGAGGCGAGTGAGGTCGTGCCATTCCTCCTGGACGAGGCGAGCCATGGTCCGGAGCTCTGGCACCAGCGGTCATACCTCGCACGTGTGGTCGTAATCGATCGTGACAGCGGAATCACGGATGACGGGATCCAGCCTCTCGCTCATTTTGTCGACAGCGCCGGCAAAGATGCCGTCGCCGTCACCCTCGAGGCGAACGGCAAGGACGATCCGTATCCCGCGATCTACGTTCGATCAAAGGGGGTGGTCACCGAACACCTCATGCCACCGCACCCTCTGCTCGATTTCGAGGGCGCCGAGTATCAGCGCCAGCTGTCGAGCGATTTGCGGGGCGTCCTCGACGCCGCCCTCACCACATCACCCCAATGAGTCTTCCGACCGGCACCGTAACGTTCCTTTTCACCGATATCGAGGGATCGACTCTGCTGATGAAGGAGCTCGGCGAGAAATATGTCCAGGCCCAGGTCGAGCATCACCAGATCCTGCGCGCAGCGTTCCAAAGTGGCGCCGGGCGTGAGCTGCGCACGGAAGGCGATTCTTTCTTCTGCGTATTCGAGAGTGCGCTGGACGCATGTGGCGCGGCCGCGCAGGCGCAGCGCGAGTTTGCCGTCCACGCATGGCCGGACGACAAACCGATCCGAGTTCGCATCGGGCTGCACACTGGCGAAGCCCCCATCGTCGGCAACGAGTACATCGGTCTCGACGTGCATCACGCGGCGCGGATCGCATCGGCCGCTAACGGGGGCCAGGTCGTGCTGTCAGATGTCACGCGATCGCTGGTCGAATCTAGCCTTCCGAAGGACCTCACCTTGCGCGACCTCGGCATGCACCGGCTGAAGGACCTGGCGCGAGCCGAGCGGCTCTTTCAGCTCGTGATCGAAGGCGCGCCGGACACCTTCCCGGCCTTGCGCACCCTCGACTCGACGCCCAACAACCTTCCCACACAGCTCACCAGCTTTATCGGTCGCGAGGACCAGGTCGTTGAGGCGAGGCGCCTCCTGCAGGGCATTCGACTTCTGACCCTCACGGGCCCAGGGGGCATCGGCAAGACGCGACTCAGCCTGCAGATCGCGGCCGAGGCCGTTCAGGGGTTCCCCGACGGCGTCTACTTCGTGCCGCTGTCGGCTGTCCGGGACCCCGACCTGATCCCATCTGCGATCGCGCAGGCGATCGGCATCTCGGTTGCGGGCAACCGGCTCCCGTTCGACGCAGTCGTCGACCACCTACGCGACAAGACAGTGCTGCTGGTGCTCGACAACTTCGAGCAGCTGCTACCGGAAGGCGCTCCAGTGGTGGCGCAAATCATCCAGGCGAGCCATGGGCTCAAAGTCGTCGCGAGTAGTCGCGCGGTCCTTCATGTGTATGGCGAGCAGGAGCTCGGGGTCGAACCGCTCCGCATTCCGGACCTCAAGGCGTTACCGTCACTGGCGGCCCTGTCCCAGTACGAAGCGGTGAGGCTCTTCATAGACAGAGCGGTCGCGGCCAAACACGACTTCCGCGTGACCAACGAGAATGCGCCGGCGATTGCCGGAATCTGCGAGCGCGTCGACGGCCTCCCACTTGCAATCGAGCTCGCCGCGGCGCGGGTAAAGCTCTTCAACCCTCAGGCGCTGCTGGCGCGGTTGGAGACAAGCGTGAGCATCCTCGGAGCTGGTGCTCGCGACCTGCCGAGTCGCCAGCAGACGCTCAAAGGCGCGATCGCATGGAGCTACGACCTCCTGCAGGAGCCGCTGAAGCGCCTGTTCAGCCGCTTCTCGGTTTTCGCGCGGGGCGCCAATATCGAAGAGGCTACGGCGGTGTGCGGGCCGGCGACCGAGCTTGGCGTCGACGTTCTGACAGGACTCGACGAGCTGGCGGACCAGAGCCTGCTACGCAGGCTCCCTGATCTTGTCGAGCCGAGACTACTCATGCTGCAGGTGATTCGGGAATTCGCCTCCGAACGCCTCGAGGAAAGAGGCGAGTCGGGTGCGGTCCGTGATGGGCATGCGGCCGCCTACCTGGCGCTGGCCGTGGCGGCGGCGCCACACTTGTTCGGCGCCCAACAGAGGCAGTGGCTCGACCGCCTCGAGCTTGACCAAGACAACTTCAGGGCTGCCTTCGACTGGTCGATGTCGCGTGGAGATGCGCTGCGCGCGCTTCGCCTCGGCGCGGCGTTGTGGCGTTTCTGGCAGATGCGCGCACATCTGCGCGAAGGTCGGGCTCGGCTGGATGCGATCCTGGCCATGCCGGCAACTCACGATCACCCCCTCGATCGGGCGCGTGCCCTGGAAGCCGCCGGCGGGGTCGCCTACTGGCAAGGCGACATGGACGACTGCCAAACCTACTACGACGAGTGCCTCGCGCTGACGCGAGCCGGCGGTGACGCGCGCGAGATCGCAAACGCGCTCTACAACGACTCGTTCCCTGGCAGCGTGACCAAGAGGGACATCCCGAAAGGCCGCGCTCTGCTCGAGGAGGCGCTGCCAATATTTCGGCAGCTTGGCGACGAACACGGGATCGCCAACTGCCTCTGGGCCCTGGGCCAGGTTTACTACAGCTCGGGCGACTTCGCCGCCGCAGTTTCGCCAACCGAGGAGGCCATCACCGTGTATGAACGCCTCGGCGATCGTTTCGGAACGGCTTGGGCGCTCTTCGTGCGCTCCACGATCGCCTTGAAGATGAATGAGAGTGGTGTCGCCAGGCCGCGAAGCCTGCAAGCTTTGAAGATATTTGCCGCTGCGGACGATGTGAGCGGCATCGTACTGGTCCTTGACCAGCTTTCCGAGGTCGCGCGCCGGCAAGGCGACCGCCTTAGGGCGGCGCGGCTTGCCGGGGCCTCGGCCGCGCACGAGGTCTCGAGCGGGGCTGGTTTGGGGACGGTGGTTGGCGTCCGGGAAGGATGGAGGACGGATGACGCTCTGTCCGAGGCGGAGGTCGCTGCCCGAGCGGAAGGACACGCGATGACAGTGGAACAGGCGGTGGCTTATGCCTTCGCGAACGACGACCAGAAGACCCAATCGGCTGCGGCGGGCAGCTGAGTCACAAGGAGACGATATGCAGACCCACAGACAAGTTGTCGAGGCGTATTTTTCCGCTGTTCGCGCCCGCGATTTTCCCCTCGCTCAGCGACATCCGGCATGACGACTTGATCCAGGAATGGCATCAAATGGGCGAGCGCACGCGTGGCAAACAGAACGCCCGCCTGATCAATGAGAACCATCCGGGACTTCCTATGCCGACCATCCGGCGCATCCATGAAGGACCTGACTTTTGCGTCGCGGAGACCGTGCTCGCGTATCCGGATGGCTCGACCTGGCAGGCAGTCAATATCTTCGAGTTCAAGGACGGACTGATCGTGCGCCAGACCGATTACTTCGGTGCGCCGATCCCGGCGCCTAAGTGGCGAGCGCAATGGGTTGAGCGGATGCAAGAGGATGCGCCCTCGACCTGAGATCAGGGTAGGCCAAACCACGTTGTCAGCTGCCGATCGCCTGAACGTCTCGCTGCGAGTACAGCTCGGCGATCCGATTTGACTCGTTACGGTTGGCGGCTCACGATGCCTTGAACATGAAGCTAACCGCGCTGCTGGCGATCGCAATTGCCCTTTCCGCGTGCTCGACCCCTCCCACCGCTTCCCCGAACCCGGAAGCACTTGCCCGCGGCGCCGCAGTCAAGGGGCTCGATGCAGGCAAGCTGGACAGCCTTCCGACCGGTCCGGTCTACATCCGGTTTATTCGGTTCGCACAACCGGTCGGCTATGACATCGTCTCGAAGCAGCACGTCGCCAGCGTCGTTTATGTCGAGGCCGGCGCGCACCGCTTGGTACTCAACGGCAAGCCGCCTCTCGACCTGGTGGCCGGTCAGGCGAAGTTTCACCAGAGCGTGGCCCACGTACATATCAACCCCGGGCCGGTGGATCCAAGCGTGTGGTACTCCATCGCGATCTGGCCAAGTTCAGCTCGCGGCCAATCGCTTGTCGACAAGACGGCGCGGCCCACGTATGAAAGCGACGACATCGCCCGTGAGTCGTTGCCGCAGGTTGCCTACTCGCAGGTGCTCCGTCAAGTCACTCTGGCGAAGCTCGGAACAACCGGCGCGCACACGTTCGGCGGCCTGGCGGCGTTCTACGTGCTAAGCGGCTCGCTGACAATCAAGAGTGCGCACCGGAACTCAATCACCCTTAGCGCCGACGAGGGTCTTTACTTTCTGCCAGACGTTGCGCTCCAGGAGACGAATGGTGCAGCGGGTCAGACGGTGTTCCTCGAATTCATCACCACCGCGGTCGGTAAAGACTTCGAGGTGCCGCTCGAGCAGCCACCGGCAGCCTGATCACCCGATGCGGCTGACGCGGTTGTCTTCGGCATCCGCGACAAAGACAAGTCCCTGCCCATCTACGGCCACGCCTAGAGGAGTACGCATCTGCGCGATCGTGCTGATCGTGCCACTCACGTCAATGCGCCTGACTCGGTGGTTCAGCGCGTCCGCGATGAACACATCTCCTCGCGAATCGACTGCGAGGCACTGGCCCATGCCCTCGAGAGGATTGGTGGCCAGGTTCAACTCCGCAAAGCTGGCATGGCGCCCATCGCCGAGGTAGCCTGTCGCGCCCGTCCCAGCAACCGTCGCGACCTGATGGTTCACGTCGACGCGGCGCACGCGCTGGTTCAGGGTATCGGCGATGTAGAGGTTTCCTTCGCCATCAAAGGCAATGCCGCTGGGGGCGTGAAGAACCGCATCGAGGGCATCCCCTGCGTCACCTCGGTACCCAGCTTCACCGGTGCCGACGACCGTGTGGATAGCGCCGTCCGGCGCAATCTGGCGAACCACGTTGTTTCCCGTGTCGGCGATGAAGAGGGTGTCGCCGAAGCCGATCGCGAGGCCGGTCGGAAGATTCAGCCTGGCGTCGCGCCCGGATTTCCCGTCGCCCGTATAGCCGGCTTCGCCGGTGCCCGCGACAGTCGTGATTGTGCCGTCCGCACTAACACGCCGGACTCGATGGTTGAGCGTGTCGGCGATGTAGACGTTGCCCGTGCTGTCCACGGCCAAACCCTGAGGCATGTCGAGCTGCGCCTGTGCGGCTGGACCACCATCACCGCCATTCCCTGCCGTGCCAGTGCCTGCGAAGGTGCGTATCAGCCCGTCCTTCGTGACCTCGCGAATCCGGTTTCCCTCGGCGATGTAAATTTCACCGGTCGGTCGGACCGCGAGTGCAAGAGGACGCACCAGCGCCGAGGCGGACGCCAGGCGTCCGTCGTTGGAAAACGCTCGTGCTCCCGTGCCGGCTACGGTTACGACGCGGGGACCGACCGCCGTCGGTGGCGACAACAATGCATATGCGAGCGTGAGTCCACCCAGGAGGACTGCAACTACGCCGACGCTGGTCGCGACGGCGACGCGACGCGAGAGACGAGGCCTAGCTCGGCCAGGCGCAGTTTGCGCCGCCGCCAGCACGCTGGATGCAGGACCGCCCTCGCCGGGCAAGCCAGCCACGACCCAGGTTGCGATCTGCACGCGGGTGTGGAAACCGAGCTTGCCCCGGATCTGCTCGACGTGGCTCTCCGCCGTGCGCTCAGAGATGAACAGCCGGGTGGCGATCTCCCGGTTCGTCAGCCCTTGACCGACAAGGATTGCCACCTCTCGCTCGCGGCGGGTGAGACTAGGCGCCACCACAAGGAATCGCGCAGGAGCATAGCAACGAGTGCCTGGTCGAGGGGGTTGAGAAATCGGTACCGAAGTCCGGTACCAATCCCGGTACTTCTACCAATGACGCGGGCGGCGCCCGGCGTCAGCCTCCAGACGTCAGCCGAGCCGTGGGCACGGCCAAGGAATCTAGGAGGAATCCCGAATGAAGAGAGTCTTGCTACCAGTCCTACTCGTCGCGGCCGCCTTGCTGGGCGCATGCGGTGGAAGCGTCCCCAATGTCGCGGCGAAGCCGCCCGCGCCGGTGGTCAAGTACAAGAACACCCTACCCGGGCAGACCGCCACCGGGTCGATCGACCTTATCCAGTCGATTCTCTATTTCGCTCCTGGCGCTGCGAGCGCGGTTCACAAGCACCCGACAATCTTCCTGGCCACGGTGCTCCAGGGCCAGATCACCCTCAAGACGCCTTCTGGAGAGCAGCAGTCATCGGCCGGAGACGTGATCCACGAACCACTCAACCAACCCGTTCAGGCCTTCAACATGGGCTCCGTGGACGCGATGACGGTGGTCGCCTATCCGGTGGCGCATGGCGGGAAACCGACGGTGGCGGTTGCCGGGTCGCCGGCGCCGGCGATTCCCAACAAGACGCTCTACAGCTTCACCCTCGACTCGCCGACCTTGAGCGGCCCGTACAGCCTGGTCCAGCAGGTGCTCGACTTCGCACCGGGTTCGCAGACGGTTAAGCACCGCCACGGCGGGCCTGGCGTGATCACGGTCCTTCAAGGCCAGGTCACACTGAACCGCGACGGGACAGAGAAGACCTACAACGTGGGAGACAGCTTCAGCGAGACTCCCGGCCAGACGCTGCAGGCATTCAACCGCGGAAGCACCGAGCTGATCGTCGCCGCCACGTACCTCTTGCCCGACGGCGCGCAGCTGACGACCAACGTCTAGACCCCACGGAGGTCCTCCCTGCTCGGCGGGGAGGACCTCCACCTTGCAGAACTCCGCCGCCGGACGAGTCCGCGCGCTCCAGGTTGGCTAAGACCGCCGATCAGCGGGCATAGCGCCCCAAAATAGGCGACGCCAGTGGCCACAGCCTCCAAATTGACACCGATTCAGCCCCGACCCGTGCCTCGGCCCGACGGATCTCGGCACCTGGTCTGGGGCCGCGCGATGGCTAACCGCCGGTTCAGAAGCGCACTCCTGATCCTGGCCGGTGTGCCGATCGGCCTGGCTTATATCTGGAATGGCTTCGTCTCGCCCTTTGTCCGAAACGAGAGCAACGACTTTCGCCAGGTCTACCTGGAGGGTGCGCGAGTCATCGCCGCGGGTGGCGATCCCTACCAGTGCAGCACGGGATTTTGCTCGGGGCACACGCAGGGCTGGCTCGGCGCGGCGGGTGCGGTCTATCCACCGTTCCCACTATGGATGATGCAACCGTTCGGACGATTCGATGCCTCGGTGGTTGACGAGTTCGCGCTCGTCGCGGCCAACATTTGCCTCGGCCTTTTCATCTGGGTCATGGTGCAGACACTCATCGTGAAGGACTGGCAGCTCCGCGCCCTGATCGGGTTGATGTCCGTGAGCTTCGCGCCGACATTGATCGAAATTCAAAACCGAAACTTGCAGGTCCTGCTCCTGCTCCTTAGCGGGCTCCTGCTGGTGGCATGGAGACGCGGTGACCGCTGGTGGGGCGCGCTGGCGCTCGGGCTGGGGCTTGCCATCAAGCTAGTCCAGGCGCCTGTGCTGCTGCTCGGATTGTGGGGCAGGCGGTGGTTGTTGGTCGTGCTCGCGCTTGGCACGTGGGCGGTGCTCTGGTCCGTCGCCGTTCCTTCTTTATCTGCAGGGTCGCGGAGTGGATGCAACCGTGCTTGTTTTGACTGCAACGGTCGGCGCGGTAGTACTCGTTGCGACTGCCTGGCGCTTGCGGAGTCCGCGGCCCGATCCCGCGGGGCGGGCTCTAGAGCTGGCGGCTACGTTTGCGGCCACGCCATTGCTTCTAACCCTCGTATGGGCCGGCCAGCTGGTCCTCCTCTTGCTGCCGATGATCGTTCTCCTCGACTGGGGTCTGCGCGAGGGATCGCGCGGACTGGTCGCGTCGGTTGCAGCGAGCTGGCTCTTGATCGGCCCCGTCTACCTGGCCTTCACGAACGCGTTCGCTGTGGGGTTTGGCTTCCCGGGCGTGTTCGAGGTCTGGTCGGACTCCGCCCTGGTCGGAGTAGTCCTTCTGTGGCTGGCTTCGCTCCACGCGCTGCAACAGACTGGCCGGCCGAAGCCGTCAGCGGAGGCAGCCATAGTTTCCCGCTAGCAACGCAACTTCGTTGCCTCTATCTCTGCCCAATCCTTACAGCAACGCCGCTGGCAAACAGTGCCAATTGGTGATACTCGGTGGCACTCACTGAGTTCGAGCTGACATTTCTGAACGGGGCGTCCTGATCGGCGGCTGGGCCACATATATGAGGACGCGGGTTGCCAAGAGCTACGACATCGAAATAATCGTCGACCACGCGACATTGGCGAAGTTAGGAGCAAAGTTCCAGCTCTCACCGAGCGACCACATCAGCGGCAGGAAATTCGAGCTGAAGGTCGAGGGCGCCGGGGTTGATGTGTATCCCGTCTATCAGTCCAAACTCGGTCAACGGCTGCAGATTCCGGTCGAAGTCTTGATAACCACACCGAAAAAATCGATCGCACGAGGGTCCTTACTGCAGAGGCTCAATTCGTGGCCAAAATGGCGGCTCCGCTCGACCGACAAGACACCATACCCGGTGAGAGAGATCGGCGAGAAATGTGGGAACTCCTCAACTCCAGCCAAGGCGTCGACTTCAGGGTCGTGGCTGGAATCCTGCGAGCCGGAGGTTGGGAGGGTATGCGTCAATCGGAGCTGCTCAACCAGACCTTTGATCTCCTCGCGGAGACGGCGGATCTCAGCAGGCACGATCGGGCTACTCTCAGGCTGAAACGACCTCGTGCCTTTGAGGCCGCGCGGTCGGTCGAGGGCCGCGATAAAGAACTCGAAAGGTGAATCGGGTATAGATTTCGAGCCGTAATGGCCCAGCGGGTGACCGTCCGCGAGCGAATCGACCCAGCAATCACCGCCTCGCTCTTCGCCAACTACCGCTCGTCCGCCGACGCTGTGATGGAACTGGTCGACAACGCCATCGACTCACGAATCAAGGGCAGCCTTCTCGACGTCCTGGTGCAAGTCCATTCCTCGCACTTTGTCATCGAAATTCGAGGTGGGGAGGGGATGGGACCGGCGGAGCTTGAGCGCCACTACCTACGTTGGGGGGGATCACCCAAGCGCGGGCGCAACCTGCTCGGCCAGTACGGTCAAGGCGGCAAAGCTGCGATCGGCCATCTGGGCACGAGCTTCACCGTCGAGGCGAGCCGACCGGCTGACGAAAGGGCGTGGCGATTTGCCGACGCGGATTACCGCGACCGCAGCAAACTCAAGACCTACGAGCTCAAGGTGGTGATCAAGCGCGTTCCTTTGGAGCAGGGGTACGTGCGCATCCGAATCGATGGTGTTGATAAACGACTCGATCCCCGACGCCTGAGCGCCCGGTTGAGTGATACCTATCGTCCGCTGATCGTGCGAGCCGACTTGAAGATATCGATCAACGGCGCCCGAGTCGAGGCGCTTCCGATCAACTTCCGGGAGGAGCACCGCTTCGCAGTCCGCGCCGCAGGCACGACCATCCGGGGTTGGTACGGTCTGGCAGAGCCTGAAGGCCGCGGCGTCGATTACGTACCAGGTCTGCGTTGTTACAAGCTCGGCCGGCTGATCGCTGGTGGCGAGTTCTTCGGACATCCGAACGCGGTCCAGGTGTCGGGAATGGCGCGCCTCGTAGGGGAGGTCGATCTGGCACCGGTGCCGTTGACCATGAACAAGAGCGATTTCGCCCGAGATGGGGCCGAGTGGACTGCGGTGGAATTGCGGATGCATTCGCTGCTGGCACCGATTGCCAAGCGACTCGCGGAAGACGAGCTGGCGCCACCCCCCGCATCTGCCCTCAAGACCGCGGAACAGGTTAGACGGCTGCTCAGCCAGGTACTCAAACTGGCCGAACGTGAGGACGCGTTCCCCGGGCTTGCGGCCGCACGCACTCAGACCGGCCCTGGCCCGCTTTCGACCGGACGCCACGTGGCACGACTCGACGGCCCCGCAACACCGCCTCGATTGCCGAACGCGGACGCACAGCGGCATCGTGGCTTTGGCCAGGTCGTCGTGCGCCCACTTGATCCGACCATACGCAGCCAAACAGTTATCGAGCGTGAGGTCACCACGGTGGTGATCAACTCGCGTCACCCGCTTTTCCTGAAGCGCGGCGGTGACATCTGGTATCAGCTCGAGACCGCGGCGCGCGAAGTCTTCAAGTCCCTCGAGGGCGCGAGCGTCGGTGAGTACGAGCGGCGCGTCAATGAGGTGATCTTGCTCGCCTTCCGGCTTCGAGCGCGTCGTCGCGACGCTCGGTCGCGTAACTCAGCAGCTCAGCTGCCGCTTATCAACTGATGCGACGCGTTGTCCTTCCCCTGAGTGCACGGTCAAGACCAGCCTGCCGGCACCAGCTTCGCTTGAAGCTAGTGCCGGCGATAAGCCACGCCAAATGGCCGCACTCAGGGGCACTCAGCGAACTCAGGCTGCCATTCCTGAACCGGGCGCCGCGATGTGTTACCCGTAGGCTTCAGGGTTCGAATCCCTGGTCCTGAGCCAAAGCTGAATGCATTCCCCCATCTAGTTCACGATGCCAAGGCTTGGCAACGCGATTCGGTTTAGCGCGAGGATGCTTTTCGGCAGCTCGAAACGGCAGTGAACCAGCCCTGCATGTGGAATGTATTGGCAGACCCGCAGGTGACCGGCGGCGCTCATCAAGAAGCCTGCATCGATTCGATCCATACCTCCCGCCGACAAGAGGTCGACCGCCTTGGCCATAACCGCCTCCGCCGCTTCGTCAAACGTTGCCCCGCCCGCGATCACTGCCACCAACTCGCCGGTCTCGATGAGCGGAGTCGGCAACGACCAGCGCGCGGCCACCGTGATTCGGGCTTGAATCCGGCCCGCGATCTCGACGCCGCTCAGGAAGACCTCACCATCGCCCATCGCCGCGTGAACATCGCCGAAATAGACCATCCCGCCGTTGCGGAAGGTGGGTAGAAAGAGCCGGGTCCCTGCCCCGATCAGCAGGATGTCCATGTTGCCGCCGTGCTCGGCGCCTCGGAACGTAGAGACTGGGTCCCCGTCCGGCGCGACTCCCAACAAGCCGATCATTGGCGCCACCGGCACGCGGAATGCACCGACATTCGCGTAAGCGTCGTCGCAAGTCACGATACGGAGCTGTGGCGCGTCTGTAATCGCCAGTCCCGTCACACCCGGCCGGGAGATCATCAGCCCGATCCGGCTGTCGACGTGCAGCTCCTCGATCTCGACGCATATCGTGTCGCCGGCTCTTACTCCGTCGATCGCGATTGGGCCCGTCGCCGGGTTGACGCAGCGAGTGTCGAGCAGGTCGCCGACCTGGTCCAGTCGTGTGATCGTCCCAGTGCGGCAGTCATGCGTCTCGACGATGAACGACTCGCCCGCGCCCACCTTCGCCACCGCTACGTGCCCAGAATCGAGCGCGTATTTCGGATCCTCTCGCGAGATCGTCTTCATCTAGTCGTCCTTCATCAAATCGAATGTCGCTTCGGTCGTGGTTGAGCGCGCGCGCCCGAATGAGGCACGGTGACCACGTGGTTCACGAGTCGACCAACGTCCTCGATCTCGATCGAAATCAAGTCTCCAGGCGCAGCAGCTCGTCGAGGCCGACGCCGAGCTGGTTGAGGCGGCCACCAGACCACAGCGCCACCTGGTCACGGCCGGCGTGGGCAACTCTGACGAGACATGGCTTCGCAGGCAGGTCGCCGGCGCTAACCGGCATCGCGCCCAAAGCCTAACCGACCCCGCAGCGAGGTCACTCTTCGCTTGACAGGCCGCACGTTGCAGCGCATATTAACCGCCGCGAGGAAATCCATTTCCATGGCAAATGGACTCACCAACTTCGGGGAGGGTGCGCGCATCATCAGATGACCAAGAAATACGGCGTCGCGATCCTCGGAGCGGGCTGGGTCGCGGGTGAGTATGTCAAGGCATTTCGCGACCATCCGCTAACTGAAATGTGCGGCGTCTACAGCCACACGCCTGGCAAAGCAGGCAAGCTGCTGAAGCTGCATGGCGTGGAAGCGCGTGAGTATTCGTCAGAGGACGAGCTCTTCGACGATGCTCGCGTCAAGATCGTCGCATCGTGCACGCCGCCTGACGTGCGGCCGCAGCAGCTCGAGAGAGCCGCCAAGTCGGGCCGCCACATCGTGATCGAGAAGCCGATCGCGCTTGACTACGATGGCGTGAAGCGCATCTATCACGCCGTGCGCGACGCCAAGGTGAAGAGCGTCACCTCATTCGTCCTCCGATGGAACCCGCAGTTCGAGACTGTCA
>WNFO01009684.1_pt1 | contig 13512 bp, 20 predicted proteins | sample 5400251 | NCBI WGS metagenome assembly WNFO01 (sample SAMN13153354, study PRJNA577476) | soil metagenome | isolation source: 100 cm saprolite under Madrone tree | place: USA:California | collected 2016-06-14 | reverse complement strand
GGCGACCTTGTCGAACGATTGGACCGTGGCGCGATATGTCTTTGCCGGCGATGAGACAGGGACCCAGAAATAGCCGCGTCCACCGGCTCTCACGTCACCGATGACCCACCCGGAGGCGGATGCGATCACCGTCCCGTCGCCGTCGACGCTGTCGACCCGCAGCCGGACGCTCGTGATCAGCCACGGCAGGCCGTTGTGGACAAAGCCTTCGACCGCCAATCCTCGAGGGCCGGCCGCGGGCGCCAGATCGAACCAAAACGGAGCGCCCTCTATCGGCGACTGCGCCATCCCCTCAGCCGGCCAAATGGTCAAGCTCGCGATCGCGAACAGGACGAGCGTCCCGGATCTCACTGCGTCACCCTCAGCCGCGCACGCTCAGGGACGAGCTCGGTCCGCGGCGCCGATGCTGCGACTCTGGCGACGTCCTGCTTCAGAAGGTAGAGCGATGCGGCGAAGAGGACGACGTCCTTCATGAGGAACGGCACGTTGCCCGTCATGGCGGGAAAACCGCCGGCAGATGCGGCCCAGCCGTCCGGCATGAACGGGATGATGGTGACGGTTCCGATGAATGCCGCACAGGATCCGAGCGCGCCGAGAATTCCCAATCGCTTGTGCCAGAATCCCAGGAACAACAGCAGGGCGAACGACCACTCCGACACGCCGAGCACCCAGCTCGCTCCCCGGATGCCGAACACCGGGTACATCCAGAAGAGCAGCGGGCCGTTGCTGATATAGGGAATCAGCACCTGCGCCTCGTAGTCGAACCACTTCTGATACCCGAAGAACAGGAAGAGAACGACCAGCGAGGCCCGCATCAGGTAGTAGTCGAGGTCTTCTCTCAGCAGGCCGAGCCTGATCAAGGCGTTGATCAGCACGTTCATGATCGGGCACCCTCCTTCTGCGGTCTTTACGACGCCGCGCCTCGAGCTCCGGTTCCGGTCACAGCGACGGCGGGGCTGCACACCGAGATCCGCGCGAACACAGCAACGATCACGAGGCCTATGGCGGCGCCAATGAGCCCATCGAACAGTCGATCGATCCCGCTCGTATCACCCGGCACGTACAACGTCGCCACCAGGATTGCAGACAACCGCTGCCTGAACGTTGATCACCGCCCGGCCGTCGAGTAACACCGCGACCGACGTGGCCAGGGCCACGACGACTGCGATCTGTCATGGCCCAGTGCCGATCGCGGAGATCAGCAGAGCGCCGACGCCGACTCCGGCGCTGGCCCCGAGGATCAGCTCGATCGCTCGACGCAGCCCCTGGCCGAGTGTCATATCGATGGAGACGATGGCCGCAACCGGCGCGAACAACGGCGCGCGGTGCCCGAAGAGATGCACGGCGACGAACCAGGAGAGGCCGGCGGCCAAGGCCGTCTGGACCACCGGGACGGCAACGCTTCGCCAACAATTCAGTCGCCCCGTAAGGTGCTCGCCAAGGCGCGAGCGGGTCGCGGAAGTGATCGGCATGCCCTTGGGACGGGTCGGACACCGCCTCGGTTCCGGTCGCGTGTGACGATTTTTTTCCGGCCGGTTGAAACCGCGATCGGGCCTGCTGCGTCTTAACCGGCGATAGAGAGGAGTCGTACGCAAGAAATCGGAATCGCCGCGCTCACCGAGCTCGCGCATCGGCGGCGGCTACTACAAAGAAAGAAGGAGAAGCCAACATGATCTCTGCGGCATTTCCGTACCAAAAGAAGCGGCGGCGGGTCCTCGGCAGCGAGATGGCGTACGTGGAGATGGGAAAGGGCGACCCCATCGTGCTGCTGCACGGCAATCCCACCTCGTCGTACCTCTGGCGCAACGTGTTGCCGCACTTGCAGCCACGAGGCCGCTGCATCGCCCCCGACCTGATAGGCATGGGAGACTCCGACAAGCTGCCTAACAGCGGCCCCGGCTCGTATCGCTTCGTCGAGCACCGCCGCTACCTCGACGCCCTGCTCGAGGCCCTGGATGTGCGCGAGCGGGTCACCTTCGTCATCCATGACTGGGGCTCGGCCCTCGGCTTCGACTGGGCCAACCGCCACCGCGAGGCCGTGAAGGGCATCGCGTTCATGGAGGCGATCGTGCGGCCGCAGGGCTGGGACCACTGGGACAAGATAAATATGCGTCCAGCCTTGCAGGCGCTGCGTTCCGAGGCCGGCGAGGAGATGGTCCTGCGAGACAACTTCTTCATCGAGAAGATCGTGCCAGGGGCCATCCTGCGCACCCTCTCCGCCGAGGAGATGGCGCAGTACCGACGGCCGTTCGCCGAGCCCGGCGAGGGGCGACGGCCGACGCTGACGTGGCCCCGGCAGATCCCCATCGAGGGCGAGCCCACCGACGTGGTTGCGATCGTGGCCGCCTCCGCGGACTGGCTGGCGACGAGCCGTGTGCCCAAGCTGTTCTTCAGGGCCGAGCCGGGTGCGATCCTCGCCAACGACGAGGATGTCGCCTTCATCCGCAGGTTGCCAGCGCTGACCGAGGTGAAGGTCGCGGGGCGCCATTACGTCCAGGAAGATTCGCCGGACGAGATCGGGCGGGCCATCTCGGACTGGATGGGGGCGTTGGACCGCGTTCGGGCGCGAAAAGCCGGCTGATTCCGCTGAGCCATTCAACATGGCGTACGTCGCCATGCGGGGCAGCGCCGCGGCGAATGGCGTGCGCCGCCTCCATGGCGACGTGAGCCGGCACATCTTCAAGTCGGTCTTTCCCCGCTGGCCGACCGCCGAGGTTCCGATCGGCCACGTCACGAACGGCATCCACACGCCGTCGTGGGAGTCGACCACGGCGGACGAGCTGTCGGCCAAGCAGTGCGGAGAAGAGCGGTGACGGCAAACGTCGCCGACGCTGGAGCGCGACATTGCGTGCGCGTCGGACGCCGAGCTGTGGTCGACGCGCGGCACCGCGCGGCAGGCCCTCGTCGACTACGCGCGCGAGCGCATCGCTCAGCAGGCTGCGTCGATGGGCGTGCCGGCCGACGAGGCTTCCGGGCTCTGCCGCGGCCTGAACGCTGCCGTGCTCACGCTCCGATTTGCCCGTCGCTTCGCCGCCTACAAGCGTCCGAACCTGCTCCTGCACGACCCGGCGCGCTTGCCGCGGATCCTCACGAACGCCGAGCGGCCCTGCAGCTCATCATCGCGGGCAAGGCGCATCCCGCCGACCGCTTCGGGCAGGAGCTGATTCGCCGGTGGATCGAGTTCATCCGTCTGCCGGAGGCGTGCGGCCGCGTCGTGTTCATCGCTCCTGGCCGAGCACCTGGTCCAGGGCGTCGACGTGTGGGTATGACAGTCTGCTCACCGATTCGGAGCGTGGCATTCCAGCTGATGTCGATGGCGTCCTTCACGCTTTGATGCGTGGGACGGCCTTCGGGATGACAACTGACCGATCAGCGGCTGGACATCATCGCCTTTTGATCAGGCCATCTATCGCCAGTGGGCCAGGACCACCCAAGACAAGAGCCGCAAGGCAGGCGAGGTACAGGAGATTACATTCGTAGCCTACCGGCCCGAACTGAGCGCCAGCGGGAGTCACGGCTATGAGCTTGATCGAGCTGAATCCGTAGGGCAGATGCACGGTGAAGATAGCTACCAACAGAAGCGCAGCCATGGGTAAGCTCGCAAGCGCTACGAAAGCGCCCAGAAGTACTGCTAAACCGCCCAGGAGTTCGACCAGTATGGTCAACCACGCCATCAAATGTGGTGCGGGCACGCCTAGCGCGTGCAGGATTGTGACGAATGCGTCAGGGCCCCTGGACAGCTTGGCGATACCATGCTGCAGGAAGCCATATCCGACGATCAGACGCAGCGGAATGGGAGCCCAGCGGGCGATCGGAAATCGACTCGACGAATCAAACGCGACATCACGACATGTCATCACGCTCGGTCACCTCAACTCCGCAGCGCTACTGACGTCGGCCGGCGCCTCGTCCAGGTCATCGCAATTCTCCTCTCATAGATTTGGCGGTCGCCGCCAGCGGCGGCACATTCGACAAGAGCGTGCCGAGTCCCTCCGCCATCGTCAGGTGCGCCAGAACGGCGTCGCGAAGCTTCGGATAGGGCAGCTCGGCCAGCATGGCCGCCTGAACCACCGCCATCACCTCACCGGCCTCGGGCCCGATCATCGTGAAGCCGAGGATACGATCGTCACTTGCGGAGACCAGCACCTTCATCAAGCCCGGCCGTGCGTCGACCGCTTGCACCCGCAGCACGTCGCTCATGAGGAGCTTCGCCACGCGGGTCGCCGCGCCCTGGCGATGTGCGTCGCGCTCGCTCAATCCAACGTGGGCCAGTGGCGGATCCGTGAACACGCAGTACGGGATCAGCCGGTCGCGCGTGCTGCGGTTGCCGCCGGCCAGATTGTCTTTGATGATCCGGAAGTCGTCGACGGAGGCGCGCGTGAAGTGTGGGGTCCCGGCGCATTCGCCGATAGCCCAGACGTCCGGCGCAGTCGTCTCGAGCCGGTCGTTGACACGCACGTAGCCCCGAGCGTCGAGCTCGACACCGGCCTGCTCGAGGCCGATCCCGCTCGTGTTGGGTGTACGCCCTACGGCGACGAGCATGTCGCTGCCTTCGATCCGTTGCTCACCACCTGCCGTGCGCGCCAGGACCGTGACGTCCTTTCCCGACCGACCGTGCACACGGAGCGTCTGGGCCCCGACGAGACATTCGATGCCTTCGGCGCTCAGGATCCGCTGTACTTCACTGGAGATATCGGGATCTTCCTGGCTGAGGAGCCGCGGGCCATGCTCGATGATCGTCACGCGACTGCCGAAGCGACGGTACGCCTGGCTGAATTCGAGACCGACATAGCCTCCGCCGAGCACGACCAGGTGTGGCGGCACGTGGTCGAATTCCAGCGGCACGTGGTCGAATTCCAGCGCTTCGATGCTGGTGAGCGGGCCGGAAGCTTCCAGGCCGGGAACGTCGGGAATCGTCCCGTGTGTGCCGACGTTGACGAAGACCTTGTCTGCGTAGAGGACACGCGCCCCCCCGCCGTTCAGACGCACCTCGAGTGTTTTCGGAGCGACGAAACGGCCGGTCCCCATGATCAGCTCGGTGCCGCTGTCCTTGTAGGCGCGCAGGTGCGCGTCGACCTGCCTGTCGACCATGTCGCGCTTGCGCTGGCGGACCTTCACCATGTCGACCGCGACGCGATCGGTCCTCGTCCCGAACTCCGCGCCGTGGCGCGCGACGTACGCGACGTTCGCGCTCCATATCTCGTTCTTGCTCGGCATGCAGTTGATGTTCGGGCACGAGCCGCCGATCCACTGGCGCTCCACGACCGCCGTGTGCCGGCCGGATCGTGCCAGGTCCCAGGCCAGCAGCTTCCCGCCCTGTCCACTGCCGAGCACAAGCGCGTCGTACCGTTCCGGTGCAGCCATACGCTTCCTCCAGGCAGAAGGTGCCTTTAGGCTAATTCCTTGGCTCCGATGTCGCCGAGTTCCCGGGCCAGGAAGCCAACCTCCACGTCCTCTGCGGGGTATACGTCGTGAACGTTCATATCCGTCACCTCGAGCAGGATGCTCATGCCAGCTTCTTGGTCAGAAAGTCTCGGATCGCCGCCGCGATTTCGCTTGCGTGGGTCTCGAGTGCGAAATGGCCGGTGTCGAAGAACCGTACCTCAGCGTTGCGGTTGTCGCGCTTGAACGCCTCCGCGCCCGACGGCAGGAAGAACGGGTCGTTCTTGCCCCACACCGCAAGCAGCGGGGGCCGGTGCGTGCGGAAGTAGTCCTGGAACTTCGGGTACAGCGCGACATTGCTGGCGTAGTCGCGGAACAGGTCCAGCTGGATCTCGTCGTTGCCGGGCCGCGCGAGCAGCGCCGAGTCGAGCGTATAGCTTTCGGGCGCGACCAATGACTCGTCTTGCACGCCATGTACGTACTGCCACTTGGTCGCCTCTGGCGTGAGAAAGCTGCGGAGCGCCTCGCGATTCTCGGGTGTTGGCTGCTTCCAGTAGCGCTGGATCGGGTTCCAGCCTTCGCTCAGCCCCTCCACATAGGCGTTGCCATTCTGCGAGACGATCGCCGTGATCCGCTCCGGGTGGCGCGCCGCGAGACGGAAACCCACCGGTGCGCCGTAGTCGAAGACGTAGATGGCATAACGGGCGAGCCCGGCGACCGTCGTGAACCGGTCGATAACGCCGGCGAGGTGATCGAAGGTGTACTTGAACTGCGCCCGGTCCGGCGCGTCGGAGAAACCGAAACCCGGCAAGTCAGGGGCTACCACATGGTGGTCGTCCGCTAAGGCCGGGATCAGGTCGCGGAACATGTGGGACGACGTCGGAAATCCATGAAGCAGGAGCAGCGCCGGCCACGTGTCGGCCCCCGCTTCTCGGTAGAAGATCTTCAGGCCATCCACGTCGACGAAGCAATGCCTCATCCTGTGCAGCGTGTCCGGCAAGGGAAATCCCACGACTGCCCCTCCTGCGCCCTTGATCGCGCGCCTGCGCACCTCTGACTCCCGACACGCAGGTCGAACCCGCCAACCGGGCCTAACCGCGCCGGGCCGTTACCTCGCCAGATCATTCAGGACACTCGGCTTGTAGACGCTAACTATCCGAGGTTGGTTGCGCGAGGAACACGCGACGACGTTCCTCGAGTGTGAGTCGGCCCATCGTGCACCTCCTGCCAGCGACGCTCTCACGCGATACATCCTTTCGATGACCGTCCGTGGGCGTGCGTTACAGACGATCGGCGCGACCGGCTTCCACCGGCGGTGAAACCGGGTCGACGTGGCCGTCATCCGAACAGGCGGCGGATGCGGAGGGATAGACATGATGAACACGAAGACCGAGAGCCGGGCGAGGCGCCTGCTGACGAGCGAGCTCGATGCCGTCAGAAGCTGCACGCCGTCATCGAATACATCGAGGAACACCTGAACGCTGACCTGACGCTGGCGGAGCCGGCGTCCATTTGAGAGCGCCTACCACTTCGCGCGGCAGTTCAAAGCGGTCACCGGGATGCCGCCGCACCAGCCGGCATCGCGCTGTCCGTCTTTCTCCAGTGGGACTGGCATGTCGCGGTCTGCATCGTCCTCGGTGCGATCGTCTCGACGATCGTGATGATGGGGCTTGCGAAACTGCTCATTGGCCTGGACATGGCACCGCTGACGGCCCCGTTCGTCCTGACGACCTGGCTGCTGCTGTTCGCCCTCTATCAGTTCGGCCAGCTGCACCCGACGAAGCTGATCGGCCCGATGCCGGTGCACCCCGGCGCCGGGATCCAGACCGACCTGCAAGGGGCCACCGGCGGCGGGGGCGCCGTCGGCTTGACGGCGGCCAACCTCGCCAACGCCCTGTTCCGCGGGGTCGGCGAGGTGTTCCTTCAGGACAACCTGTCGACCGGCGTGGTCTTCGCGATCGCCATCCTGGTCAACTCGCGGGTCTGTTTCGGCTTCGCGCTGCTCGGCTCCGCGCTCGGCGGCCTGACCGCGTTGGTGCTCGGCGACGACGGGGTCACGATCTACCACGGGCTCTACGGCTTCAACGCGGTCCTGACGGGGATCGCCCTCGGCGGCCTGTTCCTGGTGCTCAACGTCTGGTCGATGATGTATGCGTTGATCGGGGTGATGTTCAGCGCGATCGTGTTCGCCGCCATCGCCGTCGCGCTGTCCCCGCTCGGCATGCCAGCGCTCACCGCCCCGTTCGTGCTCACGACCTGGGTGTTCCTGCTGCCGACAACCAGCTTCAGAGCATTGCAGCGGGTCTCGATCGCCCAGTGCGCCTCGACAAATACCTTGGTCCGGCTGGCATCCGAGAGTTGACTCACATGCCACATTTTCGACTCAACCATAAATACAACGGCTCGAGGATTCTGCTGGCCTCCAGTTCTGTGTTCCTGCGTGTTGCGCACGAAATCTCGGTGCACCGCAATGGTTCGCTCGAGTATCTGGAGCGTTATCGCATCCAACCCAACGAGCTGACGGTTTCCAGGCCCTGGGCGGCTGGCGAGGCTTCGTATCTCGGAACGACGCTGATCACCGGTCGACCGATCGAGTCGGGTGTTGCGGAGCCTCTCCATATCGAGCTCGGGCGCCTCGCCGGCGTGCGGGCCGCCGCGGACCGGCTCGACGACCGAGTGCTTCTCGTACGACTGCTGGGCGTATCCGGCGCCGGATTTCACGAAGCACGGCGCTGGGTCAGGGATCGTTGGGATCCATGAGCCGCGCGTCGTCCACCGTGCCATCGCGCGCGGCTGCGGTCGCGTGGCGGCTCGCTACCGTCGTCGACGTCCGGGTGGAGACTCCAAGAACGCGAACGCTGGTCCTGGACGTCCCGGGATGGCCGGGCCACCGCGCGGGCCAGCACGTGGACGTGCGGCTGACGGCGGAGGATGGCTATCAGGCACAGCGAAGCTATTCCATCGCGTCGGCACCGCAAGACGCCCGAGTCGCGCTGACGGTCGACCGACTGGACGATGGCGAAGTCTCGCCATATCTCACCGACCTGCTGAGAAAAGGCGATCGCCTCGAGCTTCGTGGGCCGATTGGTGGCTACTTCGTCTGGGACGTCGCGCTCGGCGGCCCCCTTACTCCTCGTAGCGGGCGGCTCGGGCATCGTGCCGTTGATGGCGATGTTGCGCCACCGCGCCGCCGTGCTCGCGACCGCCGACGCCCGCCGCGACGTCCCGGCGCGGCTCCTGTACTCGTCGCGGCAATGGGACGAAATGATCTACCGCGATGCGCTCGCCCGGCTGGCTGACGATGACGCGACACTGGAGGTCGCGCTCACGTTCACGCGCCAGGCGCCGCGGGGCTGGACCGGATTTCAACGCCGGATCGATCGCATGATGCTGGCGGAGATCGCCTGGCCGTCGAGCGAACGACCGCACGTCTTCGTCTGTGGCCCGACCCCGCTGGTAGAAGCGGCCGCGACTGCGCTCGTCGAGCTCGGCCACGATCCAGCATTGGTTAAGACAGAACGCTTCGGACCCACGGGCGGATCGGCGTAGCGCGTGGCGCGTGACCGTGGCCCAGCACAGGGAGGCAGCGATGAACGATGACAAGAGGCGGTCGTCCGAGCACGAGTCCGCTGATGAACGTGTTGGCGGGGCCGTGAGGCTCGATGGGAACTTCGCGGCCGGGCTCTTGAGCGAGGTCTTCGTCCCAGACAGCACCACGACCCGCGCAGTGTGCGCCAACTGCGGAACCATCCGACCGCTCGGCGCGCTGCCCATCTACTGGCAGAACATGGGCGCGGTGATGCGGTGTCCGACCTGCGATGCCGTCGTCTTGCGCTTGGCGCGCACACCGAGACGACTCTATCTCGATCCGACTGGAGCAAGGCTCTTGCTCATAGCGGCCACGGCAACTACGGGATGACGCTCTATCCCGAGTTCGCGTGCGGGAAATAGCCCAATGGCTCGTGCCCTGGCCCACCACTGGCCCGAGTACCTCATGGAAGCCCTGGGGCTGAGCCTGTACATGCTTTTGGCCTGCCTGGTGACGGTGGCCGTCCAGCACCCGGCCTCACCGGTGCGCGGAGTCGTGGGCTCATCGCTCCTACGCCGGGCCATGATCGGGATGGCCATGGGGCTGACCGCCATGGGCCTCATCTACTCGCCGTGGGGCCAACGCTCCGGCGCTCACCTGAATCCTTCCGTCACGCTCGCGTTCTGGCGACTTGGGAAGGTCGCAGCCTGGGACGCCGTCTTCTATATCCTGGCCCAGTTCGCGGGTGGCCTTGCCGGCGTGCTGGTGGCGGCGAGCGTGCTGCGGCAGTGGCTGGGCGATCCGGCTGTGAACTACGCGGTCACGCGGCCTGGCCTCCTCGGCCGGCGTGGCCTTCGTGGCCGAACTGTTGATCTCACTCGGCTTCATGACCGCCGTTCTGCTCATGTCCAACGTGGCGCGGCTGGCCCCCCTCACCGGACTTGCCGCCGGCGCGCTGCTAGCGACCTACATCACCGTCGAAACCCCGCTGAGTGGCATGAGCATGAACCCGGCCCGGAGTCTGGCCTCAGCGGTGCCGGCCGCCTTCTGGATGGCGCTCTGGGTCTACTTCACGGCCCCGGTGCTGGGCATGCTCCTGGCCGCCGAGGGTTATCTGCACGTCAAGGGCGCGGGAGCCGTGGCCTGCGCCAAGCTCGATCATCGCGACGGATACCGATGCATCTTTCGCTGCGCGTACCGGGGATGACGACCGTGCGCGACGCCAACCAGGGCGAGGCAGAGCACCTTCTATCCCGTGCACGACGTCGTAAGAACGAATCGTGAGGGCATACACCATGATGAGGACGAGACGAGCATTGTTCATTGTCGTGATCGCACTGACCGTCACCGGCTGCGCGACGATGCAGGGCGGAGAAACGCGGTCAGTCGAGCAGATGCTGGCGGCCGCCGGCTTTCAGATGGAGGTGGCCGACACGCCGGAGAAGGCCGCGGATCTCAGGACGCTGCCGACGAGGAAGATGACTGTTCAGCGGCGAGGGGCCGCCTCCTACTACATCTACGCCGACCCCGAGCTTTGCAACTGCCTCTACGTAGGCACCGAGATGCAGTATCAGGAGTATCAGCGGCTGCTCCTGAAGAGGACGCTGGCTAATGAGCGACTGGACTTGAACTGGGGACTGTGGGGCCCGGGGCCCTTGTGGTGAATGGTCCGGGCGGCTGAACTCGTCGTGATCGGAACGGTGGCAGGCACCGGCGCGTAGTTTCCACGATTCCCGCAGTGGTGTCTCCGCGCCGAAGGCATGGTCTTCCTCCTGCCTTGAGTTGGGCGCTCGAGCCAAACTACGCATCCCCCGCAACCGGAGCACCGGCCAACGTCATCTCAAGAGAGGACGCGGGTGCGGTGCCGTGGCACCCAGGATATTGGAGGACAACCGCCATGACCCGAGGTCGCGCACTTATCGTCGCCGGACTGCTAGCGGCCGGTGGCGGGGTGACGGTGGCGACGTTACCCACAAGGGGCGTGCCCCGCGTCAAGGCCGACATCGCATCGACGGTCGTGCTCGACGACGAGATCTCGGGAATTGGCCATTTCTTACGCGTTCGCTGGAGCGCCTTCGTCAATGATCAGGGCGCCACGCGCATCGTGGGGTACATCGAGAACGACGACGGCAAAGCTGCCGAGCACGTGACGCTGCAGATCGACGAGCTCGACGCTGCTGGTCAAGTAATCGCAACCGCACTTCGGCCGGTGGACGACGTCATTCCTGGCCGCGACCGCGGCTATTTCGACGTGCAGATCCCCGGCCAGGCGGCGACATACCATGTGGCCGTTAACTCGTTCGCATTCATCGAAGGCGAGAACTAATTTTCGGTTCGCCGAGGTATCGGTCGTTGGATCCCATCTTATTGATGTAGCTGCGCCGACTCGCGCGACGCCTCCGCCGGATCACTCCGTGCCGGTTCCTACGACTCGCGTCGTGATGACGACGATCGGAGTGAACGCGATCGCGTAGTAGAGGACGTCGTTAGAGCCGAGGCAGCAGCGCCTCGACGACCGATGGCGGGACGTGGAACTCCACCGCGTGGTAGGCGAACCAGCCGCCGCCCGCGGCACTCGGCAGCGATCGGTGCGCTATGTAGCCGCGTCAGCATTTCGCGCCTGGCCTGCTGCTGCGCCACGAACATGCGACGACGTTCTTCAGGAGTCAGTCGGCCCATACACCCTTTTGACGATCTCGGACCACGAGGCGTTGCACAGCGTTCGGGGAAGGAGCTCCGTCCTACTCCTCATGCGCGAGCAGGGGCCTGTTCCCGAGATCGTCGGAAACGAACCAGACCTGCAGCTCGTTCGTCCGAATGACGTCGCTCACGAGGAGGTCGTTGGTGCCGTCATCGCCCGCCTCTGCCGCCTGCCGCGCCATCGCCCGCGCCTCCTTCAGGACGATTTCATGGGCGTGGAGCAGTCGGGCGATTTGCGCGGGAACCTCCTCACGGTCGCGCGGCGGTCGCGGGATCAGCGTCATCTCCGCCACGTCGTGAGCCATGGCGATGCTCACGCCGCCCAGCGTTTGGATCCGTTCCGCGATGGCGTCGACCAGCCTGAGCCTGTTCGTTGAAGTGCTTGTCGAAGAGCAAGTGAAGCTGATAAAAGGTCGGCCCGCTGACCTGCCAGTGGTGCTTCTTGTACAGATCCCGCAGGGTCATGGTATCGACCAGCAGCTGGTTGAGATTCTCTACGCTGATGCCGCGAACCGACGCGTCGAGCGCGATGGGAACGGGGCGTCTCGCGCAGGCGAAGACGGTTTTGATTTACCTCATGGCGCCTGGCGCGGGTCGAAGCGCATGTCGGGCGGAGGACGTACCCCGGCCGGGGCCGTCGAGCACTCCCCGCTGGCGGAGTTGCAAACGGGCAACGGCGGCGCGTAGTACTGGCCGTCCGAGAGGCGGCGTTCCCAGTGGCCGGGCACGAACGACGTGCCACCCTGCACCGGATCGGCGAGATAGCGGTCGCGGACCCATACGTTCGGAGATCGCTCCACGGGGGTCGCCGGCGCCTGAGGCACCGGCCGGGTCACCGAGCGCTCGATCTGCTCCACCGGACTACGGCCCAGCGTGCCTCTGCCGAGCTGCGCGAGGAGGAGAACCGCAACGACCAACGCGTGAGCCGAAGCAACCCGAGTCAACATCTCCATGCCCCTCCCTGGAGGCCTCTGACACCGGAGGCTCCAGTATTGAGACGCCGAGCAGCCTGCAGTCGTTGCCGTGCAACCGTTATCCGGCGGATCCCATCTCAAGGGTGTAGGCGGTGGCGGGCGAGGAGGTCCTATGGGTGGACCGATCGGACGACATGGTTTCGCGCCATGAGTCTTTGCGCCTACTGCGGGCAGGCCACGAGCGACCACGGCGGTTTCTGCGCCTACCATGCCTTCGGCGACGGAGACTGGGCGACGGGCAACCGGATCATGTGCGATTTCCTCCACCGCGGCATCGTTTCACTCACGCCGCGTGAGCCCACCGATACCTCGATCGAAGTCCTGGGGCCCGAAGCGGCGCTGGCGGCATAGAAGGAGCAAGCCTATGGATCTGCGGGAACGGATCGAGGAGGAAGAGCTGCGGCACGCGTTCGATCAGAACGAGAAGCTGGTCAACGCTCTCTACGAGGCGCGCGAGCAGATCTCCTCGCTCAAGGAAGAGGTCGACAAACTGACCGCGCCCCCGTCGACGTACGGAGTCTATCTATCGGCCAACCTGGACGGCACCGTCAACGTCCTCTCCCAGGCCCGCAAGGTGAAGGTCAGCACCCACCCGGCGATCGACGTCAAGACGCTGAGGCCGGGCCAGGAGCTCGTCCTCAACGAGGGCCTCAACGTCGTGGACGCGGCCGGTTACGAGGTGCAGGGCGAGGTCGTCATCCTGAAGGAAGTGCTCGATTTCGAGCGCGCGGTGGTGACGATGCGAGCCGATGAGGATCGCGTGGGCGTGATCGCTGACCCGCTTCGGTCCGCGTTGCTCAAGACCGGCGACCACCTTTTGATGGATGCGAAGTCGGGCTACCTGCTGGAGAAGCTGCCCAAGAGCGAGGTCGAGGATCTTGCGCTCGAGGAAGTGCCCGACATCGGCTACGACGACATCGGCGGCCT
>WNFO01011909.1_pt1 | contig 13519 bp, 10 predicted proteins | sample 5400251 | NCBI WGS metagenome assembly WNFO01 (sample SAMN13153354, study PRJNA577476) | soil metagenome | isolation source: 100 cm saprolite under Madrone tree | place: USA:California | collected 2016-06-14 | reverse complement strand
GAAAGCTGTCCCCCAAATCGCTCGAGCCGGCAAGCGTCGACTCGCTTTTGGGCGCATTCCGCCGCTGGAGGGACTCCCAGACAGGGCTGTAACGTCCGGCTCGGGCCGGGGACTACACCTCTATCCGACACGTCAACGACGGGTCAACTCGAAAGGAGTGTGTAGATGCAAAACGATGGTCTTCGTTCGCTCGGGCGTCCACGGAGGAACCGCACATGCGGGTGACTTCGATGACGCTAAGGGGCAGCACCAGGTGGCTGGCCTCGATTTTCCTCGTCATTGCCGTAGTCCTCGTGGGGATCGCCTGGTACGGTTCCTCGCCGGTCAAGGCAGACGACAGGCCTGGCGCGGCCAATGGACTTGGGCAGCTCAGCGGCCTGCTGCCGACGAAAAACCTTGTCCTGGAAAGCGCACTGCAGGTCGATCTTTCAAAGGAGACCGTTCGCCTGCCTCTGTACAAGGGGACGGCCAACGGCCACACGGTCTGGTTCATCCTGACCGAGGCATCTGACGCCGGGCTGGCCAAGAACAGCGGCCTGAACTATGCCCCCAAGCTCGCCAACATCGGGATCTCATGTGCCGCTTGCGTGCAGACGGTCACCCTGGATTCGCCGACGGCCGACGCCAACAAGTTCGGGCCGGCGACCGTCCACTTCCAGGGCGAGCCCGACTTCACCCCCACCCGCACGCTCGTCCCGGGACCGAACGGATTCCCGCCGGCAAGCTTTTCGCCCGGTGCGGTTGCGGGCCCCGGCTACAGCCCGTTCATCCGGATCGAAGGCAGCACCGTGGTCTACAACGCCCCGATCGTGGCCACCGGAGACGGACCGTTTGACGTGACGACCCATGCCAACACCGCGGACCGGGCGCTGGCGATTCATATCGCTCCCTCGCCGCCGCCGCCCGGCCAGTTCCTCGATTCTTGGGTCGACCTGCTGCTGGTGAAGGGCTTCGACGCCGGCCAGCCGATCCTGTACCTCAGCACCGAGGCCGGCGACCCGCTGGCCGCGGTCCTGGAGCGCTCCGTGTACGTACCTGCGCTCGCCAACGCCCCCTACAACGGTGGCGACGACTTCCTCGGCTCGGCTCGCGAGCGGCTGTTCGGTTTCATCAACGGCCAGACCGGAGCTGACAACAAGCAGTCGCAAGGGTTCCAGCACATCGTTCTTGACGGCCACGCCGCCGAGGACGCTTCGGCCGCCAACACCGCATTGATCAACGCGCTGCGCAATGGCGGCGACCTTCTTAACGTGTTCGGCGATTTTCCAACCCTCACGGATCCACGCCACGCGAGTGCGTACAGCCCGCTCTGGGACGCCCAGCTCGGTCAGTGGACGCAGAAGGCGATCGACGAAGGGTTCAACACGCGGCAGATCGATGAGAACGTCGTTTTCAACCTCGCCGCAACTCGTCCCGACCTGATCACCGGGCCGGGCGGCGCGCCTTATGGAAGCGTCGGCATCGACATCAACTGCGCGGTCATCGGGTTCACGAGCGACGCGCCCACCGCGAACCTCGTTGCTCCCGTCCCCAACTCACAGTTCCCCCCCAGGTAGACAACTCCTCCAAGCGTCTGGATCGCCCGCGGACCGGTTGTTCCGGGATCCGCGGGCCCCAGGTGCCCTGAGGCATCGAATCGATGCGGTTCCGACGATCGTCTTCCCAGACGGTCGGGTCTTGGTGGAGCCGAGCCGCCGGCAACTGCTCGCGGCTTTAGGTCTCAGACCCTTGTATCGGCGCGGCTAGATTCAGCGACCCCGATACTCGGGCTTGCGCTTGCCGGTGAAGCCGGCGTGGAACTCGCGGAAGTCCTCCGCGGTCATCAGCAAGGTCTGGGTGAACGCCTCCATCTCAATGGCACTGGAGTAGTCGGTTGAGGCCGCGCGATTCAGCATCTCCTTGGTCATCGCCAGACCCCACGGAGCGAGCTCCTTCAATCGGGTGACGTACTCACTCACCACGGCTTCGAGCTGATCATCGGCAACGACCCTCGAGGCAAGGCCCCAGGCGAGAGCCTCTTGACTCGAGATCTTGCCCCCCAGCAGCAGAGCCTCCGTCGCGCGGCCGAGGCCGACGATGCGTGGGAGCATCCAGCAGATCCCCATGTCGCCGCCCGACAGTCCGACACTTGTGAACAGGAAGCGGAAACTCGCGGAGGCGGCCAGGAGGCGTATATCGGCCGCCGCGGCGAGGACCGCCCCTGCGCCAGCGGCAATACCGTTGACCGCAGCGATCACAGGTTGAGGGATCTCGCGCAGGTTGCGCACGCAAGCCCCAGTCATTCGCGCGAACTCGTATGCGTCGCGGGTGCCCCTCTTGATCAGCTCCGCAATGATCTCGTCCACATCCCCACCGGAGCAAAACCCGCGGCCCTGACCTCGGATCACGAGCACCCGGACGTCCTCGCGCCGCCGCAGCGAATCGGTCAGGTCGCGGATATCCGCGTACACGTCGAAGGTCAGGGCGTTGAGCCGCTCGGGCCTCGAGAACGTGAGGGTCGCTACACCGCTGCGTTCCTCATAGTCGAAGTGCTCCCATTGCCTCACGACTTGCGCACCGCTACGGCGTCGATCTCGACGAGTGCGTCCGGGTCGACAAGCGACCGCACCTCGATGAGAGTCGATGCCGGGTAATCACTCCGAAAGTACTTGCGGTACGCAGCTCCGAGCGCGCTCCGATTTTCTCTGTAAGCCTTGATATCGGTCACGTAGTAGGTGAGCTTGACGGTGTCCTCCGGCACGAAGCCCGCCGCCCGCAGAGCTACCCCCACGTTTTGAATGGCGCGGCCGTATTGGGCCACGATGTCACCCGGCTCGACGATCCGGCCGGTTGCATCTGATCCGACCTGACCGCCAACCCACACGGTGTCGCCGGCGACGGTGGCATGCGAATAACCACGGGCCGGAGGGAGCTCGGCTGGGTTCACGTTCCGAGGCCGGTCGGCCGGCTGCATGAAGGTAGTATGTCGAGACAAGGCATTTGAAGCAGGTCGCTCGTTCGGCGCATGTCGATACGTTCACCCGGGAGAACCTCCCCGACCCGGCGACCTGGCCGGATTTCCTGTTCACCCTCCCCGAGCTCCAATACTCGCCGTCCCTCAATTGCGCCGCCGAGCTTCTCGACCGTCACGTCCAGGCAGGCGATGGTGCGCGGCGCTGCCTTGTGACCGAAACCGAAATGTGGACCTATGCAGACCTCCTCAAGAGGTCGAACCAGGTCGCGCGGATTCTCGTCGAGGACGCCGGCCTCTTGCCCGGCAACCGCGTCCTCCTGCGCGGCCCCAACAATCCCTGGTTGGTCGCAAGCTGGTTCGGCGTCATCAAAGCGGGCGGGGTCGCGGTGACAACGATGCCGCTGCTGAGGGCCGGAGAGCTGCGCACGATGGCGGAGATAGCGCAAGTGAACCTCGCGATCTGTGACCACCGCTCCATCCAGGACCTGGAGGAGGCCGCCATTCCAGGTCTTAGGGCCTTCCTGTATGGCCGCACCGCCCAGGACGACATGACCAGGCTTGTCGAAGCCGAAACGGCGGAGTTCGAGAACGTGGCGACGGCCGCAGACGACGTCTGCATGCTCGCCTTCACGTCTGGTACGACAGGAAAGCCGAAGGCGACGATGCACTTCCACCGTGATGTGCTCGCCATAGCCGATACGTTCTCGCGCCACGTCCTTCAGCCGACCCCAGACGACCTCTTCGCGGCGAGCCCCCCGCTGGCCTTCACATTTGGGCTGGGGCAGAGCGTGGTCTTCCCCCTGAGGGCTCGGGCCGCGGTCTATCTGCTAGAGCAGCCCTCGCCGGCACAACTGCTCCAGGCGGTCGAGCGTCATGGCATCACCGTGCTCGCCACGGCCCCCACCGCATACCGCGCAATGGTGCCCAACCTGAGCGCGGCCGGCATCAGCTCGCTGCGCGCGTGCGTGTCAGCCGGCGAAACGCTGCCAAAGGCGACCTGGGATGCTGTCCATGACGCGTGCGGCATGCGCATCATCGACGGCATTGGCTCGACTGAGATGCTTCACATCTTCGTCTCCGCCTCCGGTCGCGAGATCCGCCCCGGCAGCACCGGCCGCGTCGTGCCGGGCTACGTGGCGGAGGTCCAGGACGCCGACGGGAGACCTGTCCCCGATGGAGAGCTGGGACGGCTGGCGGTGAAGGGTCCGACTGGCTGCCGGTACCTCCGAGGCGACCGCCAGACGACTTATGTGCAGGACGGATGGAACGTCACCGGCGACGTCTACGTTCGCGACGGCGATGGCTATTTCCGCTACCAGGCTCGCGCGGACGACATGATCGTCTCCGCCGGGTACAAGATCGCCGGTCCCGAGGTCGAAGAGGCATTGCTTCGGCATCCCGCGGTCGCCGAAGCGGCGGTCATCGGCGCACCCGACGAGGAGCGCGGCATGGTCGTCAAGGCTGTGGTGGTGCTTCAGCCTGGCGCAGAGCTCGGCCTTGACCCGGCGAAAACGCTGCAGGATTTCGTCAAGAGCCAGATCGCTCCATACAAGTACCCGCGGGCGATCGAGTTCGCCGATGCCTTACCGCGGACGGCGACAGGCAAGCTGCAGCGGTTCCGGCTGCGAGAAAAGAGCTGAGGGCCTCTAAGCCGGGACTGAGTCTCGCGATCATCGGTGGCGGGCCCGCGGGGCTTTATCTGGCGACGCTGGTCAAGCTGCTGAACCCCAAACACCATGTCGAGGTTTGGGAGCGAAATGCCACAGACGACACTTTCGGGTTCGGGGTCGTCTTTTCCGACGAGACGCTCGGCGGCATCGAGCATGCTGACGCCGCCTTTTACGAGCGCCTCTCGAAGGATTTTGCGATCTGGGACGACATCGACGTGCATTTCCACGGGCAGGTCCTCACCTCGGGCGGTCATGGGTTTGCCGCCATCAGCCGGCAGCGGCTGCTCGCGATCCTCCGTGAGAGATGCGAGGAGTTTGGAGTCACCATCCATTACCGCGCGGTGGCCCCGCCCCTCGAGCAGCTGTGCAGCTCTTATGACCTGGTGGTCGGCGCCGACGGCGTCAACAGCCTGACCAGAAACGCTCGCGCTGACGTGTTCCAGCCGCAGCTCGAGGCAAGGCATGCACGCTACATGTGGCTGGGCACGCCAGTGGTCTTCGACGCATTCAAATTCTTTATCGCCGAGACCGACATCGGAACTGTGCAGGCCCACGCGTATCCCTACAGCGACTCGATGAGCACGTTCATCGTGGAGCTCGAGGAAGGCAGCTGGATGCGCAGCGGGCAGACCGATTCCGCTGACCGCTCATGGAAACCGGGCGAGAGCGACGATCGGGGGATCGCGTTCTGCGTCCAGGTGTTCGCTGACGCGCTGCGGGGTGAGCCTTTGGTAGCCAACAACAGCCGCTGGATCCGGTTTGCCACTCTGCGCACCCGATGCTGGCGGGACGGGAACCTGCTGCTGATCGGTGATGCAGCGCATACCGCCCATTTTTCGATCGGTTCAGGGACCAAGTTGGCCATGGAGGATGCCCTTGCGCTCGCCGCGTGCCTGCATGAAAACACCGGCGTGGATACTGCGTTGGCCGCCTATGAAGCCGAGCGCCGGCCGGTGGTCGAGAGCGCGCAGCGAGCGGCGCAGGCAAGCCTCGAGTGGTTCGAGAACATCTCCCAGTACACGCGCCAGGAGCCGCTCCAGTTCGCCTTCAATCTGCTCACCCGGAGCCGGCGCGTGACCTACTGGAATCTCAAAGTTCGCGATCCCGAGTTCGTAGCCGAGGTCGATCGCTGGTTCAACAAGGACCGTGAACCGGTGCCGCCGATGTTCGCCCCGTTCCGGCTGCGCGATCTCGACCTGGCCAATCGCGTCATCGTCTCGCCTATGGACATGTACACCGCCGACGATGGGTTGATCGGCGATTTCCACCTCGTGCACCTGGGCAGCAAGGCGCTAGGAGGCCCGGCGCTGGTCATGACCGAGATGGTCTGTGTCTCACGCGACGGTCGCATCTCGCCAGGTTGCGCCGGCCTGTACAAGCCGGAGCACGAGGCGGCATTCCGGCGACTCGTCGACTTCGTGCACGAGCACCCGCCGGCGAAGATCGGGATCCAGCTCGGCCATTCCGGCCGCAAGGGTTCGACCAAGGTCATGTGGGAGGGCATGGACGAGCCGCTCGACTCCGGCAACTGGGATCTCATCGCTCCTTCGCCCCTTCCCTACCTACCCGTCAGCCAGGTCCCACGCGAGATGACGCGCGCCGACATGCAGCTCGTCATAGACCAGTTCGTGGCCGCGACTCGGATGGCGGTTCGGGCCGGTTTCGATCTCCTCGAGCTGCACTGCGCGCACGGCTACCTGCTTGCGAGTTTTATCTCGCCGTTGACCAACGTGCGCGCAGACGAGTACGGAGGCAGTCTCGAAAACAGGCTGCGTTACCCGCTCGAGGTGTTCGACGCGATTCGATCGGAGTGGCCCGCGGCCAAACCGATCACCGTTCGGACCTCGGCTGTGGACTGGTATGACGGCGGCTTGAGTGCCGGCGACTCGGTCGAGGTGGCCCGTGCCTTCGCAGCGCACGGAGTGGATGCGATCGATGTGTCCACAGGCCAAACGGTCGCTGACGAGCAACCGAGCTTCGGACGGAGCTATCAGACCCCCTTCGCGGACCAGATCCGAAACGTGGCCGGCGTCGCCACCATCGCCGTCGGCGCGATCAGCGGCTACGACGACGTGAACAGCATCATCCTGGCCGGCCGCGCGGACCTGTGCGCTCTCGGGCGTGCGCACCTGTACGACCCCGCCTGGACCCTGCATGCAGCCGCCGACCAGGACTTCGACCTGGCGTGGCCGAGGCAGTTTCAGCGTGGAAGCCGTAAGCCCCCATCAGGACGCACCGACGGCCCTCGTCCTCGACTGGAGTTGATTCGCGGCGGCGCCACGCGGGGCCGCCACCAGCGCTGGCGGCCACAAGCAACCCGCTAGCGGTACGCTATCTGGCCGGGGCACCTTCCGAACGATTCAGGAGGCTGGGAGCCGTGACCAAGAAGATCCTTCTCGACGAGAACGACATCCCCGAGCGCTGGTACAACATCCTCCCCGACATGCCGGCGCCGCCCGCTCCGTACCTGCACCCGGTGACGCTGCAGCCGATGGGCCCAGCTGACCTGGCGCCGCTCTTTCCGCAGGCGATCATCGCGCAGGAAGTCTCGGCCGAGCCGTGGATAGAGATCCCGGATCAGGTCCGCGAGATCTACAAGATCTGGCGCCCGACCCCGGTCTATCGGGCCGATCGCCTGGAGAAGGCGCTCGACACCCCGGCGCACATCTACTTCAAGTACGAAGGCGTCTCCCCGGCCGGTTCGCACAAGCCGAACACCGCGGTGGCGCAGGCTTACTACAACGCCCAGGAGGGCGTGAAGCGGCTGACCACGGAGACCGGCGCCGGCCAGTGGGGCTCAGCGCTCGCGTTTGCGGGTGCGCTGTTCGGCCTCGAGGTCACTGTCTACATGGTCAAGGTGTCGTACGAGCAGAAGCCATATCGCCGGGCGATGATGGAGACGTGGGGTGCGACCGTGTTCGCCTCGCCGACCAATCTGACCAATGCCGGGCGCGGCATCTTGAAAGAAGACCCGGATTCACCAGGCAGCCTCGGCATCGCGATCTCGGAAGCGGTCGAAGATGCAGCGACGCACGATGACGCCAAGTACTCGCTCGGGTCGGTGGTCAACCACGTCCTGCTCCATCAGACGGTGATGGGCCTCGATGCGGCGGAGCCGGCCGCGTGTCCGACGCTCACCCGCGGCGTGTACGCGTATGACTTCGGCGACGCCGTCGGCATGGGCCCGGTCGTGAAGATGTTCACGCTCGGCCACAGCTTCATCCCAGATCGGATTCATTCGGGCGGACTCCGCTACCACGGCGACGCGCCGTCGCTCTGCATGCTGGTCGATCACAAGATCGTCGAGCCTCGCGCCTACAAGCAGAACGAATGCTTTGCCGAGGCGGTGCGGTTCGCGCGGTGCGAAGGCTTCCTGCCGGCTCCCGAGTCGGCCCACGCATTGCGGGCCGTGGCCCAAGAGGCGGCCGCCGCACGAGAGGCGGGTGACAAGCGGGTCATCCTGTTCGGCCTGTCAGGCCACGGCCATTTCGACATGTCGGCGTATGACGCGTACTTTGCCGGCAAGCTGGAAGACATCGAGCTTTCACAGTCGCGCATCGACGCCGCCATCGAGGAGCTGCCCAGAGTCCCGGCGATGTCCTGATCGCATAGCTGGCAGCTGATGGTTGATCCAGAGACGACATACCGCCGGCAGACGCCCGGATCTCGCGCGCTGCACGACGGCGCCGTCGCGGTCATGCCTGGGGGCACCACGCGTACCACCACCTACTTCGACCCTTACCCGCTTTACATCACACGCGGCGAGGGCTGCCGGGTCTGGGATGCGGACGGCACCGAGCGCCTCGACATGCTCGGCAATTACACCGCGATGATCCTCGGGCACGCCCACCCCAAGGTGGTGGAGGCGATTCGCAAGCAGGCCGCGCAGGGCACGGGTTTCGCCGCCGCGAACCCCATTGAGGTCAAGCTCGCGGCCCTTCTGTGCGAACGGCTACCCAGCCTCGACATGGTCCGGTTCTGCAACTCCGGCACCGAGGCGACCATGTTCGCCATGCGCCTCGCGCGAGCGTTTACCGGCCGCCCGAAGATCGCACGGATCGAAGGCGGATACCACGGCACTCATGACTACGCCGAGGTGAGCACTCACCCCGAGGTGTCCGAGGCCGGCCCGCCCGACGCTCCCATCGCCCAGCCCGATTCGATCGGTACGCCCGACTGGGCGCTGGAACAGACCGTCGTGCTGCCGTTCAACAACCCGGACGCGGCCGAAGCCCTGATCCGGCGAGAGGGCCGGCAGCTGGCCGCGGTGATCCTGGAGCCGATCATTGGCGCGGGCGGTGTGATTGCGGCCACAACGGAGTACCTCCAACGCCTCAGGAGCGTGACCAAAGAGCTCGCCATCCTGCTGATCTTCGACGAGGTGATCTCATTCCGCGTTGGTCCCGGCGGAGCGCAGCAGCTATATGGCGTGACACCAGATCTCACTACCCTTGGCAAGATCATCGGAGGCGGCCTTCCCGTGGCAGCGTTCGGAGGCCGCGCCGACGTGATGGAGCTGCTGGACCCGCGGCGAAAGCCCAACCTCGCCCAGGGTGGGACCTACAACGGCAACCCGCTCGGCATGGCCGCCGGTCTTGCCGCGATGACCGAGCTCACGCCGGACGTGTTCGTGACGCTCAACCGGCAGGGCGCTCGGGTCACCGAACAGCTGTCTGAGGTGTTCGCTTCCCATGGTGTGCACGCGCAGGTCAACGGTGTCGGGTCGCTCTTCGCCATCCACTTCACGGAAACACCCGTGGTCGACTATCGGACCATGGCCTCGTCAAACAAGAAGATGACGCACGATTTCTTCCTTGGGCTGGTGAACCACGGAGTCATGATGGCGCCCCGCGCGATGGGAGCCCTGTCGACGCCGATGATCGAGCGGGACATTCAGGAGTTCATCGACGCCGTCGATTCAGTCGTCGCCGAGTTGCAGCCTGGCTGGGAGGCCGAGCAGCTGTAGGACCGGGCGTGGGGCTTACGACAGGACCGTCTCGTAAAGCTTGACTGTCTGTGCTGCAATGGCCGGCCAGCCAAAGTGCTCCAGGACACGATGACGTCCTGCCCTGCCCATCCTTGCTGCCGTGGTCGGGTCGCCTAGAAGCTTCTCGATGCGGCCGGCCAGCACACTGGTAAACCCATCGAGGTCATCCGGATCCAAATCCACCAGGTAACCCGTCTCGCCTTCGACCACGATCTCCGGGATTCCGCCGACGCGCGACGCGACGACCGGCGTTTCGCATGCCATTGCTTCGAGGATCACAAGGCCAAAAGGCTCATATATCGATGGGCAGACGAACACCGAGGCGTGGGAGTGAAGATGGATCAGGTCTTCGCGCGCGATGAAGTGGTCGATCCAGATCAAGTCGCCTCGCTCGGCGGAGACGCGGCCGGCAAGAGCTGCCACCTCCGCCGCGATTTCGGGCGTATCCGGGCTGCTGGCCACGATCACGAGCTGATATTGCGGATCGAGCTTGAGGGCGGCGGCGAGAAGCAGCGTCAGGCCCTTCTGCCTTGTGATCCGGCCGTTGAACAGCGCAAACGGTCGGCTGAGGTCGATGCCAAAGCGGTTCAGCGTCTCCGGCGACGGTTGGGGCCGGTAGATCTCAGGGTCGATTCCGTTGTGAATTACATGGATGCGGTCCGGATTGACGGCGGGATAGCAATTCATCACATCGTCGCGAACCCCGCGCGAAACGGCGATCACCGCGTCCGCGCTTTCGATCGCGGTTCGCTCGCAAAACATCGACAGGGCGTAGCCTCCGCCGAGCTGCTCTGCTTTCCAGGGTCGGAGCGGCTCGAGGCTGTGGATGGTCATGACATGTGGAATCGACCACATGAGCTTGGCGAGGTGACCGCCGAGATTCGCGTACCACGTATGGCTGTGGACGAGATCCGCGCCCTTGACCGCCGCCGCCATCGCCAGATCGATCGAGATCGCCTGCAGGGTGGCCGACTCTGGCTTCGGTTCCGAGAGTGCGGTCCACGGCTGGTGGCTGGTCACGCCAGGCTCGGTCCGCGGCGCTCCCCAGCAGTGGACCGAGACCTCGGTCAGGTGGCGCAGCTCGCGCGTGAGGTATTCGACGTGAGTGCCGGCGCCGCCGTAGACCTCAGGCGGATATTCCCGGGTCAGAAGTGCAATGTGTGGACTCGTCATCATTTGGCTCCAATCGGCCCTGATAGGCTCCCCTGGAAGAGGAGAACGAGTTGAAGATAACGCCCCACGGCTCCAACCTGGTCCAGCTCACCAGGTACCCGGCAGTGTTCCCGTTGAACTGCTACCTCGTGCAGGAGGACGATGGCCTCACGCTCGTCGACAGCACCACGTCCTCGCCCGCAGACGACGTCGCGTTGATTGTCAAAGAGGTTGGGAAGGAGCTCCGGCGGGTCGCGTTGACGCACGCCCACGGTGACCACGTGGGTGGTGTGGCCGGCGTGCGCCTGCACTTCCCAGGGGTCGAAGTTTCCATCGGGGAGCGCGACTCTCGCATCCTGGCCGGGGACAAGGCCCTGCTCGAGACCGAGCCGCAGACCGCGGTCAAGGGCTACTTCGTCAAGGTCGACTGGAAACCCGATCGGCTTCTCAAGCCAGGCGACCGCGTCGGCTCTCTCGAGGTGGTCGCCTCACCCGGGCATACCCCTGGGCACGTGGCCTTCCTCGACGTGCGCGACCGAAGCCTGATTGCCGGCGACGCCTTTCAAACCCGCGGGGGTGTCGCCGTCTCTGGAGTGCTGAAACCGCTGTTTCCGTTCCCCGCGATGGCGACTTGGAACAAAGAGACGGCGCTGGCGTCGGCAACCTCACTGGGAGAGCTAAAACCGTCCCTCCTCGCCGTTGGTCACGGCAACGCCATCCGCGAACCCGCGGCAGCTATGGACCGAGCAATCGAAGAAGCGCGACGAACCTTCAGCTGAGCTCCGCGCCGCCGGCCAGGGCGCTCATGCCGGAGTCACGACGACCTTGCCTCGCACGTGTCCCGCCTCGACGTAGGCGATCGCGGCGGCAACCTCCTGGAGCGGAAAGGTGCGATCGATGATCGATCTGACTTTGCCCGACTCGATGAGAGCGCGAATGACTTCGAGGTCGTCGTGGTTGAGCTTGGCGAGGAACGTGAAGACCTTCTGGCCCATCCGCGAAAGCAACATCGCGAGTGCGATGCGGCGGAAGGGTGCGCCGCTGTTGTAAACGAGGGTTCCCTCGGCTGTGAGGACTCTACGGACCGCGGATAGGGTGTGGCTTCCAGCGTTGTCGAGGACTAACTCGTAGCGCTCGTCAGACTTCGTGAAGTCTTCGCGCGTGTAATCGATCACGTGGTCGGCGCCGATCGACTTCACAAGTTCGACATTTCTCGAGCTGCAGACGCCTGTAACGTCAGCTCCCATCGACTTCGCGATCTGCACCGCGAATGTACCGACACCTCCCGACGCGCCGTTGATCAGCACCCGCTGCCCGGACTGCAGCTTGCCGACGTTGCGCAGGGCCTGCAGGGCAGTGACCGCAGCCACCGGAACAGCCGCGGCTTCCTCGTACGTCATGCTGGCGGGCTTGGCCAGGAAGTGATCCTCCGGCGCCGACGCATATTCGGCGAAGGCGCCGGCGCACCAGCCGAAGACGTCATCGCCCGGCCGTATATGGGTCACGTCTTTGCCGACGGCCTCGACGCGCCCCGCGACGTCGACTCCCCGGACCCTGGGCTTGGGCCCCGGCATCCCCATGGCGATACGCGCGACATAGGGCACGCCGCGCGCGGAGTGCCAGTCGAGAGGGTTCACACCGGCTGCCTTCACGCGCACCAGCACAGCCCTGTCGGCGGCCACAGGCACATCGATGTCCTCCAGCCGCAGTGCATCGAGACCGTACCGATCCTGGGCGACCGCCTTCATTCGAACCTCACTCGCCTAATGCACGGTTTGCCGCCGGCGTTGTTTCTCTCGTCATCCCCGACCAATGAACGGCATCTTCGTCGCCATCACAGTCATGAACTGAACATTGGCATCGAGCGGGAGGCTGGCCATATATAGGACTGCGCGCGCCACATGCTCGACGTCGATTCTTGGCTCGACCTCGATCCCGCCGTTCGCTTGCATGACTCCCTTGACCATACCCTGCGTCATCTCGGTGGCCGCGTTGCCGATGTCGATCTGGCCGCAGGCGATGTCGTACTTGCGGCCATCGAGGGAAGTTGACTTGGTCAGGCCCGTGATCGCGTGCTTCGTCGCCGTATACGGAGCCGAATTCGGCCTCGGTGCGTGGGCGGATATGGAGCCGTTGTTGACTATCCGCCCACCACGAGGATCCTGACTCTTCATGATCTTGATCGCCTCCTGGGTACAGAGAAACGCGCCGGTGAGATTGGCGCCGACGACCGAACTCCACTGTTCATACGTGAGGTCTTCAAGCGGCAAGGGTGGAGCTCCCGAGCCCGCGTTGTTGAATAGGAGATCCAACCGCCCGAACCTCTCGACGGTCTGGGCGAAGAGAGCTCTGACCGACTGCGGGTTGGCGACGTCTGTCGCAACGGCCAGCATTCGCGCGCCCCGTTTCGATCCCACGGCAGCGGTCGCCTCCAGGGGCTCTTTCCGGCGGCCGGCCACAACGACTGAATAACCCTCTGCCACAAGGGCAAGAGCAACCGCCCTCCCGATCCCACTGCCACCCCCTGTGACGACAGCAACCTTGGCCATCGAACCCATGCTCATCTCCTCCAAGATTTTCTCGCCGCGAGGGTACCGTGTTGCGTGATAGCCTGACGCCCGGTGCCCGCCCGCATCGTCTGCTTGTCTCCTTATTCGAAAGAGCAGGTTGAAGGTCTCTTCGCCGGCCGTCACGCCGTCGATGTGGTGACCGTCCCTGATCCCCCCGCTCCCGAGGCGGTGCTTCGGGAGTGCTCGA
>WNFO01003374.1_pt1 | contig 13519 bp, 13 predicted proteins | sample 5400251 | NCBI WGS metagenome assembly WNFO01 (sample SAMN13153354, study PRJNA577476) | soil metagenome | isolation source: 100 cm saprolite under Madrone tree | place: USA:California | collected 2016-06-14 | reverse complement strand
GCACCGCATCGAACATTTCGTCACTTGTGGAAACGGAAACCAATTTCGCGCCACGCGGTGGCTGAAGGCTGACCGGGCCGGAAATCAAAATGACCTCGTGCCCGCTATCGAGCGCCGCTTGTGCGATCGCATAACCCATTTTCCCGGACGAACGATTTGAAATATAACGAACCGGATCGATCGGCTCGCGCGTGGGCCCGGCCGTAACGAGGAATCTCACGCGATCAAATTATCCTGCCGGGCAAGCAGGAACTCCGCGCGGAAGGCGATGTCATCAACCTTCCAGAGCCGGCCAACTCCTTCGTAACCGCATGCCAGCATTCCTTCTTCGGGCCCGATAAATTCAACCCCGCGCGTCTGTAATTTTTCCACATTCTCCACTGTCGCTGGATGCTGCCACATTTTTCCATTCATGGCTGGCGCGAGCAGAATCGGCGCGCGCGTGGCGAGCGCGATGGCCGCCAGCGGGTGACTGGCCAGACCGTGCGCGAGTTCGGCGATAATGTGTGCGGTGGCGGGCGCGATCAGGAGCAGGTTCGCGCGATCGGCGAGGTCGATGTGACCCGGTCGCCAGCTTTCCTTCTCGTCATAGAAGCTCGTCGTCACCGGATTTTTAGAAAGCGTTTGCAACGTCAGTGGCGAAATGAATTCGGTCGCATCCTGTGTCATGACGACAAAAACTTCGTGGCCCTGTTTGACGAGCAGACTTGCCAGCTCAGCAGATTTGTACGCGGCAATCGATCCCGTGACACCGAGCACGATCGTTTTCTTCCCAGGCGCAATGCGTACCACTTTTCGTGCGCCGGTCTTTTCAAGTCTGCGCTTCGAATTTCTTTCCATCTAAGATCGTCAAGTTACTCGCGAAATAATTTCGCGTCACTTCCGCCTCAATCGTCGGCTTAGAAGACTTTCTGCAGCCATGATGTGGCGGAATTTTTCCAGGTCTTCTTGAACTGAACCGCTGATAACAGTGTAACGGTAATCGCGCCATAATTCCATTTCCCGTACGGCTGTGGCGAGACGCGAATCGATCTGCTGTGCGGTCTCGGTGCCGCGCTTCGTCAAACGCCGCCGCAATTCGTCGAGATCGGGTGGCATAATAAAAATGTCGGTGAGCGCCTGACGAACTATTGGATCGTCGCAATTGCGGATTGTGGCGGCGCCCTGAGTATCAATGTCGATCAAGACATCGATTCCGTTCTTCAGATTCGTCAGGACGGGGTCGCGCAATGTCCCGTAAAAATCTCCGTGTACCTGCGCGTGTTCCAGAAAATCGCCGGCTTCGAGTCTCGCGCGAAAATCCGCATTCGAAAGAAATTGATAATGTTCGCCGTCAATTTCACCGCTGCGTGGCGGTCGCGTGGTGCAGGAGACCGAATAGAAAAGATTGGCGGTTTGTTTGAGCGCTTCGACCAGCGTGGTCTTGCCTGCGCCCGATGGCGCGGAGATGACGAAGAGAATTCCGTGGCGGCTAAACTGTTTACTCAAGGTTTTGAACTTGCTCCCGAATCTTTTCCAGTTCGGCTTTGGAGGCAATGACGCGTTGTGAAATGGCGGCATCATTCGCTTTTGCACCGAGCGTGTTGAGCTCGCGAAAAATTTCCTGCGTAATGAATTCCAATGTACGCCCGACCGGCTCTTTGCTGCGCAAGTGATGAGCGAACTGGGCAAGGTGACTCTCGAGCCGCGTCAACTCCTCCGACACATCAGCGCGATCTGCAAAGAAAGAAATTTCCTTGAGCACGCGTTCGTCTTCGCTGGCGATCGGCAGCCCGGCTTTTTGGATTCGGTCGAGAAGCGCGGCGCGATATCTTTTGACTACGTCGGGGTGTAGTGCGCGAACCTCCTTCAGTTTTTTCCGGATTGCTTTGAGACGATGAATCAAATCCTTGGCCAGATGTTTGCCTTCGCGTTCCCGCATTTTGATTAGATCGACGAGCGCAGCGCGAAGCGCGCGTTCGATGGCCGGCCAGGCTTCTTCCGCGGTCAGGGCTTCTTCTGGGAAGCGCATTACGCCGGGTGCCTGCAGAATGGTGCTGATCGTGATCTCGCCCGGCGCGTTCAGTTCCTTCTGCAGCATCCGCATTGCTTCATGGTAGGAGCGTGCGAGTTCCGTGTTGAGCGCCAGGTTGCGCGCGCCATCCGCGCCGCTGTGAAGCGTGATGGTGGCATTGGTCCGGCCGCGCGAAATATTTTCGTTGATCGTCTGTCGAATGCGCGGCTCCAGCTCGGTCAGATCGCGCGGCAGATTGATCACGATATCGCTTTGCTTTCGGTTCACTGAATTGAGCTCAACGCTAAATTTCGTCCCGGCGTGGTCGGTCTCGGCGCGACCGTATCCAGTCATGCTGCGCATATCTCGATGCGAAAGGTTATCGCAGAGAAACGCTCAAGGTTCAATCACACCTTGCTCAGAAGATCTCGCACCGCCCTGCGGTGTGGCGAAGGCATTGGGATCGATTCTAGTGAATCGAGTCTGAGCCAGCGCTGCGAAGGTTTGTCGATCTTTTGCTGGGGACGCGCGTAAACGTTTAACATGACGCGATGGTTCGTGAACGGAAAGATCGACCTGTAAACCGGACGTTGATTTGCGGATCTGCTTTGCACCGGCGGCAATATCCACATCCCGCGCCAGCGCGTAGATGATTGTTCGAGCAGGATCTTGCCACGGCGAACCACAAGCGCGTGCTGTTCGGTGAGCCGCTTCGTATGCGGACGAGATTTCCTGACCGGCAGAATTTGCGGCTTTTTCGCGCGGCAGAATTTCTTCACGGGACAAATGCCGCATTTGGGTTGGCGCGCAACACAGACAAGCGCGCCGAGATCGATAAGCGCGGAGTTGTAAATTTGGGCATCGGATTCTGGGACGAGTATCCCTGCATTCTGCCAAAGTATCTCCGAGTTGGCGTGACAATCGATGGGTTTGCGAAAATCGAATAATCGTGTCAAAACGCGGGCAGTGTTCGATTCGACGATGGGGACTGATTGATCGAACGCGAAACTTGCGATTGCGTGCGCGGTATATTTTCCGATTCCTGGAAGTTGCTGCATTCGCTCGACTGACCTCGGGAAGTGCCCGAGGTGTCGATCCATGACGGCTCGTGCGGTGGCGTGAAGATTTCGCGCACGATTGTAATAGCCGAGGCCCTGCCAGGCACGGAGCACGTCGTTTTCGGAAGCACGAGCCAGTGATTCAAAATCGGGGAAACGGCGGAGCCACCCGGCGTAATAAGGGATTACAGTGGCGACGTGAGTTTGCTGGAGCATTAATTCGGAGACGAGGATCGCGTAAGGATCGCGCGTATGGCGCCATGGCAGATCGCGGCCGTGTTGATGGTGCCAGCGGAGGAGGGAACGATGGAAAGTGCGGCTGCTTTTTGGAGTAGCGAAGAATTTCACCAACGCTCAACGTCCAACGTTCAACATCCAACGTCCAATTCAGAGTTGAGCGTTGAGCGTTGAGCGTTGAGCGTTTCCGAAATGAATTCCTACACGCATCCGCTCACGAATGATCAGGCGCGTAAACTTCGCACATTGCTTGAAGAGCTTGGTTTTGAATTTTCGCCGAAGGAATACACGATTTTCTTCGCGCAGAAAAACAAGCTGAGTGTGGCCGTTTACGAGAAGGGGCCAAAGGTGCTCGTTCAGGGCCGCGACGTAGAGGAGTTCGTGCAATTCCAGTTGGAGCCGAAAATTCTGGGCGAAGCGAAGCTGGGTTATGAGGAAGTGCATTCGCCAGAGATGTTCGAGCCGCACTTCGGGGTAGATGAGAGCGGGAAAGGCGATTTCTTCGGGCCGCTGGTGATTTCCGGGACGTATGTTGATCGTGGGATCGCGCGCAAATTTCTCGATGCCGGCGTGGTGGACAGCAAGCGGATCAGTTCCGATGCACGGATTCGCGCGCTGGCGGACACGATTCGGAAAACTTCATTGGGGCTGGTGGAAACGGTTCTGATCGGACCTGCGAAATACAACGAGCTTTATGAGAAGTTTGGCAATCTCAACCGGCTGCTCGGCTGGGGGCACGCGCGTGTGATAGAGAATTTGCTGGAGAGAAAGCCAGGATGCCGGCGGTCGTTATCGGACCAGTTTGCGGACGCGGGGGTGATCAATGCATCTCTATTGAAGCACGGGCGCAAGATCACCATCGAACAGCGCCCGAGAGCGGAATCTGACATTGCGGTAGCGGCCGCGTCGATTCTCGCGCGCGAGGCGTTCATCAACTGGCTGGAGCGCAAAAGCAAAGAGCTCGGTCTGCGATTAGACCGCGGGGTTTCGCCGAGCGTAAAAGAGACCGCCAGAAAGCTCGTAGAAATGAACGGGCCAGGCGCCTTGCGCGAAGTGGCAAAGGTACATTTTCGCACAGCACACGAGACCGCGCCGGACTATTATCCCGCCCCGGCTCCACGTGAGGAATGGGGAGGCCCACGTGATTCGTCGAAGCATTAAGCATCAAACGGATTCGCTATTCAAACGATGTAACGCTTCAACGCGCTTCGGCCCGAGGCGGTATACCGTTTCGGCTTCTGCTCGAAGGTGTTAGCCAGTTCAAAAAATCACTTTTTTTATGTTCAGTAGCCACCGCCGAAGCCACATGGAACGATTAGTAAAATAGATATGCCAAAGCTAACGAAGCGCGACATTGTCGTCTCTATCAGCAACCAAACCGGCATGGTGCAACATCAAGTCTTTGACGTTGTCCAGCGGACGCTGGACAAAATCACCGACAGCCTGGCTAACAACATCCCGGTTGAACTGCGCAATTTTGGCGTTTTTCAGCCGCGCCTGACGAAGCCGCGAGTTGGTCGAAACCCAAATCAGCCCGGCAGCAGTTTTGTGATTCCCCCGCGGGCGACAGTGAAATTCAAGGCTGGCAAGATCATGCGTCAGCGCGTTGAGAAGCTTTCACGGCAATTAAAGGAAGCCGAAGAGAGCAAGCCTAAAACTGCAGCCGGCGTACAAAACGGACAGTAAGGGAACGCGCGCAGGCAATTGTGTCTGCGGCTAACACTGGCAGACAAGATTGTCTGCTTCACGGCTCACGAGAGCAAACTTTGGATAGTTTTCTCCAGGCGCTCAAAATTAATTGGCTTTGTGAGGTGCTCGGAGAAGCCTGCCTCTCTGGCTTGGTTTATGTCTTGTTCGCTGCCAAAGCCGCTGAGCGCAATTCCAGGCAAATCTTTATTGAGACGCACTTCACGCATCAATTCATAACCGCTGCGGTCCGGCAATCCGATGTCACTGATGAGCAGATCGAAATCCTCGCTGCGGACCTTCTCGAATGCCTGTTCAGCGGAATGGGCTACAGTAATTTCGTAGCCGCGGCGCTCCAGCATCCTTTTCATTCCGATGCAGGTGTCATAATGGTCGTCCACCACCAGGACGCGCCGGTGCGTTGAAATCACGGGTTCTACTTCACGATCTACTGGTTGACCTTGCCCGTCTCCGTCCCGGTCAATTGGAGTGAGCACTGTGTTTAGTTCCACTGAAAAAGTGGCGCCTTTGTCCTTCCCGGCACTTTGCACACGGATTTTACCGCCGTGTGCGTCGATTAACGCCTTCGAAATAGCGAGCCCAAGCCCGAGACCCCCAAAACGCCGGGTGATCTCGGCTTGTCCCTGTTCGAATGCATTAAAGATTTTATCGATCCCTTCCTGTTCGATGCCGATGCCGGTGTCGGTAAAGCGAGCTTCAATCTTATCCGGCGCCGGGTTAGCGGTCGTGATCATGATTCGGCCTTTTTCGGGAGTAAATTTCACGCTGTTCTTGATTAAGTTCCAAAAGACCTGTTGCAGGCGCGCCGGATCGCCCTCCACATGCGTATGCATGGCGCGAAGATGAAATTCCACTTCGAGATTCTTTGCCTGGATTTCTTTCCGGCAAATCTCATAAGCGCGCTGCAGGACTTGGTGTATGCAAATCGTCTCAAAGCTTAATTGCAGTTTGCCTTTTGATATCCGAGTAACGTCGAGCAAATCGTCAATTAATCGCGCTTCCAGCTCAACGTTGCGGCGCACGACCTCCAGCGCTTCTCTGACAGGAGGGGAATCGGGCACCTCGGCTTCCAGCTCACCAACCATGGCGATGACGGGCGAGAGGGGGCTACGCAACTCGTGCGACAACAGGGCCAGGAACTGGTCCTTGGCAGCATCTGCGGCAATCAACTCCTGACGCAGAGTGACGTCGCGCGTCTTGTCTTCCACGAGATAAAGCACGCCTTGGACGGTCTCCTGCGCGCCTTGTAGCCGGAGCAGATTAATATTCAAAAAATGCGTGACTCCCGTCTTATCTTTCAACGGGTGCTCGGTAAGTTGAAACGGCGTTCCAAAGGTAAGCACTCTCTCAATTGCTCCCGGCGGCGCAATCTTCACGTCATCGCAGGGGATTTCTGTGATGTCGCGGCCTGCCGGCAGGTCTCCAAAACGTTCCGCCATGCGCGCAAAGGCATCGTTGGCGTGGAGAAAGCGGCGAGAAGCGGGATCGACAAAAGCGATTCCGCTAGGCATGTTCGCCAACATTTTCTCGTTGAAGATGACTTCCCGCTCCAGCCGCTGGGTCCACTCCATCTGGCGCTGATAGAACCTGTTACCCAGCCATGCGAAGACTGCTGTGAGCACGATCAACCACGCTGCCAGGATCGTCATTCGTCCCAGAAGGTCGTGAACCGGTTTGTATGCGAGGCTCTTCGGTTGCTCCACCACCGCTACCCAACCGGCCCCTTCGATCGGACTGAAAGAATAGAGGTTTCCATGTTCCTCGAAATGTCCGATTTTGTTTTGGCGGATCTCATTAATCAACGGGCCACCCTGGGGTGAGACCACATTGGGATTCGGTTTAAAATCATTCGCGAAGAGCGATGCGCCATTTTGATCGAGTACTTTGAAAACGAAGCGGTCCGAAAATTCAATCGCGGACAAGCGCTTGCCAATTCTTTCGACTAGGACCGAGTCGGCAACGTAACCGAGAATTGTCCGGTCGGGCGCACGGACTGCGGCCACGATATCGGTGACGAGGCGATTATCCGAGAGCCGCGGATGAACTGGCGAGACAACCGGTTCGTCGGATGCAGCCGCCTGCTCAAGCCAGTGATTGGCCCCAAAGTCTTTTCCGACGATCTCTGGCGCAGTTGGGATCGATGCAAGTAAGACGCCATCCGGCCCGGCAAGAAACATTCCATCAATATTTGGATGCGAATAGAAGGCGGCGTTAAGCCATTGTTGGGCGGCAGGGACGGGATTCGGCCCGTCAAAAATTTTCGCGACTTCGGGAAGCGTTTGGTAGTAGTTGATGATGGCACTGCTGCGGCTGAGGTCGTCACCTACTATATGGCCAAGCAGCTGGATCAAGGTTTGCCGGTCGCGCAGAATTCTTGATTCCAAGGTGTCGCGCAAGATGGTATAGGAAACAATAAGCGTCAGAATCGAGGGGATCCATCCCGCCAGAAGAATAGGAAAGATGATCTTGAAACGATGGAAACGGTTGCGCCTTCGTTTCGTTGCTGTGTCTCCCAACTGCATACCTGTCTTTTGCGAAAGAATTGGAATATCACGGTTAACCCGCCGACCGCCTCAGGCAAGGGCGAATGTCGGCGTGGTGTAAATGTTGGCGAACCCCTCTCGCCCTCATTCGGTGAGTAGTTTCTTTTAATCGATCAAGAGATTGGCAAACCATTTGCGACCGCAATTACGAAAATCGATAGGAGATTGTTGTGTATCAACACAATGCGGCGACGATTTTCAAAGGCAAACATACGATTTTTGAATTGACGCATCTACTGGAAGCGGCATCATGTCGGCCTTACTGCCTCAACGATTGGCAGGTGTAGCAACTCCCATGCAAGGAAGCCTCGGACACATTATTTGGACGTTCTGCTACCTGAGCGTGCTTATCGGGCTTTCAGCTTATGGGGTCCATCGCTATTTCATCATTTATCTGTACTTGAAAAACCGGAAGCGGTTGCCGGTGCCGGCCCGTAATTTTGAACAATTGCCGAAGGTGACGGTGCAGTTGCCGATCTTCAACGAGGTGTATGTGGCCGAGCGGTTACTCCGTTCCGTCAGTGAACTGGATTATCCGCAAGAGCTCCTGGAAATTCAGGTGCTCGACGATTCAACCGACGACACTCGCAAGATTACCGCCTCGTGCGCAGAGGAACTGCGCCAGCGCGGCTTTAATGTTCAGCTCATTCATCGGGTTGATCGCACCGGATTCAAGGCCGGCGCGTTGTCGGCAGGACTCGAGGCTGCTGAGGGCGAATTTCTTTGCATCTTGGACGCTGATTTCGTTCCGGAGAAGGATCTGCTAAGGCGCACGATCCATTTTTTCACCGATCCAAAAGTCGGGATGATCCAGACCCGCTGGGGCCATTTGAATCGTGGGTATTCATTGCTTACCCGGATGCAGGCGATTTTTTTGGATGGACATCTTTTGCTGGAGCAAACGGCACGCAGCCGCAGTGGTCGGTTTTTCAATTTCAATGGGACCGCCGGTCTCTGGCGGCGTTCCTGTATCGAACAAAGTGGAGGCTGGCAGTCTGACACGTTGTGTGAGGACCTTGACCTTAGCTACCGCGCCCAGCTCGAGGGCTGGAAATTTATCTATCTCGCAGATGTCGTCACTCCGGCCGAGCTGCCGGTGGATATGAATGGCTTCAAGTCCCAGCAGCATCGCTGGACCAAAGGTTCGATCCAGACGTGCAAAAAGTTGTTACCCACAATCTGGCGCAGCCGACTTCCGTTTCCAATCAAGCTTGAGGCCACCGGCCATTTGATGTCGAACTTCGCTTACCTGTTGCTTGCTCTTCTGTGTGTTCTTTTGCATCCATCCTCGGGAGCGCCCGACGGCGGCTGGTTGCGCACAGTTCTTGTGGACATTCCGATTTTCCTTGCAGCATCGGTGTCGGTGGCAGTTTTCTATGTTTGCGCCCAGCGCGAGCTGCATCCACGAACATGGATGCGGGAGATTCTTTTTTTGCCCTGTCTGCTGGCCTTGGGAATTGGTCTGTCGCTAAATAACGCGCGAGCGGTGCTGGAAGCGCTAGTCAATCACAAATCCGATTTTACGCGGACGCCGAAGTATGGGATTGAGCGCAAATCGCAAAAGTGGCGCAGTTGCAAGTACCGGCCGCTGAAGTCTACATTGCCCCTGGCGGAATTGGCTTTCGCGATCTATTTCACATATTTCGTGGTGTTCGCCATTGTGCACGGGCAGTTCCTTTCCGTGCCGTTCCTACTAATGTTTCAGGGCGGCTTCCTTTACGTTTGCCTTTCTTCACTCGGCAGTCGCTGGTCAAAAGCTAATTTTGGCACTTCGCGCGCGGGCGCTGCAATTCCCGCGTGACAAAATCGAAATAGTCGAGTAAAAGAGTGCGAATGTTTCGTCCGGCAGCAGTACTTTTCAATCTGATTTCGGCTGTCTCAGCCTTCGCTATCACGCCGCTCGATACTTCCAGCCAGCTTATCATCAGCGTCCGAGACCAGAAGCTGATGTTTGTGCAAAACGGCGGGAAAGTGGCCACCTATCCAGTGTCCACGTCCATGTTCGGTCTGGGCGATGCTTGGGGAAGGATGACAACTCCTCTTGGTTACCTCGCAGTCGAGAAAAAAATCGGTGACAACGTCCCAACCGGCGCTGTCTTCCATAACCGGCGATTAACGGGCGAAATTTTGCAACCAAATGCTCCGGGGCGCGACCCGGTGACCACACGCATCCTTTGGTTGCGTGGATTGGAAGCGCAAAACGCGCATGCCTTTCAGCGGTGTATCTACATTCACGGTACACCGCAGGAAAAAACAATCGGTCGCCCTGCCAGTTACGGCTGCATCCGGATGAAATCGAGCGACGTCGCTGACCTTTATAATCGCGTTCCTCTCGGGGCGCTTGTGCAGATTGTCCCTGACCGGTTGCCGAAACTCGCAAAGGCGTCACGCGTGCAATCCGGCACCGCTGTAGCGCCTGCAACAGTACAGCCGGCCGTCCAACCTCAAAACGAGGTCAAGAATCAGGATCAGGCCGGAGCCACACCGGCTGCCGGCGCTCTCACGGTGGAACAAATGCGAATGGCTGGAGCGCTTGCTGGCGAGCGACAAAAAGCGAAGCTCGCATTGACCAAACGCATGTAACGGTTGGGCCCTCGCTGCAGCGCGTCGCGAGCAGCAGGGAAGCCGCTCCCCGAATACAACCTCCACACGGCATGAGCGCCGACTGCGTACTCGTTAGGGGTTGACAATCGCAATTCCCCTGGCGAGCGTCCACGTCCACGAATTTTTTCTGATCAGCAATGGCCAACACGAAATCAGCCGCCAAACGCGCCCGCCAGGGAGTGAAGCGCACGCTTCGCAATCGCAGCGTTGTAACCGGTTTACGGACGATGCAAAAGGGAGTGCGTTCCACGCAAGCGCCCAGCACCGATCAAATTCGTTTGCTGATTTCAGCAATCGATAAAGCTGCCAAACGCGGAATCATTCATAGAAACGCAGCCAAGCGTCGCAAAGCACGGCTTAACAGGACACAGCCTGCGGCCAAATAGGTACCCCTGTAGCCGCCTCGATGTGCGAGGCGCGGCGCCGATGTGTTTGTAAACCACCGCGCGTTTCACAGAGACGCGGCTACAGCAAATGCCCTTTGCATATCGCACCGGCCGGATAGATTCTGTGGGATGATTCCCGCGCTTCTTCTCGTTTTTTCGGCCGTCGTTTATCGGGTTACGACCGGACTCTTGATTCATTCTGGCGCGAGCTGGCTTTCGAACTTCGCGCCGCTAGCCGCAATCGCGCTTTGCAGCGCAGTATACTTCCCAAAGAAATATAAGTTCTCGGTGCCGCTCGCGACCCTGTTTATTTCCGACGTGGTAATTAATCTTCGATACGGCGCCCCGTTATTCGATCCGCAAATTGTTGTTCGCTATGCAGCGCTTGCGATCGTCGGATGCATTGGAGTTCTTTTGCAGAATCGGGCATCGCTGAAGACGCTTTTGCCGGCTTCCATTGTCGGGTCGACATTTTTCTATGTAATCACCAACGCGTTCTCCTGGTTAATGGATCCGGGTTATGCCAAAAACTTCGCAGGACTCGTGCAATCGCTAACGGTCGGATTGCCTCAATACAGCGCGACACCCAGCTGGATGTTCTTCCGCAATTCGCTCATTAGCGATCTTCTGTTCACTGTGTTTTTTGTTTTGTGCATGCACGTGGGGCGAAGCAGGGAGAGATCGGGAGCCAGCGCCGCGCAGTTCCGTCCGGCAGCTGCGGGATGACCGCCATGCGGCCGGTGGAGCAGCGCGACGAAGTCGAGATGCTCTCGCTGATGCTGTTGATCCGGCGGTTTGAGGAACGCGCCAGTCAGCAATATCAAGCGCAGAAGATTGGCGGTTTTTGCCACCTCTACATCGGCCAGGAGGCAGTCGTGACCGGCGCCGTTGCAGCCGTTCGCGACGATGACTACATCATCACCGCTTACCGCGATCACGCCCACGCGCTTGCCCGCGGCACGAGTGCAAATGCATGCATGGCGGAACTGTTTGGCAAAGCAACGGGCTGCTCGCGCGGGTTGGGGGGCTCGATGCATTTTTTCGACACGCAACATCACATGTACGGTGGTCACGCCATTGTCGCCGCACACGTTCCGCTGGCGGTTGGGATGGCTTTTGCTATCAAGTACCGCGCCGAAGACCGCGTCACCCTTTGCTTCTTTGGTGACGGTGCAATCAATCAAGGCGCCTTCCACGAAGCGTTGAATCTTGCCGCGTTGTATAAATTGCCTGTCGTTTTCATTTGCGAAAACAACCTTTTCGCCATGGGGACGTCGGTGAAGAGGTCGACATCGCTAAAGCAAATCGTTGATCGCGCGGAAGGGTACGACATCCCTGGAGAAATCGTCGATGGCATGAACTTTCGCGAAGTGCGCGACAAGGTTGCCGAGGTCGTCGATTCAATCCGCAAAGAGCCGCATCCGGCGTTCCTGGAAGCGCGAACGTATCGCTACCGCGGCCATTCGATGTCGGATCCGGCCAGTTACCGAACCAAGCAAGAGTTGGAAAAGTATCGCCTGGACGATCCAATTACGCGTCTCCGCGCGCAGCTCACTCGCGAGGGAAAATTGACCAACGAACAATTCGACCAGCTCGACAAGCAGGCCAAGGAAACGGTTAAAGCCGCCGTGAAATTTGCGGAGGAAAGCCCCGAACCGCCACTGGACAAACTTTACGATTACACTTACGCCAACGGAGCGAAGCCGTGAGGGAAATTACTTATCGCCAGGCACTCAACGAAGCACTCGCAGAAGAACTGGAACGCGATCCAAACGTTTTTCTGATGGGCGAAGAAGTCGCCGAGTATCAGGGCGCGTACAAAGTGAGCGCGGGTTTGCTCGAGCGCTTTGGACCGCGGCGAATCATCGATACGCCAATCAGCGAGAACGGCTTTGCGGGCCTGGGCGTCGGCGCGGCAATGGTTGGGTTACGGCCGATCATTGAGTTCATGACATTCAGCTTTTCGCTGGTGGCATTCGATCAGGTCGTGAACAACGCGCCGAACATGTACACGATGTCGGGCGGGCGATTTAATATCCCAATCACGTTTCGTGGGCCGAACGGACCTGCGCATCAGCTCGGCGCCACACATTCGCACGCGACGGAAAATTTTTATGCCAGCGTGCCCGGCCTGAAAGTCTGCGCGCCGGCTACGCCGCGAGATGCAAAAGGTTTGCTAAAAACAGCCGTGCGCGACAACAATCCGGTGCTGGTTCTGGAAGCCGAGTTGCTGTACAGCTCCAAAGGAATGGTGGAGCCGCCGGACGAAGAGCTGCTCATCCCGCTCGGCAAAGCGGAAGTGAAGCGTGAAGGCAGCGATGTCTCGGTCATTTGTTACTCACAGACAGTGCCGCTGGCGTTAAAGGTTGCGGCACAACTGGAGGACGAAGATATCTCTGCAGAAGTCCTCGATCTGCGTTCGATTAAACCGCTCGATGAGAAGGCGATTTTCGATTCGGTAACAAAAACGCATCGCGTTGTGATCGTCGAGCAGGATCATCCGTTTTGTGGGGTGGGTGCCGAAGTTTGTTATCGCATCCAGAAGAACATTTTTGACCAGCTCGACGCGCCGATCAACCGCGTATCACAGGAAGATGTCCCAATGCCCTACAACGAGCGGCTCGAGCACGCCGTCCTCCCGAACGCCGAGAAACTCGTCGCAGCCGTGAAACAGGTTTGCTACGCGTGAATGCTAAAAGGGGACCGTTGTATCTTTGTAACTCTTGCAACGTTTTAACTTTTTCGCCATGCCTGAAATCCAAATGCCAAAACTGAGCGACACGATGACCGAAGGCACTCTGATCGCGTGGAAGAAAAAGAAGGGTGATCAAGTTTCAGCCGGCGAGGTGCTCGCCGAGATCGAAACGGACAAGGCGACGATGGAATGGGAATCGCCTGAAGATGGGACGCTCAGCGAAATTTACGTGCAGGAAGGCGGCAAGGTGAACGTCGGCGACAGAATCGCATTCATAGCTGGCGAAGGCGAAGAAG
>WNFO01004106.1_pt1 | contig 13521 bp, 10 predicted proteins | sample 5400251 | NCBI WGS metagenome assembly WNFO01 (sample SAMN13153354, study PRJNA577476) | soil metagenome | isolation source: 100 cm saprolite under Madrone tree | place: USA:California | collected 2016-06-14 | reverse complement strand
CGGGCGGAGGCGCCCGCAGAAAGAAATGGTCGTCGAACAAAGCACCAACTTCTATGCCAGCGACCTGGAGTTGGGCATCTGGGTCATCGACACGGAAGTGTTTCAGACCATCACGACCGACGGCCACCTCAAAAAACCATCCGTGCATCAGGGCCGCGGTCAGGCGTTGATCGTGCTCACCATGATTCGCGTGCTGGCGTTCACCTTGACCCTGGTGTTCTTTCATCGCCAGGTGCGCAGCCACTACAGAAGTTGTTCCATCGGTTTTTGCGATTTGGCTCAGAAACTGGCGTATCAGTTTATTGTTACTCCTCAGCCGGATTCCAGTTGAATCCCCGCTACAATCGAAATCGTGCGCGCCCCTCTGTGCGGGCGCCCCGCACTCCCCTCTATTCTCCCCGCCGGAGGCCCCGCCGCGGCCCTCTCTGACGTCTTTTTTTCCCTGCAAAAACTCCCGACGTTGTCGCACAAGGCCAATGCCTGCGGAATCAGCCAATTATCTACTCTCGGTGAATCGGTTTGCGAAATCGCTGCGTGCCTGGGAGGCGCGCTGGACGCAGAGCGCAGCGGCGGCTACACTGTTTGTTTTGCAGTTGTTTTTGAATCCATCGCGCGCGAATTTGCGCGCGGGAATGAACCGGATGCTTCGCTTTTTCACCGCGGGTGAGTCGCACGGTCAAGCGCTGCTGGCGTTTATTTCTGGGTTACCCGCGCAACTCCCTATTGACGTGAAGTTTATCAATCACCAGTTGCGCCGCCGCCAGCTTGGTTATGGACGCGGCGGGCGGCAGAAGATCGAAAAGGACACTGCCGATGTGTTTGCCGGAGTTCGCCACGGGAAGACGATCGGGGCGCCGATTGCCTTGCGGATTGAAAATCGCGACTGGGTCAATTGGGAGAAGGTGCTACCGGTGGAGGCCGCGGAAGAAGATCCGGGCATGCGCAAGCTCGTCGCACCTCGCCCCGGCCATGCCGATCTTGCGGGGTCGCAGAAATTCAACTACCACGATGCGCGCTATGTTTTGGAGCGAGCCTCCGCCCGCGAAACCGCGGCACGCGTGGCGGCGGGCGCCTTTGCAAAACTGCTTTTGCGCGAATTCGGCACGGAGATCGCGAGTCACACGATTCAGGTGGGGCATGTGCGTCTGGAAAAACCAGCCACTTGGAAGAAGATTCAAGCGGTGAGCGCAGACCTGGATTCTCCGTTGCGATGCATCGACGCCGCCGTACAAGAAAAAATGAAAGCGGAAGTTGACGCAGTGCTCAAGGCGGGCGACACCGTGGGCGGGATTTTTGAAATTGTCGCGCACAATGTTCCCGTGGGGCTGGGCAGTCATGCGCAATGGGACGAGAAGCTGGATGGGCGGCTGGCGCAAGCACTGATGAGCGTGCAAGCGGTGAAAGCGGTGGAGATCGGAGGAGGCGTGGCGGGGGCGGGCTCCTTTGGAAGCGAAGTGCAGGATGAGATTTTTTACGAAAAATCGGTAAGGCGGTTTCGGCGCTCGACGAACCGCGCTGGGGGACTGGAAGGTGGCATCACCAACGGCGAAGACGTGGTCGTGCGAGGCTACTTGAAACCCATTTCGACGTTGCGCCAACCGCTGCACACCACGGACATGGTGACTAAGGAACCGGTGAAGGCCGCCTACGAGCGATCCGATTGGTGCGTGGTGCCGGCCGGCGCGGTGGCCGGGGAAGCCATGGTTGCCCTTGTGCTGGCGGATGCTTTTCTGCAAAAATTTGGGGGAGACTCGCTCGCTGAGATGCGACGGAACTTCGACAATTATGTCCAACAAATCGACGAGTTCTGACGCACGGGCCCCGGCGGCCACCCAGACGCTGCAAACACCGTCTCCCGGGCGCAAGATCTATCCGATCGTCAAGTACGGCGACGCCATCCTGGAGAAGCCGGGCGTGCCCATCAGGAAATTCGACGCGGAGCTGGAGCAACTCGTCGAGGATATGTTCGCCTCGATGTACGCGGCGCAGGGCGTGGGACTGGCGGCGCCGCAAATCGGATTGAGCGTGCGGATCGCGGTGGTGGACGTAACCGCGGGAAAGAATCCCGAAGCCAAGATCGTGCTGGCGAATCCGGAGATCGTTCACGCGGAAGGCGAAGTTCGGGAAGAAGAGGGCTGCCTGTCAATTCCGGGGTTCCGCGGATACGTGCTGCGGCCGCAATTTGTGACCATCAAGGCACAGAACGCTAAAGGTGAGGCGTTTGAAATTCGCGGTGAAAACCTACTGGCGCGCGCGTTTTGCCATGAAATCGATCACCTCAACGGAATCCTGTTTTTGCAGCACCTCAGCATGCTGAAGCGCGACCTGATCAAGCGGAAAATCAAGAAACTCAGGAAACAGGGCGAGTGGTAACTGTCGGAGCCGGCTGGACCTCCACCTTCCCCGACCCGGTCAGAACAAACGCCAACCGAGGGTGGGGCACACCACCAGAAAAACGGTGCGCCCGTACAAGAGACACTCACTCCCATGGTCGGGCATGGTGAGAATTGCAGGTTTAAGGATGCGAATCGTTTTTTGCGGCACGCCCTCCTTCGCGGTTCCCACACTCCAACATCTTCTCGCACAATCCGAATTTGAAGTGCTTGGTGTAATCACGCAGCCGGACCGACCGCGGGGACGTGGGCAGGAAATCTCCTTTTCGCCGGTCAAGGAAGCAGCGCTAGCCGCGAATCTCCCGGTCCATCAGCCGGAAAAGATACGGTCGCCCGAAGCCGAGACGCTTCTGCAGAAACTCGCTCCCGATTGCGTGGTGATCATCGCCTACGGCCAAATTATCCCGGCAAGATTGCTGCCGGTTCCGAAACTTGGCTGGATCAATTTGCACGCTTCCCTGCTCCCCAAGTACCGAGGCGCGGCGCCTATAAATTGGGCCATCGTGAACGGCGAGACGCGAACCGGTGTAACGACGATGCGCATCGACGCGGGCATGGATACTGGGGAAACCCTGTTGCAGCGCGAAATCGAGATTGGCGCAAAAGAAACTGCACCCGAACTCGCGGCGCGCATGTCCGAGTCCGGCGCACCGCTCATGGCAGAGACCTTGTGCGGTTTGGCCGCCGGAAGCATCGCCCCAAAACCTCAGAACCACGCGGAAGCCAGCTACGCGCCGATGCTGAAGAAGGAAGACGGACGCATCGATTGGAAGCGCCCGGCGATAGAGATTTACAACCGGATGCGCGGATTTGCGCCGTGGCCGGGGGCTTACACCACGTTTCGCGGGCGGACCTGCCAGATCTGGGCCGAGCCGGTGTCGAAAGCGGGGCTCGTTGGCAAGCCCAGCGGCGTGGGCGGCGGCGCGCCCGGAACTTTGCTCGGCGAAGAGAATGGATTGTTCGTGTGGTGCGGCGACGCAACCGTTTTGTGCGTCAGCATCGTCAAACTAGAGGGCCGCAAGCGGGTAAAGGCAACTGATTTTGCCAACGGCGCGCGATTGAAAAGCGGTGAACGCTTTGGCGACAGCTGATTGCGCGACGCAAACCACTAGGACATACTTGAAATTTGCGCCTGGCACTTAAAAGCGAACAGCCTTTGGCAGACTGTAGTAACGGGAGCTCACCTCACATGAAGATCTCTGAATCCTCAGCAAGACGCGGAATGGTGCGTTTCCGCGGGAAGGAATTGCTGCGCACGGCAGCATGCTGGATGCTGATCGCGCAGCTTGCGGGAGTGTCTGGTGCGCGGGCTGCGGCCGATAAGTCCACCCCGACACCAAGTCCGGCAAGTACGGTGGGCGATCCCGTCCTGAAAGCAATGCAAAACGAGATGACCCGAGCGACTGCGGAGCTTGGCAAGGCTGAACAGCCGCCTTACTACTTGAGTTATACGGTGTACGACCAAGATTTTGTCGTTCTGGTGGGCGCTTACGGCAGTCTGCTGACCGACACCGTTGCCCAAAGGCGCTTCGCGGACGTGAACATGCGTGTGGGCTTACCGGAACTGGACAACACGCACGGACAGAGCCGACCGAGCGGGGTGAATTCCGGCAGCCTGCCGCTCGGAAACGACCAGGACGCCATCGCGCGCGTCTTGTGGGAACTGACCGATCGTGAATACAAGCGCGCCGTGCCATCGTTGCTGAACGTGCGCACCAACACGGCGGTTCGCGCCGAGGAGGAAGATAAATCACCGGATTTCTCGAAGGAGAAGCCACAGACGCACATCGGTGAGGTGCAGCCGGCTGCGCCATTCGACCGCGCGGCATGGGAAGGCGAAATCAAAAGACTTTCCGGGGTGTTCCGGAAATACCCGGAAGTGTACTTCGCGACGGTCATGATGCAGCTCCAGCGCTCCAACGCGCGGATGGTTTCGAGCGAGGGAAGCGCGATCGTGTCGCCCAGCACCTCTGCTCGATTGATCATGGAAGCGCAGACGCGCGCCGAAGACGGCATGGACTTGTTACGGGTCGAAACTTTCCAGGCACCGGCAGCGAGTGGTTTGCCGAGCGAAACGGAACTGATCGGCAAGATCGAGAAAATGGCTGCGGATTTGCGCGCGCTGCGCAAGGCACCGGTGGCAGAGCCATACGATGGACCGGCGGTATTGAGTGGACGCGCGGCGGCGGTCTTTTTCCATGAAGTGCTGGGCCACAGACTAGAAGGCCACCGACAACGCGATGAAGAAGAAGGACAGACATTCACGAAGAAGATCGGGCAGGAAGTGCTGCCGAAATTCCTGAGCGTGATCGACGACCCGACGGTACACGAGATGGCCGGCGTGAAGCTGGCCGGCACTTATGACTTTGACAATGAGGGCGAACCGTCGCAGCGCGTGGAGGTGATCAAGGACGGAGTGCTAAAGAATTTTCTGATGTCGCGGATGCCGGTCAAGAATTTTGACCAATCCAATGGACATGGGCGAAACCAGCCCGGACGGATGCCCACGGGACGCCAAGGGAACCTGATCGTGACATCAACGCAAACCGTTCCCGAGTCGGAAATGCGACAACACCTGATTGATGAGGCGAAGAAGCAGGGGAAACCCTACGGCTTGTACTTCGACGATATTCAGGGCGGGTTTACGCTGACGACGCGGGCGCTGCCGCAGGCGTTCCAGGTGCTGCCGGTGCTTGTTTACAAGGTGTACGCCGACGGACGTCCAGATGAATTGGTGCGCGGGGTGGACATCGTGGGTACGCCGCTGGCGGCGCTGACGCGGATCTTGACCACCGGAGATCAGCCGCGCGTATTTAACGGCGTATGTGGCGCGGAGAGCGGGCAGGTGCCGGTCGCGGCCGTAGCTCCGTCGATGCTCTTCTCCGAGATGGAGGTGCAGAAGCGCGCGCATGAACATGAGCGCCCGCCATTACTGGCGCCACCGGGATTTGAAGATGCTGGTGTTGCCAAGGATGCGCAAGCGATGCCGGGGGTGAAACCATGAGGGGTCTTCACCTGCCGACGGCTTTGCGTACTTACCGACGATTGACGGGAATTGCCATTGCGGCTTCACTGGCGCTGAGCGCCACGCCAAGCCGGGCAACGTCTACGGGATCGCCACCGTCCCCGGACGCGGCCATGGTCGCGGCACATACGGCCGCGAAAGGCGATGGGTTGCTCGAAGCGCTGTTGACGGAATTGGACCGGTCCAAGGCGCAGCTAAAAATGGATCAGGTGCAGACGCCGTACTACATCGAGTACCGCGTGAACGAACTCGAGGATATTGGAGCCGAGGCGGCTTTCGGAGCCCTGCGCGAAAACCAGCACATGCACGTTCGCGTCCTGCGCGTGGTAGTGCGCATCGGCGATTACAAGCAAGACAGCTATTTCGGTAGGGGCCAGGGCGAGTCCAGCATCTTGCCGCTGGACAACGATCCGATTGCCTTGCGCCACCAGATCTGGCTGGCAACGGATGACGCTTATAAGGCCGCGGGGCAGGCACTGGCCGAGAAACAGGCGGCGATGAAGCAATTCAGCGCTGACCCGAATCCCGTGGATGACTTCGCGAAGGCACCGCAAATGATTGCCATAGAGCCGACGGCGTCCCTGAAAATCGACGAAGCGGCGTGGAAGAGAACTCTGGAGGAAGTGACAAGTTTGTACAAGGAGTATCCCGACGTGCAGTCGGTGACCGCGTCGGCGAGGTTTTCGGCGATCAACGAGTATTTGGTGAATTCGGAAGGTACGGTCACGCGGAGCGGAAAGACGACATACAACGTGCAATTGAGCAGTTCGGCGCAGGCGGCCGACGGAATGCGGCTGAGTCGGAGCCCGGCGTTCATGGTGGCACGGCCGGAAGAATTGCCGACGCGCGACGCGCTGTTGGGCGAGGCGAAGAAGATGCTGGAAACGGTGGTGGCGTTGCGGCAAGCGCCAATCGTTGAGGAAGAGTACCGCGGGCCAGTTTTGTTCGCCGCTGATGCGGGGAACGACATCGTAGCGTCGTTGATCGGCCAGAACGTGCTGGGGCAAAAGCCTCAGCTTGGGAAACCAAATCGGACCACCGGGGCATTCGCGACGAGTTACAAGACGCGCGTGCTGCCGAATTTTCTGTCGGTTGTGGACGATCCGACGCTAAAGGATTTTCAGGGAAAAAGCCTGGTGGGGAGTTATGCGGTGGACAGCGAAGGCGTGAAAGCGCAAGCCGTCGATACGATCGAGAATGGGATGCTGACGAATTATCTGCTGGGCCGCCAACCCATTCGTGACTTCTCTACCTCGAATGGACACGGACGGGCCGCACCGGGATCTTTTCCCGGGCCGAGCCTTGGTGTGCTGCTGGTGAAGAGCTCCGAGGCGCAATCGCCCGACGAGTTGAAGAAAAAAGTCATCCAGATGGTCGCGGATCAGGGCAAGGCCTATGGCTATCGTGTAGAGACGCTTGGCCCGGCCAATTCGCCGCGGCTGCTGTATCGCGTATATGCGAAAGACGGGCACGAAGAATTGGTGCGAGGCGCGGTTTTCAGTGAACTGGATATTCGCGCGCTGCGAAGCGATTTGATCGCCGTGGGCAATGATCCGCTGGTGAGCAACCGGGTCGGCGGTGCGCCGACGACGATCATCAGCCCATCGCTGCTCTTCGACGAGCTGGAAGTAAAGCGAGCGGATACCAGCAAGGACAAGTTGCCGGATTATCCGCCGCCGCCACTGAAGAAGTGAGCAGTATTCAATTTGCTCAGTTTTCAGTGCATGGTCCTTACTAAAGAGAGGGCGGACTTCAGTCCGCCCCGGGACAGTCGGAAGTCTGTCCCACGAGGAAAAGCAATTCCGCAGAGGAAATCGTTGACGGTTGGGAGCTGAAATTCGAGACTCAGTGCCATGACATTGCGCGAAAGACTGGAATGGCTGGGCCGGATAACCCTGCTAGTGTTCATTCTTGCGTCGGCGGCGTTTCTGAGTGCGATCACGGCGATGCGTATCGCGATTCACGGGCGCGAAGTAACCATGCCCAATCTGGTGGGCAAAAGTGTTTCCGAGGCCAGTCAGATGCTGCAGTCGCGCGGGCTGGTGCTGCGCGTCGCTGACCGCATCTACAGCGACCAGCCAATCAACGTGGTGGTGCGGCAGACGCCGACCTCGGGTTTGCTGATGAAAGTGTCGCAGCAGGCGCACGTGGTGCTGAGCCTGGGGCAGCGGCAATTGCAGATTCCGCTTCTGGAAGGCAATTCGCTGCGCGCTTCGCGAATCGAACTCCTGCGCACGGGGTTGCAGGTTGGCGAAGTCTCCGCCGTCACGATGCCGGACCAGCCGGTGGATGCCGTGCTGATTCAGAATCCGAAGCCCGGTGCGGGAGCGGCGACGCCGCGAGTGGACGTGCTGGTTTCCCAAGGGGCGCGTGAAACGGCGTATGTGATGCCACACCTGACCGGGCTGAGAGAGGCGGACGCGCAGCACCGGCTAGACGTGGCGCGGATGCGCCGCAAGGTAAATTATGTGACGGCGCCACAATGGCCGCACGGCGCGGTGATTGACCAGTCACCGATGAGCGGCTCGCGGATTGCAGCTTCCTCCACAATCGAGCTTACCGTCGCAAATTAAATCTAAATCGCATCGCCCACCGGCACTGACACTGCTGCCCTCCTGAGTGCCTTCTTCAGCCCTTCTGAGCGAGGCGGCGCACCGCGAGCACGGTAAGAACGAAAGTGAGGGCGACCAGAACGGCGACATGAGTGATCGCTCTACCTTGGCGTGGCACGCTGATAGCGCTGAAGAAGAGCTGCTGTAGGTGATAGGTTGGCCAGACAGGAGCGATCGCGCGAAGGAACTTTGGCAGCGGGTAGAACAGGCCAGAGACGTGCAGCATCCTGCCGTTATGACGCTGAGGAGCTCGAAAGTAGCGCCGCTGTGCGTAGCGAACGCGGCGTTGGCGGCGGGCTATCCAAGCGAACTCCGAAAACTTCCGTACCCGAGGTGTCAATCCTACCGGAGGTGATTCCAGCCTGGACCGCCTGAAGTTGCCTCCTTCAACCTGAAGGCCAAGACTTAAATGGCGAGAAAGACGTTTTTGTTGCCTGGGAGTCACTGAGCTTCACGGTTCAGGAGTGGCTCCCTGCCATTCGTTTAATACCACCGGAATGCCGAAGACTGCGTGATCCTCGCGCGAGGGATGGGGGAACTCAGGCGGTCCAAACCGCGTACCTTAAGCCGAAAAGCGGAAGCAAGACAGCAGCGGAGGAAAAGTCATGAGAATCCTCGGAGGAAACAATTACCATTCTTGCTGGTCCTCGCCGGTCGTTGCGGTGGCGATCCTGGCCGGCGGCCTCTGTTTCGGTCAGGAGCCTATTCATGTTGCCGTCAACCTTGTGAACGTGGCGTTCTCCGTGCAGGGTGCGGGCGGCGCGCTGCTGGACAACCTCACCAAGGAGGATGTTGAGGTTTACGAGGATGCAGTCCGGCAAAGAATCTCATTCTTTGCCAAGAGCACGGACGTTCCGCTGACGCTGGGGTTGATTGTGGATGTCAGTGGAAGCCAGGATCATTTCTCCAAGCAGCACGAGCACGACCTCGAAGTATTTCTCAAGGAAGTGCTCGGGCCAAAGGATCGAGTGTTTCTGGTGACATTCGCAAACCACATCCGGCTGGTCAGCGATTTCTCGCCATCCGGACCGGAAATCATTGAGCGCATGAAGGAGTATAAGGAACGGGGGAAGGGTAAGGGCAAACTCGCGGAGGTCCCCGAGCTGGGGCCACTCGAGAACCGCGTCCTGGGCACGGCATTTTACGACTCCATCTATTACTCGGTGACAGAGAAGCTCGCGCGGGAGAGCGGCAGACGGGCGCTATTGGTATTCAGTGACGGAGAAGACAATTCCAGTTCGCACGATATGATGACTACCATTGAGACGGCGCAAGCCGAAAATGTCCTGGTGTACGCCATTCGCTACACCGAAAAAGAACACGGAAAACTGACGGCGCGAAACAAATATGGGACCAGGGTGATGGACCGCATCGCCAAGGAGACTGGCGGGGCACATATCGACACGGAAACAACCGATCCGCACACGTATTTTCAGCACATCGCGGAGGAACTGAGGACTTCGTATGAGCTGGCGTATTATCCGACCAATTCAGGTAAGGATGAAACCTTCCGGAAGATTGTCATTCGGCCGAAGCAAGCGGGATTGAGGGTCCGGACGAAGACTGGTTATTTCTCAAAATAGTCAGCCAACTTTCCGAAACGAGCGGACGAAGGCAACCCTTGGTGCGACTTGGCGGCATCAGAAAGAGGGGGTAATCTGGCGGGAACTGGCCGAAAGGGCAAAGTAGTTGTTCGGCTTGGCCTTTCGTTCAGGCTATACTTGAGAGTTCGCAGCCGCGGGGAGCCCGCAGGAACATCGCGCGCTCTGATGGACGGGTGGCGCGGAACCCCAGATTCGAGAGAGAGGTGAAGTTTGCGCCGTACTTCATTGCTGGCGACCGTAAGACGGTCGACATTCCTGCCGACCACAATGCGGTTGACTCTATTCGTCATGATTGGACTGTTTCTGCTGAGCGCCACGCAGTCGGATGCACAACTGATTCATAAGAAGAAAAAGGTCAATAAGTCGACCAGCGCGGAGAATACCGCCGAGCCCGACAAGATTCTGTATGACAAGGCGATAGATGACGTCAAGCACGGACGGCATGAGGTCGGCCGGCTGAACCTGCAGACGCTCATCAACACCTATCCGGACAGCGAGTATCTTGCCAAAGCCAAGCTGGCCATCGCCGATTCGTTTTACAAAGAGGGCGGGACGGCCAATCTGACGCAGGCTGTCCAGGCTTACAAGGATTTCGACATTTTTTTTCCCATGTTGCCTGAGGCGGCGTACGCACAGTTGCAGGTGGCCATGACGCACTACAAGCAGATGGAGAAACCAGACCGCGACCGCACGCACGTCCGCGCGGCTGAAGAAGAGTTCCAAACGTTCCTGTCAAAATATCCGACTGATCCGCTGGCACCGAAGGCGGAACAGCATTTGCGCGAAGTCCAGGAACTGCTGGCGGAAGGCGACTTCCGCATTGGTTACTACTACTACGTAAAGGAAGATAAGAAGGCCGCAGAATCCAGACTGAGAGCGATCGTAAACCGGTACCCCCTTTACAGCAAGTCCGACCGCGCGCTGTGGATGCTTGGGAATATCTGGGAATCCACCGAGAAGAAAGAGATTGCCGCTCCCTATTACGCGAGAATCGTCCGCAATTATCCGCTATCGGCTTTGGTTCCCGATGCGAAGAGGCGACTGAAGGCACTTGGAGCACCGGTGCCACAGGCCGATCCCCAGGCTGTCGCCTGGATGACGGCAGAACAGAATGCCCCCCGGCAGCGTGAACTGTTTTACAAGAAGCCGCTGGCTCTGATTCATACCGGCCCGGGGCAGGAGTTGCGGGCGGCGGCCACAAACGGGAAGCCGACGATGACGCCGGAGGCGGAGAGCGAAGCGGGAATTGATGTTTTGGCGGGCGGGAGTCAACCGCGAATCGGCGGCGGCGGCCCCGGCACAGGAATCGTCGCGACTGTGAGGGCAGGAGGTGGCAGCGTGCCAACTGACGGAGCGGAGAGTGTGGCTCCGACGACAGCGGGAAGCGAGGCAACTCCCACGACGCAACCAGATCCGAACGCGCCGGCGGCGACAGAGACTTCCGACGGTGGTACCACTGCAGCAGGAACTGCCGATGCCGCTCCCAAGACCGACGCAACGCCGCCTGCTGCGGCTCAGGCTTCCGATGCCCTCAAGACGGACGGCTCGACGGAGCACGACGGAACCCAAAATGGAACCAACGGGAGCGGCAAGAAAGAATCGACCAGCAAGAAAAAGAAGGGACTGCGAAGAATCGTCCCCTGGTGAGATCTTGCCCTAGGGCGAAGATCAGGAGAAAGATCGCGGGGTGCAGGCTGACAGGGCCACAACCTGTGCGCTTTTTAACTCCCCTGAGCCGGTGGCAGGGACCAGAACCCTAGTATTCACTTCCGACACACGCCTGCCCTGTTGAGATTGACGCGTACTTCAACGGGTGCTCCAATACTCGAGAGTAGGTCATTCGGCATGGCGCTGAGTGCGGCACACGTGGGTGGAGTATCGTCGGAGGACGTTCGGTGGCCAAGATTCTGGTTGCGGACGACAACAGCAACATCCAGAAGATGGTGGGGCTGGCCCTGCGAGATCAGGGCATCGAAGTCGTTGCCGTTGGCAACGGTGAGGCGGCGGTACGTAAGATTTCAGATATTCGCCCGGACCTGGTTCTCGCTGACGTATTCATGCCAGTTCGGAACGGGTATGAAGTTTGCCAGTACGTAAAGTCGGATCCCTCGTTAGCACATATCCCGGTCATCCTGCTGGTGGGCGCATTTGATCCGCTCGATGAGCAAGAAGCCCAACGAGTTGGAGCGGACGGCGTGTTGAAGAAGCCGTTTGTTCCGCCGGATCCCCTGATCTCCATGGTTAAGTCCGCTTTGCAACGCGCAGCGGCGCTTCACGGAAACACCAGCGCCGCTAAAGCGCCGGAACCAGCAGTCATGAAAGCCTCGGACCTCCTCACGCCGAGCGGTGCGGCCGGGCCAGCGATCGGCAGTACGCCTGTCGAGACGGATGCATCCCACGCGGCGATTGCGTCCTCGAATGAAGAAAGTTTTGTGGATGAAGTGCCAGCGCGCCCTGAACCTGTGCGAATTGATAGCGGTTCGCAGATGGTGGCTTTCGGAAGCCTCCTGGAAACACCTGCGAATGAGAGGGAGGAAGATATCGGCTTTCTGCCGCCGGCGCATCCGGAATTGGCGACGGAGCGCGATTGGCGCGATCCGGATTTGGAGGAAATGGACGAGGAAGCGGAAGAAGAAAAACCGGATGCGCCATGGCGGCGCGAGGAAGCGGATAGTTATATCGATGTCGGACCGACGAGCGGGGCGAAGGATTGGCGCGCCGGTAGTTTCGAGCAGATCCTGGCAAGGAAGGCCAAGGGAGAGTCATGGGAACCGACAGACGAAGACCCGGAACAACCGAGCTCACCGGAGCGATTTCGACTGCGCCATTGGCGGCCGACGCGTGGCCCACCGCGACTTCGTCAGTTTCCCAGGAAAACAGTTCCACCGAGACTGTCACGGCGGTGGAAGAAGTGAAAGAACGCGAGCGATCTTCCGCGGAACCGGTGGTTGCCGCTGCGCCTGAAGTGCCGCCAGTCGAACAGGAGACAAAAACATCCAAGGAGTCGTGGTTTTCTGTTCCATCAAACCCCTGGAGCGCCGAGATGGAAAAGGCGAACCGCCTTGCTTCGGCGTGGGATGCTGCGGTGCCAGTGGCTGCTCCTCCGGCTTCGAGCAACGGAGCGGAAAAAGCTGCCGGTGCGGCCAGCGAGACGACTCAGAAGGCGATCGAGGAAGCGGCCCTGCCCGCGGCCGCCGTTGAGGCCGTCCAGAAGGAGGCGGCTTCGGTTGCCGAAGGCGCGAGGCTTACAGCGGAGGAACAAGCTGCTAGCGAAAACTTCTACGCCCGACAAGAGGCCACAGAGGCCGCCGCATCCAAAAACAACATGGACGACGTCGTTGCCAAAGTACTCGCCAGGATGAGTCCTGAAGTTCTGCAGGCGGTTACACGGGAAATCCTTAAACCTGTCGTGGAAGCAATGGTCAAGGAAGAGATGAAGTTGAAGAAGTCCTAGTCCCCTGCCCCACAGCTTCGAAGGTCTACTTTGTATTCATCCGCATGGAACGGTGCTTCGCAGTACTGTGACCCCCGAATTGACGCAACCGCTTTTCCCCTCGTATAGTCGAAGATTACTCTGAACGACACAGATGCGTCGAGAGCGGGCAGCCAAGGCTAGCCCCTCGACTGGAGAAGCGCACCGCATGGCTCGCGAAATAGCCAAGGCGTACGAACCGCAGCAGATCGAACCGCGCTGGGCAGACTTCTGGGTAAAAGAAGAGCTGTTCAAGGCGGATGCGAATGCGCCCGAGCCGGTGTTTTCGATCGTCATTCCGCCGCCGAACGTGACCGGATCTCTGCACATCGGGCACATGCTGGACCATACGGAGATCGACATCCTCACACGCTGGCACCGGATGAGGGGATTCAACACACTCTATTTGCCGGGA
>WNFO01003367.1_pt1 | contig 13527 bp, 12 predicted proteins | sample 5400251 | NCBI WGS metagenome assembly WNFO01 (sample SAMN13153354, study PRJNA577476) | soil metagenome | isolation source: 100 cm saprolite under Madrone tree | place: USA:California | collected 2016-06-14 | reverse complement strand
GACAAGATCGACATCTTCTATGTGCTCCCGGATTATTATGAAACCCGGCCCAAACCGTGTCTCAACGGCTGGGGACAGCGATATCTCACCGTGAACCCGATAGGCGACGTGCTCCCCTGCCCGACTGCCTCATCTGCGATTCCTGATTTGCGCTTCGAAAATGTTCGGGAGCGCGCACTCGATTGGATTTGGCGAGAATCGGAAAGCTTCAACTGCTTTCGCGGTACCGAATGGATGCCGGAGCCCTGCCGAAGCTGTCCGCAAAAAGAAATCGATTTCGGCGGTTGCCGTTGTCAGGCCGCGTTACTGACTGGAAACGCTGCAAACACAGATCCCGTCTGCACATTGTCGCCTAATCGCGCGCGTGTGGATTCGGTGTTGCGCGATGTAAATCTAACAAGCGATCATGCGCGTAATTGGAGCTATCGCGTGAATCCAAACACGTTGCCAGTTTCGTTGCAGCCGTGCGGCACAACCGAGCGGCGGCGTTCTGGGTAGCGCACGTGTCTCGCGTGCTAGTTTACGCGTTGCGCCGAAACGAACTTTGTGAACACTTCGCAGCTGACTTTGGATTGAGCCCACAAAAAGAGTCCGCGAGCGCAAGGACGCCATCGTCAACACGCGAGACGCGTGCGCTACAAATTTATCCGTGTGCGCGACCCATTGGCTCAGCCACGCGGGCGCGGAGTTGGATGCGGCCTCGGTGTTACGTGAGGCCTGGCGGTCGGCGTTGGTCTGGCTGTAGGCGTTGGAGTAGCTGTAGGCGTGGCTGTTGGAGATGGGCTGCCAGTTGCAGTTGGAGTTGGAGTTGATGTCGCAGTTGCAGTGGGAGTTGCCGTCGCAGTTGCAGTTGGTGTAGATGTTGCCGTGGCGGTTGCTGTCGGAGTTGGGCTAGCAGTAGGGGTAGGCGTGGGCGTCCCGGCCGGGAGGCGGAAAGCGTAAATTTTGTTGTCGGCGCCAAAATAGATCCGACCGCGAGCGACCATGCCGGTGTTCCACTGCCGCGTGCCGCTCATCAATTCGTTGGTGCCACCGCCTGCGAAAACGACCGCACCGGTATCTCCGTTGTAACCGTGCAAGCGCTGGTCCCCCGAAACCCCGGCCACCCAGACAATAACGTTGTTAGTCCCGTCAGTCGTTGTTACCCAGGGCGAGCCGCGACCGTTCTGATTTACGCTCCACGCACTTACGATCGTCGGTGGATTCGTCGCGGTAACTTTGTAGGCGGAGATTGTGCCCGCATCGTTATGAAAACCAAAATATGCTCCCTGATTTGTGTGATACGTGACCGCCGATGTCCCTCTGTTAATCCCTCCCACGTTCGCTTGAGCGACAGGTGCAACGATACCGCCGAGATTGTTGCGGTTGACGAAATAGGCATTGCCATCTTTGCCCAAAGCAAGCACCAACTGCGAAGGCGTAGCTCCAGGGACATCAACCACCGTAGCGCTAACACCACCGAGATCGGTATCCGTGTTATCGAGCAAAAGCCAGTTGGTCGGCGCCCAGTAGTCAGTAGGCATACCGGTCCAGAATGGTCCGGCTTGCAACCGGATGATCGCTTCGCCACCGCCCCAGACGCCTCCTGTGCCCGATGTGTTACCCGTGACGACGAACATGTTGATGCCATCGCTGGCGACTCCGCCATGTCCCCAAATTCCGCCTTTAACAGCAGTTGTCGCCCAAGCGCCGACGTTAGAAGGATCGTTGATATTGACGCCCACAACCCAGCCATGGTAACTGAGGCAGTCGCCGTTGTATCCCGAGTAAGCCACGTACACGATCCCGTTCACGAGAGCCAGTGCACCGCGTTGTTCCTGCACCAGGGAGTTGAAGATAATCCCGTTATACATCGCCGCGGCGTTCACATCGACCGGCCAGCTTGGATTCGTGGCGCCAGTGTCCACATTCAACGAATAAATGAAGTGCTTCTTGGTTACGCCATCGATCAATGCGTCGAAGAAAACTGAGCGGGAGGCGAGATCTACAGCTGGTGTGCCGGTGATGCCCGCAGGATTGATATTTCCGCAGGGCAGACCTGAGGTAACAGGCGGGCCCAAGTCGGTGCGCTGCCAAATCACCGCGCCAGTCGTGGCATTCAGCGCGTAAACGTTATTGGATTCGGTGACGGCAATAATCATCGGCCCGTTGGCGCCGCCCTCGATGTAAAGCGGTTGGGCGTAAACGTTCCCGGAAATCGTGCCGTCGAAGCTCAGATCCCGAGTCAGCCCGGCCGCAGCGGAGGGCGTAAAGCCGACATCGATGTAAACGCCGTCGCGGGAAAGATTGTTGTGCTCCTGTGTGACGCTCACCTGCGCGCTTGTTGGCAGGACCGCACTCCACAACCCTGCGGCGAGAAGTGCACCAATGGAAATTAAACGCCTCATAATTCCGAGATCGATTATCGCGCGCACTTTTACAACAGCACGCCGGCTCTTTGTCAAGCATTACAGCAGCAATTGTGCTGCGGACGAGTAACGGAATTGTAATTTTCCGTGAGCTTTAGTCGTAGCCTTCGGCAAGATAATTTCGTATCGCGTGTGCGTGCGGCTCTGGGGAGCGCAGCCTGCTAGTCCACCAAAGGAGGGACTCGCGGCGGCGAGCCCGCAGCCGTCGGCAGCTTGCCGACGGCGTCTTGATGGGAAAAAGGTCGTTGGCGTGCAAAGAAGCTTTTCGGCAAGCTGCCGAAAAGAACCCCGAACGCTTTCGGGGTACTCCCCAGAATCACTTCACGCCACCCAAGGCCAAACAATTGCCGCTCATCGTAGCCGCTCAGCGATCATTGGTTGTCAACCGCCGCCGTCAGAACGTTACCGTTACTTGATTAGAACAGGTTTGGCTGCCCGCGTTACAAACTTTGTAAGTATAGGTGGCATGGCCATGGCCACCGGGGGAATCGGTGTAGAACCCGTCATTCAGGGTGGTGACGATCAGCAGACCATTACGATAAATGTCGACATTGCCCGAAGTCGCCCCCATCCAGGAAAGGTCCACTGTGTGCCGTCCCTGCGCTTTGTAGCCGCGCGCAGTGAGGGTGATCTGCCCGGGTGTAGGTGTAGCCGTTGCTGTAGGTGTCGCGGTCGCAGTGGCAGTTGGCGTTGCCGTCGCAGTTGCAGTGGCAGTTGGTGTAGACGTTGCGGTGGGGGTTGCAGTCGGAGTTGCCGTGGCAGTAGGTGTAGGCGTAGGCGTTCCGGCCGGGAGCTCAAAGGCATAGACTTTGTTGTCGGCCGCGTAGTAGACTCGGCCGCGAGCGGCAATGCCGGTGTTCCATTTGCGTGTGCCGCTCATCAATTCGTTAGCGCCACCACCGGTATAAACAACGGCGCCGGTATCTCCATTGTAACCATGCAAACGCCCGTCACCTCCAGCACCGGCCACCCAGACAATCACGTTATTAATGCCGTCTGTTGAGGTGACCCAAGCCGACCCGAGGCCGGTCTGGCTCACGGTCCAGGCAGAGCTAATGATAGGAGGACTTGTCGGGTTAATCTTGAAAGACGAAACCGCGTTGCCTTCAGTATGAAAAACAAAATACGTTCCCTGGCTCGTTCGATAGGTAGCAGCGGACTGACCCCTCACAGCAGTGGGAAGGTTTGCCGAGGCTACCGGCGCGGCAATGCCCCCAAGATTATTGCGGTTAAGTAAATAGCCCTTGCCGTCTTTACCCAATGCGAGCACTAGTTGCGAAGGCGTCGCACCCGGTACGTCGATCAGCGTGGCGCTGCAACCGCCCAGATCGGTGTCGCCATTATCGAGATTTAACCAGTTCGTAGGTGCCCAGTAATCAGTAGGCTGACCCGTCCAGATAGGCCCGGCTTGCAGACGGATGATTGCTTCGCCGCCCATCCAGTTGCCGTTTGTGCCAAAAGTGTTGCCTGTGACCACGAACATGTCAGTGCCGTCACTGGCTACGCCACCATGCCCCCAGAGCCCACCGCCAATGGCTGTCGTCGCCCAGGCGCCTACGTTGGAAGGATTATTCATGGGCACGCCCACGACCCAGCCGTGATAAGTGCCGCAATCGCCCAAGTGTCCCGACCAAGTGACGTAGACAATACCGTTGACGAGAGCCAGTCCGCCGCGCTCGTTCTGCACCAACGAAGTAAAGCTGGTGCCGTTGTAGTTAGCGGTGGCGTTCACGTCCACTGGCCAGCCCGGATTGCTGGCGCCAGTGTCAACGTTTAACGAATAGATAAAATGTTTCTTGGTCGCGCCATCAACCATTGCATCGAAGAAAAGGGATCGTGAAGGAAGATCGACAACAGGCGTACCGGTGATGCCGAGCGGGTTGATGTTGCCGCATGGAAGACCGGAAGTAACAGGCGTTCCGACGTTGCGCTGCCAAATCACTGTCCCGGTATTGGCGTTAAGCGCATATATGTTATTTGACTCGGTCACGGCAATAATCATTGGCCCGCTCGGGCCGCCCTCGATGTAAAGCGGTTGGGCGTAAACATTCCCGGAAATCGTGCCATCAAAGTTGAGGTCGCGCGTCAGCCCAGCCGCAGCGGCAGGCGTAAACGCCGCATCGATGTAAAGGCCATCGCGCGAGACATTGTTGTGCTCCTGAGTGACGTTGACCTGCGCGTCGATTGCCGGAACTCCACTCCACACGATCGCAACAAGAGCTGGAAAAATGCGAATCAAAGATTTCATACGCCCGCGAGCCATAACCCGCGCTACTTTCTACCACAACGCGCCAACTGTTTGTCAAGAATTACGGCAACACAATTTGTGTGATCTGTGCTTTTTCAGCGCCGCTGTAACCGGGATCGCTGATCCCGGCCGGGACATGCGCATTTCCAGAGACCGGCATCAGCGATGCCGGCTACAATATGATCAGCCGGATTCTTGTCCCGATTTTTTCTCGGGTGTCTTGGTCTGAGCAGGCGAAGGAGCTTTCGCAGGCTCCTTGGAGGCTGCGGATTTCTCGGCAGCGTCAGCTTTCTTCGATGGAGACTCCCTTTTGGCGGCTTCTTTATACGAATCGCTTCGATAATCGGTGGTGTAGAACCCCGATCCCTTGAAGATCAGACCCGCGCCCATGCCCAGCAGGCGTTTCACTTTTCCGTGACCCCACTTCGGCAACCGGCACAGTTCCTTCGGGCATTCGCGGAACGGTTCGTCGCGCATTGACTGGAACGCTTCGAAGTTCTGGCCGCACTTCTCGCAAAAATATTCGTAGGTTGGCATCAGGATATGAATCGGTGCGCCTTCAAACGCTGGGAAGTCTGCATTAAACAAATTACAATTCAACCCCGCCTACGCGACCTTTAACCACGAATGGACACGAATTGGGCCAGCCGATGTGACAACACGTTCCTTTATTCGTGTTCAATTCGTGTCTATTAGTGGTTACTAATGAGATACGGCATCAACGAAATCGCGCAGCTTTTCCCGCCTTTGATGGAGATCAAAGACGAATCATTGCGCGCAAAGGTCGCCGCTGTGTGGAATGAAGCGATTACTGCGGGTTGCGGCGGTAAGGGATGGACCTTCGATGAGCTGCGCGCGGTAAAGTTCACGCTCCTAGCCGGCGACATCGACATGACGTTTGTCGAGCATCTCAATTCGTGTGCCCGACAATGCATCGCCATCGCGGATGTGCTGGAGAGTTCGTTTCGCTGCGGCATTCCCATTCAGCGCGATCATCTCATCGCCGGTGCACTGCTAGCCGACGTAGGTAAACCGCTCGAGTACGACAAGGACGCATCAGGCAAAGTGATCCAAGGAAAATTCGGACAGCAAGTGCGTCATCCGTTCAGCGGCGTCGCGCTCGCTTACAAGCATGGCATTCCCGGCGAAGTCCTGCACATCATCGCCACACACAGTCACGAGGGCGATAAGGTCGAGCGCTCCATTGAATCGATCATTTTTCATCACGCCGATTTCGTGGATTTCGACATCGCGAAGCTTCTTGGAAAACGCGCCGGCAAAAAGTGAGTCCAAATCAGTTGATAGCAATTAGTTGATTGTTGAGAGTTTGAAATGAGGGATACGCCACCTGAAATGGAGCGAATGATTCGCAATAAAATAATGGCCCTTTCGGGTGAGATGCGTTTCATCATCGGTGCCAAAATGTTCGAAAGCGCGATGGAAATGGCCAAGGCCTCGTTGCCACCCGGATTGCCCATCGCAGAACGACGACGCCGGCTGTTCAAACACATCTACGGGAAAGAGCTCAACATATGGGATTGACGCTGGTTGAGAAGATTGCGGCGCGCCACGCTGATGGGCTCGCTCCCGGCACGGTGGTGCGGAGCGGCGATTTCATTTCGATTCGGCCGCGTCATGTGATGACGCATGATAACACCGGCGCAGTGATCCCGAAGTTCAAGCAGATTGGGGCAACGATCATCGCCGATCCGCCGCAACCGGTGTTCGCCATCGATCACGACATCCAAAATACGTCGCCGGAAAATCTGGCGAAATACGCGAAGATCGAAGCGTTCGCCCGGGAGCACGACATCGATTTTTATCCCGCGGGCACTGGCATTTCGCATCAGGTGATGGTGGAACAGGGCTACGTCGTTCCCGGCGCCATGGTCGTGGCCAGCGATTCGCACTCGAATTTGTACGGCGGCGTGGCCGCGCTGGGCACGCCAGTCGTGCGAACGGATGCAGCCAGTATTTGGGCGACCGGAGTGACGTGGTGGCAGGTTCCACCAGTCGCGAAGGTTGTGCTTAAAGGAAAGCTTTCCCCCGGCGTCGTTGGTAAGGACGTCATCATCGCTTTGTGCGGGCTCTTCAACAAAGATGAAGTGCTCAATCACGCTGTTGAATTTGTGGGTGACGCCATCGCGAACCTGCCGATGTCGGCGCGTATGACCATCGCGAACATGACCACTGAGTGGGGCGCGCTTGCGGGCGTGTTTCCATTGGACGAAGTGACAGTGAATTACCTGCGGTCGCGCGTCCCTGAGTTCACCAATCCGAACCGACCGGGAAGACGCGGCTCGAAGAGTCGGTCCGGTTACACCAATCCCGATATCGACGCGTGGTGGAAGAATCGCAGCGAACTCAACGCCGACGCTGATGCGCAGTATGCCATCGAGCTTGAGCTTGATCTTTCGACTGTAGTTCCGCACGTGTCCGGCCCGAACGAAGTTAAAACCATGGTGTCGCTCCCTGAGATGGAAAGAAAGCGGGTGTCTATTCAAAAAGCATATTTGCTCTCGTGCGTGAACGCCCGCTTCGAGGATTTGCACGACGCCGCGGAAGTTGTGCGCAGCCGGGGCGGACACGTTGCGGATGGTGTCGAATTTTATCTCGCTCCGGCCAGCGCCGAAGTGCAAGCCAGATCCGAATCGAACGGTGACTGGCAAACTTTGTTAGGCGCAGGCGCAATTCCACTTCCGCCCGGTTGCGGCGCGTGCATTGGACTGGGACGCGGTCTGGTGCAAAAGGGAGAGATTGCGATCAGCGCGACGAATCGCAATTTCAAAGGTCGCATGGGCGATCGCGATGCGTACGTCTATCTGGCTTCGCCCGCCGTGGTAGCCGCGAGTGCCTTGGCTGGATTTATTTGCGCGCCAACGAATTTCAGCGAGAAGCCCGCCGGCACTGCGGTCCGACGCCCGGAAAAACAATCGAGACCAGCGGCATCGGTGCAGATCATGGAAGGATTTCCATCAAGCGTGTGCGGCCGCGTTCTCTTCATTGATAAAGATAATTTGAACACCGACGGCATTTACGCCGGCAAACACACCTATCGCGACGATATGACGCCGGAGCAGATGGCTGCCGTCACATTTGAAAATTACGATCCGAACTTCAACACGCTGTATCAGAAAGGGGACGTGGTCGTCGCCGGATTCAACTTTGGGACCGGCTCCAGTCGCGAACAGGCCGCAACTGCGCTGAAGTTCAAAGGCATACCGTGCGTGATCGCCGGCAGCTTCTCGGAAACTTACAAACGCAACGCGTTTAACAACGGCTTCGTCGTCTTCGAGTGCCCCGAGCTGGTGACGCACCTGCGTACGAGTCTGACCGATGGCGCCGCTACGACAGTCGGACCGGAGATCACAATCGATTACGCCAAATCCATTCTCACAATGGACGGCAAACCATTCGCTTTCCCGCCTCTCAGTCCCGCCGCCCAGGAATTGATCGTCGCCGGCGGCGCAGAAAAACTGGTCGCAAGTCGACTTAAAAAATAGGTGGATCGACTTCTCCGAAGGCGATGCGTGTAAGTCGCGCAGCGGCTCAAATTAGAATCGCTTCGCGATTTGTGTCTACCAACGCGCTCGGAGATCGCGTTCCACCTTGCCGCTGCTCTTTCGCGGCTTGTACGGCTATTCTTCTATTTCCATTTCGCGAACCATTCCGAGATCGGCATGCGTGATTTCCTGCTTGGTCGCCTGCGCATCCGTGACCAACGGCATCTCGCAGTGAAGAATGTACCGACCGGCAGCAAAGTTTCTGCGAATCCAGACGATTCGCTTCAGATCGTGGCTATCGAGTACGCCGCCCATTGCATCGGCAGGGGCCGAACCGCGTCCATCATCCTTCCGCCACCGCCGGACGTCCGCTAGCGTCTTGCCATCGTGCAGTTGGAAAATGTCCATTTCATGCATCGATGGACCGGCCGTCTCAACGCGAACAATCTGCATCCCCTTTCGTAAACGACCCGCAAGCTCAAAACTGAAATCGAGCAGCTTTACGGTGACATCTTCTTTCGGTGGCAGGTCGTCGGAAATCGTATATTCCACTGTAACCGGACGCGGCGGTGTGGAGCGTGCATGTCCGTCATTCCAGCAGATCAAGATATACTGTCCGGGGTCCAATTTTAACCACACCTCCACGCTTTGACCGGGCGAGGTCAGGCCGGCGCCAGAGTAATCCAGCGCGCCGGCCGGAAAAAGCGAACCGCTGCGCACGGCCGAGACATAGTCGCCGACGCTCATGCCCTGCGGCAACTTCACGAACATTGCCTCATGAATTTCGGAGCCGTGATTCTCGAAGACAATGTGACGGAGTCCCGCAGGAATCTTGTCGGGAGCGTCAAAGCCCGCATCATTTGCAATGACCCGAAACGGCGGGTCGTTTTTCGCAGCGATTTTCGAATGGCAAGCGGATAGAGCAAACGAAGCTGAGGCCGCTGTTGCCAGAACTATCGCACCGGTCACGTTGTGCGTGTATCGTGTAATCACGGGGAAAACCCGATCTGTCGGCGCGGCGGCTCCGGTGGCGGTGCGAGAAGTGGCAACAGCTTCTGATAGATGTCGCGCAAGGCTGTGTCGTGTTGCAATAACGTCTGATCGATTTCCGCAAGGCGCTTCAGGATTGCAGCGTTCGCCGCAATTTTTTCGCGCAATTCGATAAACGCGCGAATGACATAGACACTCATGGCGATTGCGCGATCGCTTCGCAGAATGTTTGCCACCTGGAGTGCGCCGTGTTCGGTGAACGCCCATGGCCGGTAACGGATATTCCGCCGGGATGTGGTCGCAGTTTGCGACCACTTCGGCGGCCTGCCTGATCCGGTCACGATTTGTGATCGGATATCTTTCACTCCCGATGATGCGATCACAATCTGTGATCGCATAGCGTCATATTCCTCGCCTGAAAGCTGAAATGCGAAATCGCGTGGAAAGCGGTTTTTATTGCGTCGAAGAGCTTGGTTGAGGGTTCGGGTTGGAACGCCGTAAACACGCGCAAGATCAGCATCGAGAACGACCTTCTGATCACGAATCGTAAGAATTTTGATGTCCGGGGCTTTGTTTCTCATTCTGCCGACCGGAGCATTTTATCGTTCCCGCTTGCTCATTCGTCGAGAAGATATCGATCATTGCCAGCTGGCCGCTGATGCGGTCTCCCTTCGTGACCGCATACTTCCGAATGCATTCAGTGGGGCGCATGTCCTCCAGAATTGACCCGCTTGCAGGGCAACAGCGACTACCCGCCTGGCGAAATATCACGTACTTTTTCAACACGGAGCACCCAGAGAACACGGAACAAAATCAAAACCTCTTTCTCTGTGAGCTCAGTGATCTCTATGGTGAATTCTCTTTGGTTTGTATCTTGCCGTCGTGAGGTTGGCCGATTGAGTCCTGCGATTGCAACATCAGCGCGGCCACGGGCAATCGTTATTTCGCGATGCCGACGATTTTGCGGACATGTTTTTTTTGCTCGATTGCGTCGAGCATGAATGCCGCGACCGCTTTGCGAGAAACAGTGAAACCCATCTTGGGAGCAGCGCCCTCCCGGCTTCGATAGGTTGAGTAGTCTTCCTGAGTGAGACGCGGAGGCCGAGCAATCGTCCAGTCGAGGCCATTGCTTTGCACTATTTCTTCCATGGCAAGCGAATCGCGCATGTGATTTCGCATAATGAAACTCGCGACCCGATTCGGAATACCGGGAAAATGTGCTGCGGCCGAGAGAACGACAAGGCGTTTCACTCCGGCACGATTCATTGCGCGCGCAGTTGCGAGTGCGCTGTCATGGAGCATCGAGCTCGGTTTGAAAACCTTTCGCGGTCCTAATGCCGAAACGACTGCGTCGTGATTTTGCATCGCGTCGCGAAGTTCGTTTTCGTCCATCGCGTTGCCTTTGAGGACGGTTAGTCGATCATTTTTCAAGCGGATGTTTTCAGGCGAACGAACAAACGCGGTGACATGATGACCTCTTGCCAGCGCTTGCTGCACAATCTCTTGTCCGGTCCGCCCGGTCGCGCCGATGACGAATAATTTCAGATGCAGTTGGCCGTGGTTGTTCCCATTAGCCTGTTCAGCTGGCAGAACATCCCTTTTGTTAGCGAAGTGTTGATGCGACATCTGAATCAGCTCCATTGTTCGGTCCAGGTCCGCTTCGCTCTTCACGATCGACGTGACGTAGCCGGCTTGCGGCGCCCAACGATGCCTCTTCGCTTTGTCAGCGGCTAAAACCTGCTTCTGATCGGCTTTGGACAAGCGAATGTCGCAATGTCCGCGCCCATGGATGTGCATAAACATTGTCGATCCAACGAAAAACGCGTCCTCGTGAATTCCCGCATGCTGCCGCTCGGTTACACGCGGCAATCTGAGAATTCCTTTCCGCAATTCCTGATGAAGTTCGTCTGAAGATTTCATGATCATTCCTTTCTCTTGCATGTGTGTTTTTAATCCAAAGTTTGCCGGTAACGCATCTTGTCGACCCTGCACAACGTGAAACGCAGTCATGTCTTTCTTGCTTTCTTAGTGATCACGCCTTCGAGAATGACTTTCACGACTGATGCAAAGGCGGTCCTGGGCGTGAGTCCGAGTTCCTCCAGCTTCGCCGGATTCACCGTCTCGCGGACCGCCGCCAGAAGAATCTCGATCAGCAGTTTGGCCGGAACATCATTACGCACCATTCCTGAGCGCTGACCCTCTGCGAAAAGTTTTCCAAAAAAACGCTCGATCAGTTCAGCCCGGCGGCGCTCGACCACTTTGAACACCTGCGGCGCTTTCTGCCGGACGTCCCGAACGAACGGCGGCTTGATCTCATCCAATTCGCGTTGCGCATTGGAGAGAAGCTCATGCAGCGCTGTCGAGAAATCGTGTGGATGCGCGCGGACGATTTCCTTTAGCTTCGCTTCCAACCGCGCAAACTTGTTGGCCAGCACCGCCTCGAGCAGCGCGATCTTGCTCGGAAAATGCGCGTAGAGCGTCTTCTTGCTAACGCCCATCTCTTCCGTCAGATCATCCATCGTCACGCTGCGGAATCCGCAGCTGAAAAAGTGCATGCTCGCTGCATCGACGATTCGTTTCCGAACCGCATCGGCTGTTCGCTCTCGACGTAGCGATTTGCGTGGGTGCTTCATGTTTACTTGTCTTGCCTCGTCGTCTGGTAATAGGCGTCGAGTCCTTTGAACGAAAAGAGAACACCAAGGAATCCAAGCATTGAGCGGAGCCAATTCATGTGAATCCATTGCGCCGCGGCGGTCCGGATCTGATCGACGTGATCCGGAATTGGCCAGGTAAAGAGGATCAGATTGCGGGGAAGGAAGTACGCGACCGTGAGGACGACGATCGCAGTGTACATCAGGAATGAAGTCGCGAAGTAAATGCGGAGCGAGACCGCATCCTTCCAGAAAAGAACAATCGTCAGCAGGATCAGAATTTCGTTAACCGGTCCGACGATGGTGTAAAAGCGTCTCGGATCGACATGTTGAAAGTAGTCCCTTGCGGTTTGAATCGAGGCCGGAATATCAGAGGCCCAGCTTTGCGCATCAATCACGCCGTTATAGATGTTGACCATCGTCAGCCCTGATGCGCAGATGATTGATAGGAATAGGATTAATTTTTTCATACGTGAACTCATGCTGCTTTCTTCTTTCTGCTGAGGTCGCAGAGCATGTCTGAATGGATGTTTAGACCGATGTTAGTCATGTTGTAGAGGTGCTCGCTCGCGACTAACCAGAGGATCTAGCAAATCTTCCGCTCGGAATAATAGCGAGCCATGCGCGCAAACGTGTCCTGGTTGACTTTCTTTTCTTTTGTCACCTCCGTGACGTAGTCGAGGGCGGTGCGCTCTGCGTCGGTAAAAAGCGTGCTCGTGCGGTACTCATCGAGCGCATCGAATTTCGCTTCGCTCATCGTCTCTTTGATCGCGAACCAGCGTCCGATATCCATGCAGAACAGGCAGACGTTGAGGCGTGCGATCTGTTCGCGAATGAGCAACACCATTTCGCGAGACAATGATAACTTCTTATCGAGTGTGCCGATCTTCGCGTAAAACAGACCGAACGCAGCGGGCAGTCGCGCGGAATGCACTTTCACCGGCGTCGGCACTTTGCCGAATTGCCGGCGGGTGAAGTAGTAGGCCAGTTTCTTTATCAGCCCTTGGGGCTTTTCGATTGGAGGAAGGAAGGTGTTCATCGGTTTGGTTCCTCTAGAAACTATTCTAGTATATTTAGTTTCCATAATCAAAGAAAATGTTCCAACAAAATTCTTGGCGAGTTGAGTCTTGTCGCTCAGGAACTGATCGTGGCTGGCGGCACCGGAAATCTGGTGGTCTGGCGATTGCCCGCCAAGCTAAGCACGATGTAATTTTTCACCACAGAGCACAGCGGACATAGAGCAAACGCCAAAACTTTTTTCAATCTCTGTGAACTCCGTGAGTTCTGTGGTGAACTCTTTTCCTTTGATTTTCACGTGGTGTCGCCGCCCGCTTGCCCGGCTGCGCGGCCCCGGCGGACCTGTTCAAGGACCTTGTCGGACGCTTCGTCGTTGCCATATTCGTCGTGCCAATTCCACCACTCGTACGGCGGCGTCTGAGGGTAGCCCCCCGGCGAGTCCTCCCACTCCTCCTGGCGGCCGAGCGCAGTGATGTCGAGGTAGTTCCAAGTGTTCCCCATTTGCTCGTCGCCGCGGTTGTTGATGAAGTAGGTGCGGAACACGTTATCGCCGTCGCGGATGAACGCGTTCGTGCCGTGCCACTCGTCCACGCCGAAGTCCTTGTCGAAGCCGTCCGTGATGGTGTACCACGGCATCTCCCAGCCCATGCGCGCTTTCACACGCTCGATGTCCTTCTGCGACGCGCGCGAGGCGAACGCGAGAGTGGTGT
>WNFO01036245.1_pt1 | contig 13530 bp, 13 predicted proteins | sample 5400251 | NCBI WGS metagenome assembly WNFO01 (sample SAMN13153354, study PRJNA577476) | soil metagenome | isolation source: 100 cm saprolite under Madrone tree | place: USA:California | collected 2016-06-14 | reverse complement strand
TTGGTTGCCACTGCTATCATCTGCAAGAATTTATTCGAGGGATGTTGCTTGAGCGCCTGATCTATTTGTTTGGGATCGGTGATGCCTTGCAACGCCGTCTGACTTTCACGAGCGGCAATACTCTCCTGGAGTTTGCCCAAGTCGGCTACGAAATATGCCCCAACCGAAAAAGCAATCATAAAAACGAACAGCAACAGGAAGGCCATTCGTACGCGCGCGTTCGCTTTCGGATCTGAAGGCATTTCCATCGGCCTCCCATCGCGCGATACGCCTCTCTAGGGGGACAGGACGGCGAGAATTATAGATTTGGTTCTGTCAAACGTCGACTGGGCGAATCATCAGACTGCACCGTTCCAACAGATCACACAGTCTAATCATGGCCTCGCGGGGTGGGTTTTCCCAACGGGTCCGCGCCAAGGGGGTCGCGCGAATGCGCGCCCGACGACAGGCAAGGCCCGGCCCGATGAAGGGGTCGACATCGCCCGCCTCTTTATCCCCGGCGAATGACGGATTGCGCGGAGTTTGCCCTCGGGCCGCGCACCCGAGGATAAACTCTACTTCGCCGAGGCCGATTGCTCGGCTGGTTTGCCGAAAACGCTGCGACAACCCTGGCTTAGACTGGAACGTTGCTTGTGCATGCAGGCCGTAATACGCTCGACATTCGGAATTTCCGACGCACAGAGTCGGAAGACATCGCCGGTGCAAAGCCGGCGCTGGTCGTCCTGCGTAAATGCGTGACTCGTTGCCGGCAGGATTGCCAGACAGAAAGCCAGGCCCGTCACGGTCCTGGAAATTCGATCCGCGAACAGATCAATTGGCATGGTCGCCCCCTAGTTGACCGACGTTGCGGTCGCCCGCCAGACGGTTGGCCGTCTTAGAATCAATTTGCTATCGTAGTGACGCGAATGCCTATGCTTCAAGGTTTTTCACCGCCACGCACCGAAAAAGTTCGAGTACCGGCCATCACAGGGCAATCAACAGTCAATGAAACCGCACTTCGCCATCTGCCTCTCGCTGGCTCTGCTCTTTAGCGGCCGGGCCACCGCGGAATCGTCGTCCGCCACGATGATTTCCGATTTTCGTCTGAAGCACGGCGAAGGGCGGGTCACCATGGACACCACCCTCGTCCGGATTGCGCTGCAACAGGCCAAGGCCATGGCCGCGAAAGATACGCTCGACCACGATGTGCTCGGCTCTTTCAGTTCGCGGATCGCACCCGCGAAAGCGGGGCGGGCGGCGGAAAATATTGCGTACGGCTATGACGGTTTCGAAAAAACCCTCGATCAATGGATTGCCTCATCGGGACATCGAAAAAATCTCCTGCTCCCCAAGGCGGCTCGCGTCGGCGTCGCCAGCGCAACCAGCGCCACCACGCATCGCACCTATTGGGCCATGGAAATCGCGGGCGAATATGAGCCGCCGCCGCCAGCGGCCGGCAAGAGATCGCCGCCCGCGACCAGAAGAAAACTGGCTGTCCAGTCCTGCCGGGCCAAAATCCTTGGTATTTGCTTCTGATCCGCCACGGCAGAGGACGTTCGACCGGGAACTAAAGGCATGCGCGAGCCGTCAAGTTCCGAGACGCCGCTGAAGACGACATTCAAGGTCAAATTGAATGGCGAAACGGTTTCCATTGCGACCGTCGGCCAAGCCTATCGATTCATAACGAGGCTCAGTTCGGTTGAGTGGATGGAGTTCAGATCGCTGCATGACGACGCCGTGAGGTCGCTTCGAAGTGCCGATGAAAATGCCATGCTGACGGTGCAGGCGACCAATGCATTGCGCGCGTTGTTTGCCCGCGCCAGCCTTCTTTCGTGATTTTTCGGGCCTCACGAGCATGAGCTTCATTCGCCGCGATTGATGTACGGACCGTACAGAAAATCCTGAAGCCATTCATAGGCTTTGACGATTGGTATCGTTATCAACAAAATCAAGATGAGCAGAAGTGCTGCTTCGAAGATCATGCGCCCCGGCCTGCTTTCTGTGGGACTATGGATTGTGGGACTATGGATTACGAACGCAACGCTTACCGATCTTCCCGTGCGGGGCGTGCAGGGCCGGCAGGTGCATCACACCAGGCCATCAAGGATGATTTACCTTCGCGTAGGAACCGAAAAAATTCTTTATCCCCGCGGAAAATTTGGTCCAACCGCACGACAGGGATGCATCGTCGCACCGCTGGGCCTTTGATCGCGCCAGCTGGCTGGCGGGTTTTGGGAGCGGAACATTATTGAGCGGAACATTATTGGGAGTGATCACCAGGGCCGCCCCGGGCGGGTTTACCTGGATCGCTGAAGACCGATCGTTCAGAAGATCCGCCTCCTCCCTTTGCCTTTGCTTTTCCGCCAGGGCTGCCGCCATGGCCTCTTGCCGTTGGGTATTCAGATACAAGACGTACTCTTCGTCGAAGCTCTTCAGTTCCTTTGGCGTCGGATTCGGACCCGCGATATCGAAGCGACGGTCCTGCAGGAAATCGTAATAGGTATATCCACCACCCGGCCTGCGCCGGCCGATGAACTTCTGGTCGCACTGGGCAATCAACGAGGCGCGCTCATCATTTGATGATGCGGCCTTCCCCGCACGTTCAGAACATTCTTCGTAATCCTGCGGAGCGTGCGAAGGCCGCCACTGGAAGGCGAGCCATGTCGAGACACCGACGGCGCAGCAGATCAATGCGATTGCGACGAACCTGGACCTGATCTTTGCTCTCACGTCACTCTCTCACGCGAACGGTGCTTCGCTTGCGAATCTCGACCGATAACCAGGCGATGTCATCAGTTTATTCAAATTCTCCCCCATTTTTAATGTAGGGAACCTGGCATTTGCGCCAGCGTCTGCCACGCGCCACGCCGGCGCCGGCAGAAGATCTTCACGGCATCGCCGTTAACTACATAATCAGAGGCGACTCGGCCGAAGTCCGTCTGTCATTGTGCATAGCACAGAATTAAGGTTGATAAATCCCATCGCGCAAGGGCCGCGAAGATGGGGTTTCCTCCCGGCTGACGACATTTGAAACGGGGGTTCGATTTTGATCCGAACAGTTTGGATCGCGGCGTTTTGCCTTGCGGGTCTCGGCGGAACGTTCGCGACGCGGGTGACCGCATCGATTTCCGAGGAAGCTGTTCCCGGTCCAACCACGGTCGGCACCAGCCTGTTGCAGGATACGCTCCGCAAGGCTGATAAACTCAATGTCGGGTATGCTCGTTATCCGGCAGAGAGGGCTTCAGTACAGAACGCCCCGGTAGCGAACACTCCGGCGGTTCCGGCCGAACCGGTCGCGGCAGAGATCGAACCAGCCAAGCCGGCGGCGACCGCGAAAGCCGGGAGTTCACATGCGCCCGATCCGGTTGCTCGCCGGGCCGCGGTGGTGCTGCCCAAACCTCGGCCCAGAATCAGAAAGCATGCAAAAAACGTCGGCCTGGCCAGGGCGATGGTCGATCCGAACACTTGCCATCAGCAGGACGGCCTGGGCGGCATGCTGATTTCGTTGAGTGGTTCACCTCGATGCGAGTTATGACGCCGGTTCGATCGGCCTTTCCGCGCTGATATCGTCCGAGTTCGCCGCGACGACGCAGGGCTGGGCAGACACTCCACCCGTCTGCCGCAGCAAATAGCCCGCATGCGCCAACGGGTGGCGCGAATGCGCGCCCCCTTCCCTTGCCGGTCATTCGCGGGATTTTTGTTTCGCCATGTTTCTGATCTCACCTTCGCAACACGGCGCAACATGCCGGCGGGGCGTTAGAAAGATCTCTTCAGGATCACCAACCCTACCATCAAGGGGCGGTCATCCATCAGGGCGCAGCCAATCAACGTGGAATGCGATGTTCAACACCATCATTCTGCTCGCAGGTACGGCGGAGCAACTTGCGCTGCCGCCCGTGTTGCGTGGGCACAATCCGCTCCTTGCCGTCATATCTCCACCGATTTGGCCGCCTTGAACGCCGACGTGCTTGAGCGGGCCCGGCCGATTGCTTTCGTGACCCCCGAAATCGTTTCAAAGAGGATTCTCGCGCGGCTGGGCTACGGCGCCTTCAATTTTCACCCCGGTCCGCCGAGCTATCCCGGATGGGCGCCTGCGCATTTTGCGCTTTGCGAGCGCGCAGCGGAGTTCGGTGCGACGGTTCATGTCATGGTCGAACAGGTCGATGCCGACGCCATTGACCGACCCGAAACCGACATTCCGCCGTCTGCAATGACCTTGTGTTCAAAACGGTTTGCTCGCCCCGAAAGAGCCTGAGTTCCGCACTTCGTCCGGCGCCTATATTTCAGGCTCCGGTCGATCATCTGTCAGGCGGGATGACAGGGCCATAATACCGCCCCGGCTAAAATCCAATAAAATTAGAGGCTTGTTGGCGATCGGTTTGTGGCACGGGTCTTGCGACGCTTGGCGCGAGCTTGATCGAAGCCTCAGCCAGGGTCAGCTACCATGCGAGCGCAACTCCTAGCCGCCGCTATCTTATCGGCGCTGACAGTCACCTCCGCCTCCGCAATGGTCGTCCTCAGCGACGACAAAGGCGGCAAGATGGAGCAGTACACCGCCCGTTTTCAGCAGATGCGCAATTCGGGGGAAACCGTAGCCATCGACGGGACCTGCCTGTCGGCGTGCACCATGGTCCTCGGTTTGGTGCCACTCAACCGGGTTTGCGCTACCCCAAACGCCGTTCTGGGTTTCCATGCCGCGTGGATGTATGACAACTCCGGTAAACGCGTCGCCAGTGCGTCTGGCACTCGGGACCTGATGGAGACCTATCCCGCTGCTGTCCGGGCCTGGATCGAAAGGAACGGCGGGCTGAAGCCGAACATGATGTATCTGCGCGGTCGCGCCCTCGCCGCTATCGTCGCTCCTTGCGACAATGCTTCGCACTCAGCTTCTACCGCAAGCGCGAAGCGCGTTGGCGCTGTTCGCCAAGCTTCCAACACGGAGCTTATGCTATGTTCAAGAAGTCTCTCATTGCCGCCGCTTTGGTGGTCCCCGCCTTTGCGCTGTCGAGCGCAGCATTCGCCGGCCAAGTCTATCAGGGTGGACCCAAGTCCGGACTCTCGGCGAGCGCGCAGACGTTCGAGGCCAACAAGCCCTACGCGCAATTTGTGCCGGACAATCGCGCCGCAACTAGCAAACACACCTATCGGCGTGGTCCACGGACTGTGATACCTCATAGTCAGCGGTAACGATCAATCCGTGGCAATTTTCCCGTTTACGCTGCTCGGTCGCTCGATCGGATAGAGATCCTGTTTTGCTGCGGCGCATCGGTCGCGATTGGCACATCGCGTCATTTCGCTGCGCTGCAGAATTTGGTCGCGATCGGGGTCATAGCAGACATCGAGCAAGCCCTAACAAGCAAGCTCGAATTATGAGTATGCGGCCTAATTCGACCTTTTGTGCTCGATGGCCGCTATTCGCCCGCACCGTTGTAGTCAGGCGCTGGTCGCCGTTCTGATCGGCGCTAGATCAAAAAAACGTATTCAAACCTGCTCAATTGAAGGCTCTTGGTGGGTGTGCCCCATCGCAGCGGGCATGTTCATCATACGCAACATCGCGTGGCCGCCGGTTTTCAAGAATCGCCAAACCAGCAAGCCCGCGAGAATGAGAAAGGCGATGTTGAGCCAGGTCGTGTAGTCCCATGTGATGGAAGCCTCGACCACGCGCGCGTTGCGTTGTGCAGGCATGAGACCAAGAGCCCCGAATATCAGTTCGACAACCAGCGCGGCAGCCGCCATCGCCGCGTAGAAGGTGACAAACAGAAAACCGGTCATCTTCAGTCCGTAGTATTTCCGATAGATGTTCAGGATCGGAAGGACGATCAGATCGGCGAAGACGAACGCGATGACGCCACCAAAACTGATGCCGCCATTCCACAACACGGCAGCCAGCGGAATATTCCCGACCGAGCATACGAACGAGATGACCGCCACCAGCGGGCCGACAATGGGACCCCACAAAGTCGCGAGAAGTGGGTGGTCAACGATGAAGAACGACCGCCAGAATTCATCGGGCACCCAAGCGGCGAGCGCACCGGCAATGAGGAGACCGCCAACGATGTCGAGCCAGACCGCGGCCCAATCCATCACGAAATAGTGGCTGATCGCAGTGAGGCCGCGTTCGGAGGTTAGCCGCTGCCAGAGAGAGCCACCTTCGGTAACGGACATGTCCATCTCTGCGTGGCCTTCCATTCGACCTTTGACACCTCTGTCGGCCTGCGCCTTGGCTTCTTCCAGAAGCTCGCGATTGAGAACTCGACGGAAGAAGAGAACCAGCAGTCCGACCATGATCGGTGCGCCGATGAATTCGGCCAACGTGAGCTGCCAGCCCAGGAACGCCAGCATAATGATGCTGAGTTCGAGGACGAGATTGGTTGAGGCCATTTCAAACGCCATGGCGGCGGTGAAATTGGCGCCCTTGCGGAACAGTGAGCGGGCAAGCGCCACGGCCGCGTACGAACATGACGACGACGCTGCGCCGAGCGCGAGAGCGGTCGCAATCGAACGCGGCCGGTCATCCGGTAGGAGCCGAGCCATTTCCCGATGGGACACTACCGCCTGCACAACGGCGGAGAGGGCGAAACCTAGAATTAGCGGCCACAGGATCTGCCACCCCATGGCGAATGCCATGCTGAGCGCGCGCAGGACTGCATTCATCATCGACCCCCTCCGTTGAATTGTCTAAGCACGAAGCCCATGCCCGGACGGCCGTGCGGCCTGATCCCATCAGCACCGCGCTTCGATAAGCTTGGTAATCTCCTCCGGCGCCGCGAAAATCACCGCGGCGCGATCGCCCAACATCCCCGCCGGCAAATCCCCTTACCAACGCAATAGCCGTGGCCCCAATGCTGCGCCTGCTAGAGTGCACAGCACAATCGTGCCGCCGTACCAGACCGCAACGAACGGCAATGAATCGTCCGTACAGTGAAGCGCATAAGCCATCGCGCTGACGCCGCCTGCAATCAGGCCGGCGAAGGCACCTGCCCGGGCAAGGTTCGTAGGTGCACCTCTTCGCACTGCCCAGATGGCAGCAGCGAAGGGCACGATCGCGATGATCGGGATCGAGAGAAGGCATTCCAGCCACTGATCTCCCACGATCATCTTGTCCCAGTGGGAACTGGGCGCGAACCCAAGGCTGATGAGGGAAAGTACCGCGATAGCTCCAAACGGTATTGCGACCAAAACTGCCGAGGTTTTTCGCTCCCCGCCGGGGCGTGCCAGCCTTGTCAGGTAGACCAACGCAAGGCTGACGATCCCGACCGTGAACGCAAGCTTCAATAAGAGAAAAGCGAACGCGCGGGCCGTCATCAGGTCGGAGCGGATGCCCAGTCCGACAAGCGCGATGCCTAGCGACACGATTGAACCTGCGGCAAGCGCAACGCAAAGCGCGCGGGCGACCGACCTGCGGTCGGCGGGCTCAGGGTTCGTACTCAGAAGGGCAACCAGCTCATCCGTCTTCACGTTCGCGTTTCCTTGGCTACCAAGGCGGCCAGCGTTTTGAGCCCACGATGAATATTCACTTTCACTCCGGATTCAGAGATGCCGCATCGGTCTGCTGCCTCAGCTATGCTCTGTCCATCCAATTTTACCGCTTCGATGGAACATCGCATTGTCTCAGGCAGTCGCTGCATAAGGCGTTTGAGGTCGTATGTGCTCCCGGCGTCGGCATTATCGTCATGCGCCATGATCGTATCGGCCTGCTCGATAGGCACATCGGAAATCGACGCGCGGCTCCGGCGCAGGAAATCGATCAACTTGTAGCGAGCGATGGCGTGTACCCACGGCGTCAGGGGCTCGACGGGATCATAGGTATGTCGCTTGAGGTGGATCGCCAATACCGCCTCCTGAACCAGATCTTCCGCCTCCCTCTCCCAAATCTGGTGAGCTTGCCCTTGTAGTACGCGCGCAGTTGGTGGCTCAGTTGATTGAGCAGCGCGCGGTGCGATGCTGCGTCGCCGTCCAGGCTCGCAAGCATCAGGGCCTTGAGTTCGATTTCACGGGTCGTCATGCCTGACGTATCTCTATTAGTTCGCTGGTTCGCCGGATTTGGTTACGGGGGCTGGCGTTCCCTTCGAAAAAAATCTGGAGACTCGGTCTTGGATTTCCCGTCATCTCAATAGGAACGGCGTTTCCAGGGTGCGCCCATCCTACTTAGGCGGTTGCCTGACCGCCGCCGGTGTAGATCGATCACGCATGCGCTCTTTTCGCGCATCGCATTCATGCAACAATTCGGGGCCCGACCAGACTACAGTTCCATCATCTTCCACGATGAACGGTATGAACAGATTCACGGTTTCCCTCAATTTAACGACGCGGCTTAAGGCGCTTTCGTTGTCTGGATGCGGTTCGCATCGAAGGACCAGATCTTCACGGGAGAGATGGTCCACCCGCGATATCGGATCGTCGGCATAAAGCAGAGTCACGGGCCCAAACTCCGGTCGCTGCTTCCAATGTCGCAACAGTTCCTGGCAACCAAGCTCGACGGCGCGCGGCACCGGCCTGACATCGCTTTCCCAGTATTGAACCGCGCCGCGACTGAGCCCGAGCATTTCGCCTGCGGCAACCTGATTGATCCCTAATTTCTTCCGCCACTTTTTGAAGTCCCACTGGTCCATAACGCTATCCCGGATCTTTCGGAACGTGCGCGCGCTTCCGTCATTCCGCGGCTTGCGAGCGGTCGAAGGTAGTTGCCGTGGTCTGAACCTCGGCGCCCTTTTCAACCGGAACGGCAGCGTTCGGTTCGCGCGGCAATCCGAATCCCTTGATCAACGCATAGACCGCGGGGATCACGACCAGCGTCAGGATGGTGGATGAGATCATGCCGCCGATCATCGGCACCGCGATGCGTTGCATCACCTCAGAACCGGTGCCGGTGCTCCACAGAATCGGGATGAGGCCGGCCATGATGGCAACGACGGTCATCATCTTTGGCCTCACACGCTCGACCGCGCCGAGCATGATTGCCTCATTCAGATCCTTTCGCGTGAACGGCCTGCCTTCCGCCTGCCGTTCGGCGTGAAGTTCCTTCATCGCCTCGTCGAGATAGATCAGCATGATGACGCCGGTCTCCGCCGCGACCCCGGCGAGCGCGATGAAGCCGACTGCCACTGCGACGGACATGTTGAAACCAAGCCACCACATCAGCCACAGCCCGCCCACGAGCGCGAATGGCAGCGACAGCATCACGATCAGCGTCTCGGTCAACCTTCGGAAATTCAGATAGAGCAGCAGGAAGATGATCAGCAGCGTGACCGGCACCACGATCTTCAGCCGCGCGGTGGCACGCTCCAGATATTCGAACTGGCCGCTCCAGACGACATAATTTCCTGGGGGAAACTGCACGTTGGCGGCCACGGCCGCTTTGGCGTCGGCCACGTAGCTGCCGAGATCGCGGTCGCGGATATCTACGAAAATGTAGACAGCGAGCTGACCATTCTCGGTGCGGATCGTCGTCGGCCCACGCGTCAGCTTGATCGCGGCGACCTCCCCGAGAGGCACGGTTCCACGATTGACGCCATAGCGCTGACGACCCTCGACGGTGGTGGTGATGGTCTCGCCGCCGAGGGCGGACGAGACCGTGTCCTGCACATCGCTGACCATAAGACCATAGCGCGCGAGCGCTTCCCGGTCAGGAACGACGTCCAGATAGTAGCCCCCGATGACACGCTCCGCGTAGGCGCTTGAGGTGCCTGGAACCGCCTTCACAACAGTTTCGATTTGCCGTGCCAGCTTCTCCATCTCCGTCAGGTCCCTACCCAGGACCTTAATGCCGACCGGGGTGCGGATTCCGGTCGCGAGCATGTCGGTGCGCGCCTTGATCGGCATGGTCCAGGCGTTGGAGACGCCAGGAAACTGCAATGCCTTGTCCAGCACGGCGATCAACCCGTCGACCGTCAGGCCCGCACGCCATTGCTGCTTCGGTTTGAGATTGACGATCGTCTCAAACATCTCGGTAGGTGCGGGATCGGTCGCGGTCTCGGCCCGTCCGGCCTTGCCATAGACCGAGTCAACTTCAGGAAACGTCTTGATGACTTTGTTTTGCGTCTGCAAGATCTCCGCCGCCTTGGTCACCGACAAGCCGGGGAGCGTCGTCGGCATGTACATTAGCGTGCCCTCATTCAGGCTCGGCATGAACTCGGTTCCGAGTTGCCGTGCGGGCCAGAGGCTGACCGCCAGAGCGACAAGCGCGAGAAAGATCGTCAGGGTCTTGGCCTTCAACACCCCCTGAATCAGCGGTCGATAGATCCAAATCAGGAAGCGATTGATTGGATTCCTGTGCTCCGGAACGATCTTGCCGCGAATGAACAACACCATCAGGGCCGGAACCAGGGTGATCGACAGGATTGCCGCCGCAGCCATCGAGAACGTCTTGGTAAAGGCAAGCGGGCTGAACAGGCGCCCCTCCTGCGATTCCATGGTGAAGATCGGCAGGAACGACACCGTGATGATCAGCAGGCTGAAAAATAGCGCAGGACCGACCTCGCTCGCCGCTTCGATCAGGACATCCAGCCGCGGCTTGCCGGGCGGTGCGCGTTCGAGATGCTTGTGCGCGTTCTCGATCATGACGATGGCGCCATCGATCATGGCGCCGATCGCGATCGCGATGCCGCCGAGGCTCATGATGTTCGAGCCGATGCCGAGCGCCTTCATGGCAGCGAACGCCATCAGGATGCCGACCGGCAGCATGACGATGGCAACGAGAGCGCTGCGCACATGCAGCAGGAACACGATGCAGACAAGCGCAACGACGATGCTCTCCTCCGTGAGCGTCCGCTTCAGTGTCTCGATCGCGTTGTAGATCAGGTTCGAGCGGTCATAGACCGGTATGATCTCGACGCCCTTCGGCAGGGCCGACGCCATATCGGCAAGCCGTGCCTTCACATTGTCGATGACGTCAAGCGCGTTTTGGCCGAAACGTTGCAGCGCGATGCCGCTGGCGACCTCGCCCTCCCCGTTGAGCTCGGTAATGCCACGGCGCTCGTCCGGACCGAGCTCGATCCGCGCAACGTCTTTCAGCAAGACTGGCGTGCCCTTGTCGACCTTCACCACGATGTTCGAGAGGTCCGAAAGGCTTTTGACGTAGCCGCGGCCGCGCACGATGAACTCGAATTCCGACAACTCCACGGTCCGTCCGCCGACATCCATGTTGCTACCGCGGATCGCATCGCGCACTTTTGCAAGCGGGATACTGAGTGACCGCAGCCGGTTCGGATCGAGGATGATATTGTATTGCCTGACGAAGCCGCCGACGCTTGCCACTTCGGCGACGCCCTCGGCCTTGGCAATGCCGTAGCGGATGGTCCAGTCCTGCAGGGATCGCAGGTCGGCCAGCGATTTGTCCTTGGACTGCAGCGCATATTGATAAACCCAGCCCACGCCGGTCGCATCGGGACCCAGCGTCGGCGTCACGCCGGCCGGCAGCTTGCGCGCGGCAGCACTGAGATATTCGAGGACACGCGAACGCGCCCAGTAGATATCGGTGCCATCCTCGAAGATGATGTAGACGAACGAGACACCGAAGAAGGAAAAACCACGGACGACCTTGGATTTCGGCACGGTTAGCATGGCGGTTGTCAATGGATAGGTGACCTGGTCTTCGATGACCTGGGGTGCCTGGCCCTTGTAGTCCGTATACACGATGACCTGGGTGTCGGAGAGGTCGGGAATCGCGTCCAGTGCCGAGTGCTGCAGGGCATAGACCCCGGCTGCCACAGCAAAGAGCGTACCGATCAGGACCAGCATCAGGTTGCGAGCCGACCAGTCAATGAGCCGCGCGATCATTGCGACTTCTCCCCTTTGTCCAGACCACTGAGCGCGGCTTTGAGATTGCTTTCGGCATCGATCAGGAAGTTCGCGGAGACGACCACCTTGTCGTTTTCGGCAAGACCTTCCTTGATTTCGACGTGGCCACCGCCGCGCCGTCCGAGCTTGACCTCGCGTGGTTCAAAACGGCCGTTACCCTTGTCGAGCAACACAATCTGCCGCTCGCCACTGTCGATGACCGCGCTGTTGGACACGGTCAGGACGGGTGTCTCCGCCCCAGTGGCGATTTCCACATCGGCGTACATGTCCGGCCGCAACACGTTGTCCGGATTTGGCAGCTCGATTCTGATCCGCGCTGTCCGTGTCTCTGCCATCAAGTGCGGATAGATCAACGTGACTTTCCCGGTGAAAGCCCGATCGGGATAGGCGCGAAGCCGGACGCTGGCCGTTTGTCCGAGTTCGATCAAGGAAAGATCCCGCTCCGCAACATCGACCAACACCCAGACGACGTCGTGGTCCGCGATCCGGAACAGAACATCCCCCGGAGCCGCGCGCATGCCGTTGACGGCTATACGTTCCACAATCTCCCCGTCCTGCGGTGCGGGCCAGCTCACATAAGCCGGGATTTCGCGCGTGCGCTCGATGTCGGCAATGAACTTCTCAGGGGCATCCAGATTTTCGAGACGCCGACGCGCGCCTTTCAGGGCTTCGGTGCTTATGCCAGCGTTCGGGCGGGCATTGAGCGCCGACAGATATTCGGCGGCGGCGCTCGACAGGTTTGGGCCGTAGATGCGCATCAGCCGCTGGCCCTTATGGACATGCGAGCCGGTGGTGACGTTTTCGACGCTGTCGATGAAGCCTTCGAAACGCAGCGATACCACCGATTTGCGGCGCTCGTCTTCCTGAACGGTGCCCGGTGCACGAACAACCGTGTTCAGAGTGCGCCGCTCCGCGGCCTCGGTCTGAACACCCGCCTTTTGCAGCTTGCCGGCACTCACCTTGACCGACGAATCGTCGTCCTGTTCGCCCTCATAGACCGGCAGATAGTCCATCCCCATCGAATCCTTCTTCGGAGTCGGCGATGTGTCGGGCAGGCCCATAGGGTTGCGGTAATAGCGGATTTTGGCTCGATCCCCGCCCTTCGCGGTCATAGTTTCCGGAGCTTTCTCCTCGAAACTCACGTCTTCGTTGCTGCGGACTGCGAGATAATCCTTGCCCGCCGAAGTTTTCTTCGGAGCCAGCGAATAGTCCGGCAGACCGTCCGGATCACGATAGTAAACCGTTGAACCGGTCGTTTCGGATTGGGTTGGACTCTGTTGCGCTGCAGCGGGCAGAATGCCGTCTAGCCATCCTGGAAGCGGACCGTTCGAACGCCCGACGGCTAATCCAACCACTCCGGCAGCCAGGATCGCGGACACAATCAGGAAAGCGCCTACTGGCCGTCTCATAGCGAACCTCCCGCCAAGCGTTCCATCTCAGCGCGTTTCCTCAGTGAGTTCGGAGCAAATCGCCGGCCAGTTACGTGGTCACGCCGACGTGAAGCCGCCCAATACGTTCCTCTCATAGCGAACCTCCCGCCAGACGTTCCATCTCAGCGTATTTCGCTTGCAGCTCCACCTTGAGCTTCAGCAAGTCGAGCTGAACGGCCCGGAATCGGCGCTCCGCTTCGAATACAAAAAACAGGTCGGTCGTTCCGGCCTGAAAGCCATTTCGTGCGGTATCGACTGAAGAGCGCGCGGCGGGAAGTTGGCGCGATGCGTAGATCTGTGCCACCTTTTGCAGCGCCTCGAC
>WNFO01003365.1_pt1 | contig 13532 bp, 14 predicted proteins | sample 5400251 | NCBI WGS metagenome assembly WNFO01 (sample SAMN13153354, study PRJNA577476) | soil metagenome | isolation source: 100 cm saprolite under Madrone tree | place: USA:California | collected 2016-06-14 | reverse complement strand
CTTGCGCCTGCTCGGCGGCTGGGTTGCCCAGCCGCCGTCCGGTCGCGCGCATGTCCCAAAAATTGCCGCCGACGAGGTCGCCTTGCCCGGGATTATAGTGCAACATCGGTGAAAGCGGTGCGTAGGCGTGCGACTGCGGCTTGCGATTGGAAAATCGCGTGCGTACCGAGCCGGGATAGGCGCCGGTGGTGCTGTTCAGCTCCGATACTGGACCGGTAAAGCCGGTCTCGGGCATATGGCAGAAGGCGCAGGCCTCATTGCGGTATACCGATAAATTCTTGTCGTACAGCATCGCCTTGCCAAGCAATTCGATTTGCTGGATCTGATTATCCGGTGGCGCCGCAAGCCGCTCGATGGTCTGCGTTTCGATGCGGTCAATCTCGGCCTCGACCTGCGCAATTTCCTGGAGCGCCTGAGGAGAAAGCTTCGAGTTGGTCTCCTGCGCGTTTGGCGCATCCGCTCCTAGCGTGGAGACGAAGATCGCGGCTGTGATCGGCAAAAGCGTGCGCTGTGTCTTCACTTTCGAACCCTGCAAGCCAGCGCTAAGCGGCACGTGCAGAACATAGCACAGTGCCGGATCGCTTTAAGACGGAGTGTGTCGGACCAACACTAAATTCTATTTTACGATTACCTCAAAATGGCATCACTCAGTTCCAGCACTTGTCACATTGCCTTTACCGTCTGGATACGGAAACGACGGGCATCAGCAGCCGCGGCAGATGTTGAGCCGCTTGTCGAGCTGAACCAAAAGGCGAGCATTAGAGATCAAGGGTGACAGCGAAAAATCCAACTATGAGCGCGCGTCAGCGTTGGCAGATCGACGCATCCGAGGTCGGTGGTTCGAGTCTCTGGAGCGCTACCGCCTTTCCCCACACCAACCGAACCTACGATATCTTATCCAATCTTCCGCATGACGCTGTTCATGAGCCCGCGAGCAAGTTCAGCTTTACGCTCCGAAAGGCGAATGTTGAAAGGCCGCGAACCTCAGTGCCGGGCAAAAGCCGAGAAAAATCGCGGAATTCGAAAAGGGGGTTGCCGGCGTAGAACCGCTGCCCTCCGAAGGCAAAGGTCACACGTTCGAATCGTCTCGGGTGCGCCACTTTCCCCTGGTCACGCTATCGCGCGCTGCAGTTTGCCGGGCTATCCATTCGCGCGCAGCTCTTCGCAGGCGCTTCTCGGCGCTACCAAAGCTGGGATGGTCGACTGAGCGACTGGAAATCGAAGTGGCGTTGCATTTAGTATCCTATGGCCGCCCCCACGTAACCGTTCGGTGCAGCGCATGCCCTTGGACCTTCCGCTTCGTTGCCGGTGCGGCCGCATGCGCGGCATCGCGAGCGACGTCTCCCCGTCCAGCGGCCTCCGTTTCGTCTGCTACTGCAAGGACTGCCAGGTGTTCGCGCGTTTCCTCCAGCGGGCGGACGTGCTCAACCCGGCCGGCGGAACCGACATCTTCCAGATGCCGCCCGGTCGCGTGAAGCTCACGGCAGGCACCGACGCCATGCGGTGCCTGCGCCTCTCCAACAAGGTCTTGCGCTGGTACACCGATTGTTGCCGAACTCCAATTGCCAACACCGCCGCCGGGCCGCGCTTCCCGATCATTGGCGTGATCCATTCTTTTATGGACCGCGAGGCCGACAGTCGTTCCCGGGACGAGATGCTCGGTCCGCCGCTCTGCCGCATCTACGAACGCTCCGCAGCCGGGCCGCTGCCGCCGAACGCGCCCGGTCCGCCGTCGCTCGGGCTTTTCGTCCGCCGCGCGTCAATGATGCTCCGCTGGTGGGTGCGCGGACTCGGTCGGCCGACGCCGTTCTTCGACGATCGGACGAAGGCTCCGCGCGCCGTGCCGCGCGTGCTCACGCAGAGCGAGCGCGCCGCTCTTTGGGATTGATCGGCATTGCCGCCATCGAACGGGTAACCGGACCACCCTCCGAAATCGGAAAGACGGCCGCCCACGAGGCGTAGCACAAGATCGCAGGTCGTCGCAGACTTGCCGATTGGAGCGCGCCAAGGGCCGCGGCATCATAGCGCCACCGCGAAGCGGCGGCGGCCGGAGGGGGCAATAGCCATTGCAGCAGTTTGGCGAACGCAGGGAGGGGGACGATGAAAAGGATCGCGTCCGCCCGCTAGAGGAAACGCGCGAACGGTTGGAGCCGCTTGCGCCTTTTCCCTTGGCATCGCCGGCCAGGTTCTCACGTTCCATACAAGAGCCCGATTGAGCTTCGCGCCGCCTACATGCCGGATGCCGCTTGGGCCGTCTCAGGACATCCCCCAAGCTTATCCCAGAGGAAGGGTCACCCCTGGTTTTGACATCGCCTAATCCGCTTTCGACACTTCATCGACGGTTTGCTTGCGCTCGCCTCTCTCAACCATGCCTGCCGGAATCCTGTCCCGGCTATTCCGCAACGTTCACCACCGTCGCCTTTAAGGACAGCAGCTTGCGGTGGCTTGAGATCAACACCTGATTGCCTACCTCGAAGGGTCCTCCTTCATCTCTCGTACAGTTACGCACAGCCGTGTGGACCGGTGATGCTCGTGACACAAGACCCCTCGCGGACATCTGCCGAGCCGCCTAATGGGCGTCGGTAGAGAGGAGCGCGCGCAGCTACTTTGCAAGATCGATCGTCGCACGTAGACCCGTGCGATTGCGATCAATCCAGCGGCAGACACTGTTTACCGGGACCATAAAGCTCCGGCCGAACTTGGTCAGCGAGTAGCTGACTGTTACGGATCTTGATTGCGTGACCTTTCTGGAGATAAGCCCGGTTGATTCAAGATTGCGAAGTGTTCGCGTCAGCATCCGCTGTGAGATGGCGCCCAATCGGCGCCGCAGCTGCGCATGGCGGTAGGGCCGCTCCTTCAACAAGAAAAGGACCCTGACCGTCCATTTGCCGATAAAAAGCGTGGGAGTGACACCCAGATGCACGTCAAATCTGTTTTTCATTTTGTTTCCGCTCTCTAGCTACCTGTTGAATGCCTGGCGGCGTGATCGGGAAGACACGGCAATATCGGCGTGCTTGCCCGGTGTGTAAGACCGGCGCAACCACTGAAATTCATCGGTGCTTGGCGGTTTTTAATCCGTCGAAGTCAGCAAGCGCCTCGGTGATTCTCGACTGTGATCGGCAAAAGCACAATGAGGAACACGAGTGTTCCTCATTGACAGAAGTCGCAGATGAAAAAGAATAAATTGACCATCAGTTTTGGCCCTCTCGGAGTACGCGACGCGGCAACACCATCCAGCCCATAGCAAAGAATTTTCTTCGGTTACCGATGAGTTTTTGCCGGTATGGCGGTCTTACCTGCGAGCGGTCGGCGTGTGTGTGACCCGCCGACATTGGTCGTTCCGCGATCAAGCTCAATCTAGGTGGCTTTCCCACAAGGAAGCCTTACAACAGGAGAAGCAAGATGACTGGAAATACTGCCATGAGGGGCGAGAAGATTTACAACATGGAACTCGATCTCACTGGAGTCACCGACTACGGCGTGAGCTTGGACGCCATCCTTTCCGGTCAGGAAGCGATTCCACTACACGGAGCCCGATTCGACCTTGCCGTCGATGGGCGGTACGAAGGCCGCTTCGCGGGCCGGGCGCACGGCGTCGACTATGTGCGGGTCCGCGCCGATGGTCGCATGGAGCTCGACCTGCACTTGATCATCGAGACCGACGACGGCCACCGGATCGCGTTGTCTGGCGACGGCCAGGCGGCGCCGCGACCCGGCGAGCCGGTGCTCGACATCTTCGCAAACGTCCGCCTCTCCACCGCGTCCAAAGAATACGCATGGGTCAATGAGCGACAGATCTGGGGTGTGGGGACCGCGAGCCTGACAACCGGGAAGGTCCTCGCCGAAGGCTTCATGCAGTGAAAGCGACATCACACAGGAGATCACTCCCATGAACAAACCGCCGATCGTTTCGCCCGAGGCGTGGGAAGCCGCGCGCCTTGAGATGCTAGTGAAAGAGAAGGCCTTCACCCGAGCTCGGGACGGGCTGGCGGCCGAGCGTCGGCGGATGCCGTGGATGCCGGTCGAGAAGGCCTATCAATTCGAGGGCCCGAAGGGCAAGGCGAGCCTGCTCGACCTGTTCGAGGGCCGCCGCCAGCTGATCGTCTACCGCGCCTTCTTCGAGCCTGGGGTCGCCGGCTGGCCCGATTATGCCTGCCGCGGCTGTTCCTTCCATGGTGACCAGGTCTCGCACCTCGCCCATCTGAACGCCCGCGACACCACCCTGGCGTGGGCTTCGCGCGCGCCGCAGGCGGACATCGCGCGCATAAAGGCGAAGATGGGCTGGGATATGCCCTGGTACACCATCACGGACCGCTTCGACGTCGATTTCGGCGTGGACCAGTGGCACGGCCACAACGTGTTCTTCCGCGACGGCAACAGGGTCTTTCGCACCTACTTCATCAACAGCCGCGGCGACGAGGCGGTGGGGAGCACCTGGAGCTACCTCGATGCGACGCCGCTCGGACGCCAGGAGGCCTGGGAGGACTCGCCGGAAGGCTACCCGCAGACCCCGCCCTACAAGTGGTGGAACTGGCACGACCAGTACTCGGCCGAGGCCGCGCCTGACAGGAGATGGGAGCAGACGGTGGACGCCGGACGGAGTGGTAAAGCCTGATCCGAAAGCCCGATTCGGCGACGGAGGTGACGGGCCGCACATGAGTGTGACCAGCGGCGCCCAACGCTGGAGAGAAGATATGAGTGAGGTCCATTCGGGTGCCGTTGGCTGGCTCTCGCTCGCAGCGGCGCCGACCTTTTCTTGGCGGCGTCCCCGCCTACACAATCTGTTCGGCCGAGCATGGCTCGCTGCTCAGCGGCATGGTCCCGATGTACTTGCTGATGAGCGCCTTTCATTCGCCGCCCTGGCTGAAGCTGATCTCCAGCCGATCTGCCGCAGAAGCAGCTTATGGCAAAAACGGGACGGTGAGGTAATGACAATGACGCAGAACACCAGCGTGAAGTTCCTGATCACGAGCGCAGGCGCGCGGACGGAAGCCACCGGCAATAGCGAAGTGCGGCAACTGTTGGCGGCGCAACTTCAGATGACGCCATACCTGATCGAGTATCTCTCGCGCGTGGCTGAGGCTCACCAGCGCGGCGACTTCGACGTGCAGACCGACATCGTTCGGGAAGTCGGAGGGGCGCCCCCGAAGTCCCCTGACGCGTTCGTCGCCGAAAGCCGCGGGGCGTTTGGCGGCTGATCGAAAGACCAACAGTGAGGGAAAAGAGAATGGCACTTGAGATCTTCTGGGGCAGCGGCAGTCCGTTTTCCTGGCGCGTACTCAGCGGCGCCGAGATCAAAAGGCTCGTGTACGAGTCGCGGCTGCTGGAGTTTTCCAAGGGGCATATGAAGGCGCCAGAATTCTTACAGGTCAACCCACGCGGCAGAGTGCCGGTGATCCGCGATGATGGATTCGTTCTCTTCGAGTCGCTCCCCATCCTCGAATACTTCGAGGACAGGTCGCTGGAGGTCCCCCTCTTCGGCAAGAATCAGCGCGAGCGCGCCTTCATTCGGCGACTCATCTCGGAGTTCGAGAGCTATTTGCGCGAGCCACTCTTCGCACTCACCCTTGACCTTCTTCGAACGGCAGGGGCTGGACCGCGAGGCCGGGCGATGACGCGTGACGCGCTCGAGCAGACAGCCAATGCCGCCCGGCGCGAGCTAAAGACGTTTGAGGAACGTATTTCGGGCGGGCTCGCGGCTAGTCGGTGAAGAACCATCGGCCGCGGATGTCGCGATCTACCCGTTCGTTGCAACTTTCCAGCGCGTGACCACGAAGGCGGAGGCCGGCCCTCGAACTCGGATTGCATCCGCTCGGCGAGGTCTATCCGAGTATCCGCCGTTGGATGGGGCTTGTTGAAGCCTTGCCGGCGTTCGAGCGGACGTACCCACCGCACTGGCGAGCCGCGCCGTAGAGAGGTCTCTGTCCGTTGGCGGCAACACGTGCCCAGGCGCATACGACGGACCGTCGCCAACCTTACGGGCGGAGAGGTTGTTGACTGACGAGCCTCACGTCCTATGCAGAAAAAGGCGGTCAAGCACCGATGAATTTCGGCCACCGCGCCGGTTCTACATATGAGGCCGGCAATAGGACGCCGGCAACAGGAGGATCCAATGCTTCCATTGACAGGCAGAAACGTGGTCGTCATCGGCGGCAGCCGCGGCGTTGGACGGCGGGTCGTGGAGGCCGCCATCCGCAATGATGCCCGCGTGCTGGCGGTGGCGCGTCAGGAAGGTCCGCTCCGGCAATTGGCCAATGAAGTGCCCGGCACCGAAATTCTCTCGCTCGACGCAACGGATGACGGTGCGCCAGGCAAAGTTTTCGACACCCTTAGGCCGGATATCCTGGTGGTGGGCGCCGGCGCGTTTCCGCCGGCCGCGCCGCTGCACAAGCAGACCTGGCAGGAGTTCAAGGTCAACTGGGAGACGGACGTTAAAATCGCTTTCAACTTCTGCAAGACGGCGCTGCTGCGACCGCTGCCGGCAGGCGCGTCGGTAGTTCTGATCTCAAGCGGCGCCGCGCTTGCCGGCTCACCGAATTCGGGAGGCTATGCCGGAGCGAAACGTACGCAGATCTTTATCACTGACTATACCCAGAAGGAATCGGATCGTCTCGAGCTCGGCTTGCGTTTCACTGCTTGCGCCGCGCATGATTCCAGAGACCGACCTCGGCAAGCATGCGGTCGCCGGCTATGCCCGCTATCTCGGCATGTCGGCAGCCGATTTCATTAAGAGCATGGATTTACCGCCGACCGCGTCCGATGTCGCGGCCGCGGTCATCCAGCTCGCTACGAACCCCGATCATTCCAAGGGGAAAACGTTCGTGGTTTCCGGCAAGGGCCTGCAAGCCGCGGCCTGATTGGTGAAGCATTGAGAAGAACAAACGGAGGGCCTAATGTCGATTGCCATGACAGCGGCCGAAACATCACGTCAAGATCAGGCGCCGGAGCGTTCACCGCGGGCATTTGAACGACTGGCCGAACCGCTCCGCCGGGAAATAAAGGTGCATTGTTACCGCATGCTTGGCTCCCTGCACGAAACCGAAGACGCGGTGCAAGAGACGTATTTGCGCGCCTGGCGTAGCTTCGAGACCTTCGAAGGAGGGTCGTTTCGCGCCTGGCTGTATAAGATCGCCACCAACGTCAGCCTCGATGCCCTTGCCAGCCGCAAGCATGTGCAACGTTTGTTGCCTGACCAGCACGCTCCGGCCACTGCGGAAATGCCAGACGGGAAACCTGCAACTGACGTGGCGTGGCTCGAGCCTTATCCGGACTCGCACCTGGAAGGCATAGCCGACGACGCACCAAATCCGGAGGCGCGCTATACATCCCGCGAGGCCGTCAAACTCGCTTTTGTCGCCGCCATCCAGCAGTTGCCGCCGCGCCAACGCGCGGTGCTCTTGCTCTGCGACGTGCTCGGCTGGGCAGCCGCAGAAGCCGCGACTTTGCTTGGCGGCTCAACGGCGTCGATCAACAGCGCCCTACAACGGGCGCGTGAGACGCTTGCCAAACGCTATCCCGACGGCCGGCCAGTGGAGGCGCTCCGACCAGATGCCACGCAGCAAAAGCTGCTGGACCGCTATCTTCGGGCCTGGGAAGCGCTCGATCTCGACAGTTTTGTGTCGCTCCTGAAAGAGGACGCCACGTACACCATGCCGCCATTGCCGCAATGGTATGCCGGGCGCGACGCGATCCGCACCTTCTTCGGCTGGGCTTGGAAGCTGTATGGCGGCATTCGTCTGGTGCCGACGGCAGCCAACCGGCAACCTGCTTTCGCTGTCTATTCTCGCTCCGGGGCGGGCGGGCCATGGGCCGCGCACTCCATCCAAGTGCTTTCGCTTGAGCAGGATGCGATTTCCCGCTTGACCCTTTTTGTAAAACCAACCGGCCCGCAGCTGTTTCAAGCCTTTGGACTGCCGCTCATCCTTCCGGACGCCGGTGTCGAAATGCCATCCGCTCCATACGATTCCTAAAGTGTGCCACATGGATGTCGCTTGATAGCAGTGCGCCCCGAAGGCGCGGAACATCAGTGGAGGAAGATTCCGCCCGGAGAATTGTCGATTAATCCGGACGCTGACGAGCGGCTCGCAGGGGTCCTGCATCGGTACAGCGTCGCAGGGCGTTATCTCATTATGCAATCGAAGCGAGCCGCTGCGGATGTCGGTTAATTTTGAGATATGCGGGGCGATCTGACTATGTCTGATGTTCGGGGAAACCAGAAGTAATCGGCGCACGGTCAGACGACGCCTGCCGTCATTCACGGCGACGACTTCGCCGTCGAAGATGGCCCGGTCGACCGGGATGTCGAACGCGGCCGCAATCCCGGAGAAACGCTTCGTCCAGTCGAGCCCCGTCCGCGTGCGGATCGTCACCCTACTGTGTGTACCGAAAACCTTAAATCCGATTATAGTGGTGATGAAGTCCGCCAAGGATGGCGCGTGAACGAATGACACCGGCGCGCTGTACCGAGCGAGAGACTGGTGCATCCTTGTTCAAAGACCGATGCGTTCTGACTCCGTTATAGTAGTGGGCGTAAGATTTCAGAATGCGACGCAGATGCGCCTCGCCCAGGACAATCATATGATCGACGCTCTCGCGCCGGATCGAGCCGATCAGCCGTTCAGCAAAGCCATTCTGCCAAGGCGAGGCTGGTGTAATCGGCTTATCGCGGATGCCCATGGCGCGCAATCGACGTGTGACGACCGCACCATAGATGCGATCCCGGTCGCGGATCATGTAGCGTGGAGCTTCATTCCACGGGAATGCTTCTGTGATCTGGCGCGCAACCCATTCCGCGGTCGGGTGCGTTGTGACGCTGATCCAAACCAGCTCTCTGCGATCTAGCCGCACGACAACCAAGCCATGGAGCAGTTTGAAGTCGATGGTCGGGACGACGAACAAGTCCATGGCGGCAATGTCCGGTGCGTGGTTACGAAGGAAGGTGCGCCATGCTTGGCTTGGCGGTCCACGCCGCTTAACCATGTATTTGGCGCGACCTCAAACCCGAGCTTGAGCAACTCACCGTGAATGCGTGGCGCTCCCCAGAGCGGGTTCTCGACGCTCATCCGCCGGATCAAAACGCGCAGCCCTGTATCGATCTGCGGCCGCCCTCCCAGTGAGGACGATTTCCAACGCCAATAGCGTCGAAAGCCGGCCCGATGCCAACGTACGAGCGTCTCGGGACGGAAAATCGTGAGGAGCTTCAGGATCGATGGAAACCAGCGATATATCTGGACAAAGAACCATCGATCATGGTTCGTCAGCCGGACGCGACCATGCAGCCTACGCCTCAAGACAATCAACTGATATCGAAGCACCGCGTTCTCGGCTTCAAGCCGCAACTTCGACTTGAATGGCAAGGCCACGACAGCCAGAAAGAAACAGAGCAGTCCGATCATTCCGCCAGCTTAGGCAATTCCATCACGTCATCAACTCGGACAAGGTTTTCAGTACACACAGGTGAGACTCTGGGCAAAAAAACCCGCCTGATTTGCAATCCCCCGTTATGCTGCGGCGTCAGTAGCCACGCCCTCACAGGCAGCTTTCGCGCGCGTAATTCCAAAGCCGGCGAGTGATGGCTCTGATCATTGGGCCGTTCGATGAACTACATTGAACGGAAGAACCTCAGCCGCCGTTTCACCGGCCTGATCAATGGCACAGGACAGATCGGACATCGTGAGCGTTCCGACGAACCCGTTTCGAAAAAAACAGCCGTTAGCTTTATGGTGGTTCTCTGCTTTGCTTTTATTGAACGGGTGTGGAGGGGCGGAACCCGAGTGTGATTCTTTAGATACGCGAAATTCAGTGGTTAAGATCATTTCGGATGACAGCAATAATGCACTTGTCAATTACGCTGTCAAAAATTCGAATTCGGCTGCGGCAATGGTGAGTAATACGACTACAGAAGCTGAAAAATCGGCGATTTGGCAAAAAGCGAGACAAGGCGCGGTATATAGGTTGGATGATACAATACTTACAAATTCAAGAAACTGGGCAACGCGAGCGGTTACTTGCAGTGGATTATTGTCTGTGACCGTTGGGGATACAACTGCGCAAAAACAAATAGATTTTAAGGTCGAACGGACGACGGATGGAACGATGTCCGTCTCAGTCAATCCGTTTTTGTTTTGAGGTTTTACAGGTTCAAGTCGCCGCGCGTTACGCCACTGAGTGCGGCGGAGAGCAATGGACCGATGATTTTCGCGCGCATCTGGATGATGCAATTCGAGCGGAGTGTTCGCCGGGATTGTCGAGGCGCAAAGTCCGGGACCCAGATCAAAGCCGCCGGCGAACATACGCCGCTTGGCGGCTTTGCTATTGCACCCACGAAGTGCAGTATGCCGGCGACTTCCCGCGCCCCATGGCATTGAGAATTTGCGAAGCCGCTCCGGTCGAGCTTCAATGCGGCATGCCCGCACTAACCGCCGCCCCGCTTTTCGGAAGTTCCGAGGAATACGCGTACAACAACAGGGTATGGCTACTACGATCACCACAATGGATAGCCTCGGAGAGGCCGCGCCGAGTCAAGAGGCCGTCGCATGACAGCGAGCTAACCCGAAGGCTCGGCGGTCATGGATGCTTACTTAAACACTGAGCCAGTGCCGAAAGGTCAACATGAAGTCTGCGTTACCTAGGATCATTCCGGCAGGCCAATCATCTTTAGTCGTATTCGGTAAGCGGCGACGCGCATAGCCCGCTCGCGGCGCATGGTTTTGATATCGGAGCATGAGAAGCGGCCTTTCTCTCTCGTACGGATGACAGCCAATTTCAGCACCCGTCATCGGCCTTGCGAACGCGAGCGTGCTACCGAGCACGACGAATACAAAACACAAAGTTATCCGCTTGTAGCTGATGTTCATGCCTCGTCCTCTGGCCGCCCTCAATGGGCGATTATCCTTTGGCGCCAAGCATCGCTTAAGAGCGCCAAGAACTGCTGGATTAAAAAGAGCGAGCCAGCCAAGGGGCGACGGCTGGGACGCTTTGGAGGCTTCGTCGGCCGAACAGCTCCGGCACATTTGCTTCTTAAGCGCCGCCACGCTGCCTCCAATAACAGGACTGATATTCAGCCGTCGATATTCCCGAATCCTTGCACTTCTTTCTTCTCAAAGAAGAGTTGCGAGCGTTACTTCTACCCATGCATAACGCTGGTCCCACCTAAACCGTCAGCGAGCCTCCAAGTGAGCACGCACGACGTTTTAGCGATGGTTGGATAACTCTCAACATTCGGTGTTCGGGAAATATCAGGACCTCAACGAGAGTCTGACTATCAGAAGCGCTGATGCGCAGCGGATGGAGACAGTCGATGAGCAGATTCGCATTTCTTGGCGTGGCCGCACTTCTGTCAACGGCGGTCACAACCCCGGTAATCGCACAAGCTGTTATCCAAGAACCGCGGGCACATGCCTTTTACCATCCCAATGAGGATTTCGGAATTGACTCTACTCCACCGCAGCGACGAGAAGTAGTTGGTCGCGGAACAGCCGGCGCCATGGCATCAGCACCGTCCGTTCGTTCATTGACGACAGGCAGCGAAACTACAACGAGACCCTGGTCCGCGCCGGTAGGCCACCGCCAGCCGCGTGCAGCCGATGTTCCGCCATCGACATCTGTATCTCAGCACATACTTGATCAAGAAGACGCGAACGTCGACCGCAAGATCAGAAACGTTTGCCGAGGCTGCTAAACGCGGCACATCTGTTGTTATCAAACACCTCTCATGATCGCCTATAGGGCCCGCCGACTGAGAAGTCCGCCCCTCCCGTGATCGCATCCGACAGCTGCTACCGCGATAGTTCGCAGAATTCCGATATTTGCGTGTTCGGGAATATCCAGACTCCAACCTGAGTCTTCCTACCGGAGACGGACATGCGCCATCCCAACGCAAACCTGGGCGTGCCTCCGGTGGCATGGGAGGGTCCGCAATCAAGGAATCGAACAATGAAGATCAGATACCTTCTGGCGGCCTTATTGCTCTTGCCGTCACTCGCGACGCCAACGATGGCTCAGGCGCGAATCCCCAAAAGCGGCATTCGAGCGCAGGTCTACAGGATCGAGGGCCGCGAGATTGTAGCTCCACCCTGGAGCGCCGCCTGCATGACGGACCACGGCACAAGCGAATGCGGCGAGCCGATGTGGATATATGGTAGCCGCAGCGAGATCGCGCGATACGGGAATGCGTTCTGACGTGCCGTCGTCTGACACGGTGCTCGTCGTCACATTGAGAGCCGGATTCTGTGGCGTTCGCGAAGCTCCGTGGGGAAGCACGCAAGGATCGCCTCCTGTGTATAGCTGATGTGGTTGCGTACGAGAAACGTAGCGCGCGAGGGTCACGTTGGACGACGCCGATAAAACCTACACTCAAAGCGCAAAGACGATAACTTCGCACCGGCGAAGTCTCGCAGCCACCAGAACGTGCACGCCACTCTGATGATGGCAAGCCAAGGAACATCATGGCCAAACACCTGCATTATGGAACGATCGCGAACTATTCCATTGAAGGCAGGAACTATGCGCACGACTGAGCTCAATCGAGCGTACCTTGACAAATACATCCGCAGCGTCGGCGTCCGGCAGATCCGTCTGGCTTGTGGGCTGGTTCTGTTCGCCTACTTGCTCAGCCATTTCATCAACCACGCGCTCGGCAATATTTCGATGGATGCCCTTGCCACGGGCGTCAGATATCACACCGCCTTCTGGAAAAGTTTGCCAATCGCGACGGCGTTTTATGCCGCGGCATCCGCCCATGCCGGCCTCGGGATCTGGGCGCTTTACCAGCGCCGTCAATTTCACTGGAAAGCAATCGAGCCGATACAACTTGTACTAGGTTTAAGTATCCCTGCCCTCGTCATCACCCATCTTGCCGGTGTGCGGATTGACGACGTACTGTTCCAGCATCAAAAGCTCTATCCGCAGGTGTTTTACTCGTACTGGGTTATATGGCCATACAAGATGTGGCTGATGTTCATTGTTCTGATCGTATCTTGGGTTCACGGCTGCATTGGACTGTATTTCTGGCTTCGCATGAAGGCGCACTTCAAAACAGGGGCGCCGCTTCTGCTGGCCGCAGCGGTACTCATTCCGACGCTTGCCATGCTCGGGCTCTATCAAGGCGGACGAAGGGTCGTGCATGACAGCGGCACCGCACAATGGAAGGCGGATAATCTCTCCCGACGTCAGGTCGGGACCGCTGCGGAGCAGGACATCATCGACAGCATCGTCGATTATTTTTTGATTGGATATGTCGGCCTGATCGGATTTGTTTTGATCGCTCGTGGCGTGCGCACGTTGAATGAGCGCCGCGGCGACATGATCAATCTGTCGTACGGCAACGGCAGGACGGTTCGTGTGCCGAAAGGCCTGAGCGTGCTCGAAGCCAGCCTGCGCAATAACGTGCCGCACGCCAGCATTTGCGGTGGTCGCGCTCGGTGCTCTACCTGTCGAATTCGTGTGATAGGCGATTGCAGTTCGCTGCCGGCGCCGTCAAAGCGAGAAGCCTTCGTGCTCGATCGTGTGGGCGCCGGTGGCGATCCGGCAAT
>WNFO01003358.1_pt1 | contig 13540 bp, 23 predicted proteins | sample 5400251 | NCBI WGS metagenome assembly WNFO01 (sample SAMN13153354, study PRJNA577476) | soil metagenome | isolation source: 100 cm saprolite under Madrone tree | place: USA:California | collected 2016-06-14 | reverse complement strand
GATCAAGTAACCGAGCGCAATACACTCTTACTCACTATATACCAGTACATGGAAAAAATACTTGGCGTCGACAAGACACCCGTATGTTTGTCATTTAAATACCCCCACACTGGGTCTGACTCTTATCCCAATTCTGATTATAGAAGAAAGGCGGTCAGGCGGAGACAAAGCCATACACAAATTTCGGTGTATTCCACGACAACCTTATTAGCAGACTCAAGTCTCTGAGTCAGATACAACTCGACTTTGAGAAGCGTACCAAGGAAACAGAGGCTCGGTACACAGAGAAGCTGAACGAGATACGCAAATCATTGGACCAGCGGTGGCGGCAATTGGACAAATTCGAAAGCAGCGTGAAGCAGTTTGCGGATACGAAGTCCACCTGGCGCCGCAAGCTCAGTACGAAGGAGGGCGAACTGGAAGTGGCCAAGGTAATATTATCTTTACGTCCAGGTCAAAGGGTTTTCCACATTCTGATTTGCCGGCGTAGACAACCCTATCAGACCTGACCTCGCAGCTGGCCATATTGAAGCGGCCTACGCCGGGCGACTCGAACGAGGTCAAGGCACTCATGATCCGCGCAAACAATGCAGAGCGTCGCTTGGCCAATGCGCAGAATCAGCTGGCGGCCGCGGAAGAGAAGATGGCGGCCATGAACCAGAAGACTACTGCAGCGGATAGCAAGTGGGAAGCACGGGTGAAGGAATACGAGGCACGGTTGCGCGCGGCGGAGGAGAAAGTCAAGCGCGAGAGGCAGGGCTATAAAGAGCGGCTACTGGAGCTCGAGAATCAGATCAAGTGCGTGTCCTTCGGCCGGCCATATCCATATTGTTCGAACGTTGTTCTAATTGGTCCATTTGTTAAGGTCTCTACAAAGGCATAAGGAACTGGCTGAGAAGCGGAATCACCAGTTGGCCGATATTGAGGCCAAGGTGCCGCACAAGCCGTCGACACCTGCGCGGTAGTCCGTTATGAGTGATCCGAGTCCTACCATTTACTTTCTCCCATGTTTTATTTTCTCTGCCTGGTCCTCTTCTCTCATTTGCACAGCTGTCTAACGATGCACTGCTTTGATTCTGACGACCTCTCACGTCTATTTATGTAGCTTTTAGCACCATAGGATACCAATTAATAGTAACATCAGGAATGATCGCCTTGCTCCCATTTTCATTCACCAGTGTTACCCAGTGTGATGCCCCCCCGTTTTGGGCATATTGGGAAAGATTGGCGCGATGTGGCTACCGGCTTCTCACGCGATCTGACGAGCCAGAAGCTGAGCACGGCCCGAATCTCAGGAGCACGTAATTTTGCTTCCGTTATTCGTTTCTTTCCATAAGAAACGTTTCTCTTCTTCTTGTGCTGTGATGTGATGGGCAGCGTTGTCATGACCCGGGTCTGACCCGATCAGGCCTGACCCTGGGTCGAGTGGCTTTGCCTGACCATTTCATAATCAGTCAAACTCGTGTTAGCCCAATTGGCAATTGCCCAATTTTTCCTTTTTAGGCTTAGCTGTGACCCTTGACTTAGTCACGCCACTTGACGTGACCTATGTGACTTGATTGACGCGACGGGGGTCAGCTTGACTTGTACATTACAGTACTGGTGACGGGCATGGGCAGCTGGCTTCCGGCATGTCATGTAACTTAGTAAGAGGGTACTTATGAACAAGACAAAAACTAATATTACAAGCACCCCCCCATGGCTTGCGGTTATGATCCGGCAGATGGCGTAGTTACAGAAATATCAAGGCGCTTCCTAGGTTCACAACTGGTTGCGAAGTTCACGCTCTTCTTCGAGAATAGCGATGGCTTCGGGGAATCTTGGTATGGTCTTGCATGTGAACGGGACGGGCGTACTTTGTCGGATGGGGAAGCCGCGCGCGTTTTAGCCGTTAGTACCAAAAAAATTACCCAGATCGATGGATGGAGACTTACTGGACCATACCGCTATCGAGATACCCGTCCACGTCGACGGGGATGTCCTTCCCGTCTTCATCCTTAGCTGGTACAATCTCCATAGCCCAAAGTATCACAGCGAATGCGATGAACATCGTATTGTTCGCGACATGCTTCCCGACGCAAGTTCGCTTCCCGAAGCCGTACACGACGTGACCCTCGTCCTGTGTATCTGGCGGACCCGGCGCAAGTGTGCCGTCTAACTTGAGGTGACGAGCGGGATCAAACAGCGTGGCGTCCTCGCCGTAAATCGCAGGGTCGTGGTTGCACACATCGACGTTCACGAGGCACATAGTTCCTTTCGGGATGAACATGCCCTCATACCAATCGTCCTCGATAGAACAGTGTGGTATCCCAACGGGGAGAACGGATCTCCATCGGAGGACCTCTTTTACCATGGCACGCAAGTAGGGCAGGTTCGGGAGATCAGAATAAGATGGGATCCGGCTGCGACCCACTACGGTGTCTAATTCGGCCTGGGCTCGCTTTTGAGCCTCTGGGAATGCGACCATGGCAAGCATCCACCAATACATCGAGCCGGTCGTAGTCTCAGCACCAGCACCGCTGACAAGGTAGAAAAAATGAACCACCGTCCTTAGCATTGGCAGCGAGAGGGTCAGTTCCAAGAAATTACTCACTACATCGTGCTCGCGAGCCATGCCGTCTCTCGGTCACTGAGGCCGGTACTGCTCTGATTCTTGATAAACGTAGCGCTCAAACAAGGGCTGTCAATGCCATTTGCCTGTCGGGGCATACGGATATTTACCGCTGATTAACACAGTGACACAGCCAGGCATCGTCCAACCCAAACTCACCATGTTCGCCCGGACCGTATCAATGAGGTTTTCGAACATCTCCAAGTCACGTTGGAACCACTCCTCCGCCGTGCGCTTCCATTTCGCAAATCTACGGATGTCAGCCATTTGTTCATGCGGGGCCTTGCGGCAGCAGGAAGCGGGGTAGTAGAAGCGCTCACCTGCTCGGAATGTGCTTCATCCAAGGGAAGAGTTCCACCCAATAGGATCCAGGCAACGTGGACTGCGCGACACGTATGACGTGATCATTGATCCGTCGCACGCTCTCCTCCTCCAAGGAATGGATCGCAGGCGTGTCATAGACCGCGGTCATGATCATAGAGGCCGTGAACCGCCTCATGTGTTTTTCCCACCGTTCTGGGCTTTCAAGAATTCCATTGGCCAGCAGGACGGCTTCAGTCGTCTGTATGTTGTTGAGCGCCTTGGACGCCGATTTGTGTAAACCTTCGTGAGCCGCTCTGCGCATCCGTCGCCATCTACGAAATCAAAGTAAAAAACAGTCTCGGTTGAGCCATGGGATTGTGTGCCGGTCGATAGCATTGCAGAATGAAGGAAGGAAGGAAGGAAGGAAGGAAGGAAGGAACCGCTCACAGCACCCCGTATTGAATCAAGCTGACTTCCATCCCACCTGTCAATATTTCAGAGCCCATGATGAAACGGGGTCTGTCAGAATAATTTCTGGCCCGCCGTCCGAGCAGATCGGCCGCAGCCTTCTGTGAGTTCAACACGATTATGGACCTTCCCAAACCGCTCAGGTAGACGACGTCTCCTGGTCATCGTCCAAGGCATGGCTCTCAGATGAGTAAGTATAAGGACGAGAGCCAAATACATACCATACGTTTCTTTGCATTCACGTGATTTTAGCCAAAGTTTGTCGTTGAGCTGCCTGAGGTTTCCTAGTATTGGAAGGCCACCAGGGCCAGGGGGAAGCTTTCGCCATGGACTGCGGGCATAGCGAAGATAACATAGTCTCAAGAAAAGTATCGAGAGCAAGGAGGTCAGCCCTGTCCGTACAGAGAGCCCCAGCCACCTCGCAATGGATGTGAGTCGACAGAATGTGGTTGACATGACGGACTCTAGGACATGGGTCTTAAGAAAACCAAAGAACGCAACGCCTTTTAACTCTTAAATTTCAAGCGTTGGATCAAAGCGCCCGCGGTCCTGACCTATACCAAGGTCAGTAACCATCGAGGCGGAGTTACTACCTGGAATTCCACGCACTGCCATGTGTGCACACAAGACCCCCTGTGGAAGCGGTGCCGAGACACTTCCTCACGCCACCTCATCTCGGAAAGTCGAGAAGCCGGCTGAGAGAGAGAAAACACCGGGATGACGACACTAGCCGAAGCTAATAATGGCCGAAATACCCGTACCAGGGACTGGGTCCATTGATCTAATGAGACAGAGACACGATAAGTATTCTATACGATCGATGTAACAGCGACCAGTGGGCGCAAGGCAGGAGATCGTGACACGACTAATATCGTTACTGGGTCTTCTTCTCGTTATCACCTTGTAATAACTCCTCTGCGGCCCGGCGTCTCTCCCGTCTCTCCCGTCCACGCGTGACTATAGACTTGGGCTCAAGTTCTGCAAACAAGTACTTGCAGACGCTCTCGATCGCCCAACAGCCGATAAAGTCAATAACCATAGAAGCAGTTAGACGGAGTTTGAACTGTGGGGTATCAGCCGAGAGTTCAGGTGGTAAAAAATCAGTGACTGACCGCAAAGTCCATCTCAACGACCTGCAACCATCGATTGAGTTCGGGAATGAAATCTGTCGCCCCTGAAAAGGCGACGCCGCTGGCGCCAACCAGACCCCAATACAAGGCCCTGTTCTCACGAATGCCTTCACGAAACGGTCGTCCCTGCACGAACCTGTCCATGAGTGTTTGAGAAAGTCAACAGTCGCAACTGACCTGAAAATTAATAGCAAATGTCGAAACTTGCTGGGAGAGACCAAGCAAAAACACGGCTGTGTTGAGTAGATTGGCCTCGAATTTAGCTTCCAGATCTATAGGTCCACGGCTGACTAAGCCGTTAGCATAATGCCAGAGTAGCACGTCCATGACATACTCTTCCAACCCATGCGCCAGCTCTGTAATATAGACCATTGATCCGATATGAAGTGCGAACTGCAATAAGACGGATAGAAGGACGTAAAAATTGAAAATATTGCTTAGGGGCCGTTCACGAGACAGTTTCTCCACCGGCTGCAACGTCAGAGATTAGGACACGTGTACAAGTGAAGGAGCCGATACAGACCTTCGCTCGGGAAATGCATAAAAAGCAAACGGACATCAACATTCCGGTTACTGTGACCTGATAATCTCCGAACTTAATTCCGTCCAGATACTGCACGCTGAGACTGTATGCCGTGATCAAGCAATTCAGTGCTAAAATCTTGTACATCTGAATCGTGGCAACGAGCGTGCACCGTCCTTGACGAATGACGTGTGTGACTGATCGGAAACACTCAGAATCATAGGAATTACGAGAATATGCTCGGGAAATCTCACTGGCCGAAACGTTGGATAACTTCGATGTAAATGGCGCAGCACATGAGGCATCACCTAATTTGATTTTTGGGACTTCTTCTTCACCTTCCATGTCCGCCAGGGCATTTGTAATGTTGGCGAGGTCAAACTTATGGCAAGATAACATCAGAAGGTAGGGTGATATGGTGTCCATAGTGGGCATACCTTCTCCAAGGGGTTCCTCTTCCTCGCCTCGGCTTGGTCCATTGCTGCCTTTTGTTGCGCCGCCACGGCGTCCGGAACGAGGTGGGCAATAGCTGGTGGTACTGGAGGTGGTGGTTGGTTGAATCGGGCGGATATCTTCAGCTGGCTTTCGTACACTTTCTTGATGCGATCTAGCCGTTCGCGTTCCGCAATCTTTTGAAGGTCCTCTGGTGTTCCATCCAGAAGAGCTACACCAATGTGCGCCTGTTTGAGTGCACCAACGTCATTTGTACCATCACCGGCCATAAGAGTCGTATAGCCGAGTGCCCGCAGAGTGGTCACGATGAACTCTTTCTGCAACGGTGATACCCGTGCGTAGGCCCACGTATGTTGCACGAGTTGCTTCCAACTTGGCAGTGACATGAACCGCTTCAAAGCAGGCCCCGTAACGCAAATGTCGTAATTGTCTAGCAGGGATTGATCGAACGGTTCGGTCGGGTCAACAGGGATTATCTTAGTTTCATCAACAGTGCGCCATTCGAGGTCTTCCAGAAATGAGCCTTGGAAAGGGTTGAGAGGGTTAACTTACCTGTTTCATGTGCCGGGTTTTCCTTTAGATCCAAGATTAACGCCTCCCGGTCTACAATCTCGACATCCCGGGCGACGTGAAGGGCAGTAAGAGGGTTATCTCCAGTAATCATAATACACTAATGACCACGTGAGTGTCACTTCTCTCTTGATAAGAATGATAACGAACTCGGTGGGACGAATCGGCGAGCATCTTGAGCGCATCAACTGCATCCGGCTTGAGCGGTGAATGAAAAATCAAGAACCCGGCGAACTTGAGATGGCTCTCGACCTCATCCCGATTCAGCTTCCTAATCTAATGGGACTGTCGGTACTGATTCAGAAAACTCTGCCATGATACATACCTTGTCCATTGAAATGGAATCGTATTCCTTCATTCCAAGGGCAAGTACGCGACTACCACGACGCGTGTACCACTTGTATGTTTCGTCATAATCAGAGGGAACATGAGCCAGCATAGTTTTGAGGGTCTCCGGTGCCCCTTTGACGGCGACCAAACCGCGGCCACCAGGTAATGTCGACACAGTCGACATTCGTTTAAGTGCAGAGGAAAACTGGAAGCGTCGGCGAACTGAGAGTGTTGTGCGGTGTGGCGCCGATGATAACGCAGGTGCTACGCCATCTCCGTTGCCTATTTGCCACTCAAGCGCCTCAAGAGTTGCTTTTTCCATGGGGTCTCCTACGACAGTGCCATCGTCCAAGCGTACCAACGCATGTGCGCCTGCTAGACAGAGGGTTGTCTCTCGTGAAGTTGCTTTCACGTCTACAAGCTTCAAGTGCTCAAATGAACTGATAGGTGGATGAGAAAAGCCATTTCGTAATAGAAGGAGAACCGTACTCGATACCGGCAATTCCCTCAACGACAAGATTCTCTGCGGTGATCGTGCCAGTCTTGTCGAAACAGCAGATATCGACGCGTCCTGCAAAGGGAATGCGGAACGGCTCCGTACAGAATATAGCTATAAAGAAGTTGAGACACGAATGCTGAATGCAGCCCATGGGATCTTACAAAACTTTGACAAGGCTACCAAAGATGCGTTCACAGCCAATGACAATTCCATGGGCAGCTCAGGTGGTACCACGCTCGTGACAATTAACACGCAATCGAGCAACAGCTTTGACTTTTTCAAGTCTCTCTCGATACCTAGTGTCGCACCCAGTCAGTGAAACAGTCCTTTGATAGTATAGTAAAACCCTACCCTTGACCCAGACATACCAACTCGCGGCAATTGCAAAGATGAGCAAAAATCCAATGAACAGGAACGACTCGAGATTGTTCGCAGATACACGCTCTGTGGAGAAAATCATGGTTCGCACAAGCTGTCCTTGAGCAGTACCGAATCCGGTGCGTAGAACAACACCAAGGCAACCACCATCAGGAGTATAACCTAGACAGAGTCGCGAGGATAAGGTGAATGAAACCATGTATGGAACCACATACCACCATTACTCCCTTGGAGGAGTTTTGTACCGCTAAACAAGACGGCATTCTTGTGCTGACCGTCTGCATCTAGCTTGTCACTGGAATCCAAGAGTTCTATGGATTCCTTAAGTAACGGAGTCGACTCGCCAGACAGCATCGCCTCATTGACGATGCACGTCCCTTGAACCAAGAGTATGTCCGCGGGAATATTCGTTTCTGACTGGTGGCTGCGGGCTGCATCGGGTCAGAACAAGTGGTAGATCACGTTACAAAGATGAAGCAAGTACCAAGAGAAATGACGTCTCCAGGAAGTAGCTCATCAGATTGTAATACAGACCACTTGGAGTCTCTGAGCACTGGAATAGGGAATGGAGCGATAGACATCGTGCGGAACTCGGTTAGTGTTTTGAGACGCTGTTACACAGAAATGAGCTACGTGATGACCAATTGAATCACGAGTCATGCACACCTGCCAGACAACTGTGCACTCGAAAACCACGAGCATGAAGAGGGTGAAAAGGCTGTAGTACCAGTATTCGTCGAGCATCCACAGGGCGACGCAGAAGACTTGGAAGACGAAGAACGGTGCGGTAGCATGCTCAGAAAATAACGCGCTGAAAGACGGAATGGGAATATTGAACTCGTTCTTTCCGTACATCGACAGGGTGGCTGGAAGAACAGCTGCCTTCAGTCCCACAGGTTCGCGATAATTAGCGAGAGGGGGGTGCGTGGAAGATGGGTACAGAAGTAGGCCGAACGTGATGGGGTCAACAGAATGCACTGAGTAGGCGTCTTGTTGATAACTGAACGAGTACGTGGTGGGATCGGAGGGAACGCGTTTGACGAGGGGCACAATTTCTCCCTGCCCACGATGGGGAGCAGGGAGAATGCGAATGCAGTCAGCCTCGGCGAGTGAGCGAGCCTAGTGTTTCCATCGGCATTTGAGACGCGAGCGAAATGCAATGGGGACGCACCTTACGAGTAGTAATCCATGCTCTTGCCTTTGCACTCCAACGCGTTACCAAAAAACTCAAGGAATGACCGGCACCGAGCAGGACACAAGCAAGGAAGGTCCACTCCTCACTTTTTAGCCACTGGTCGTATTTAACGTAGTAGGCATAGGCGAGCAGAGGGTAGAATGGAAGGAATGGGACTGCGTATACGTGTTGCCAGCGAGGTATAGAGACGCGTAGATCTGTACCAGAAATTTCTGGGGAGACAATGGCTACAGAGACCCTGCGGACGTGATTAAGCACCATTTGAGGACCGCAGAAAGCGAAGGAGACGACTCACATGCCAGTGCAGTTTTAGCCGTGAAGAGAGAGGGACGCGTCTGCCAGCTCGCATATCTCATGATTATGTCATCAGTCGGCCCCACTGTACATCCACGATGCTTACGCCCACCCACATACGATTCACCCATGTCGTTTCCCACTCTTCTTCCCTTTCGTCATGTCCCGTGCACCTTCCCCCGCGCCCGCTTTTCCAGCAGACGCAATTCACGATGCTGGTCCCCCATTCCATGACATTATCCCCGGTCTTACCGTAGTCTTACGGTCGTCAGACGACGTCGATTTCTTCGTCTTCAAGTCAATCCTCGCCAAGGTCTCTGTTGTATTCAGAGACATGTTTGAATTACCAAATACTACTTCCGAAGCCTCTTCCCCACTCGAATCCGATAATCAACGTCATGGCCTCCCTGTTATTCAGGTGACAGAGACCTCTAGCACCCTCGACATCATCCTTCGCCTCTGCTATCCAGTTCAAAACCCCAACTTATCCAATCTCAAATACATTCGCCTTTTCCTCGAGGCGCGTCGCAAGTACATGATCGAGGTTTTTGACCAAACTATCAAGGATGCCCTTGCTCAAATCGCCGAGTCACAACCGTTCGCTGTTTTTGCACTTGCAAGCCGGTATTCGCTCGAGGATGTGGCAAATAATGCCGCAAAGCAAATGCTGTGCTTCTCGCAGGCGGACGTCCTGGCAGACGAATCGGCATTGAGGGATATAACTGGGGCGCAATACCATCGCTTGGTGCAATACCGCCGCGATTGCGCTCGCAGGGCAACAACGGAACCCCAGATCATGTGGTTCAATTCCCTGTCATCCTCATTTCCCTCTGCTCCGATCACATCCTCGTCCTGCCGTACTCAATTCCACTTCTTTTTCGTTTCAACTCCGCCTCGAAGTCTTTGGGTTCCGCATTGGTGGGCTACATACCTACACAAAGCACTGCAGCTTCTCAAAGACCGCCCACGCGGTGTTACTGTTATCTCCCCTGACCTTCTCGAATATTTCTTCGACTGCACAGGGTTTTGCCCAGACTGTCAAGAAGAGGGGAAGGCTGCTCTAAAAAAGTTTAGTTCCGCGTTGGCGAAGGAGGTGGAAAAAGCAATCGCACAGGTACGTGCCATAATCCATTATATTTCTTTGCTGACGAGTATTGGTAGGTTGAGAAGCCCTATTGTGAATCTTGAATCCCTCGCATTGGCCCGTCATTCGACAAAAATACAACGCTTGTCACCCTCGTGGGATTTCCGAGCGAGAAGATGGTCTAGTTGGATACCACATGTGTACCAAGTCCTGACGCACGCAGGTATCCGTCAACTCTGTGCAGTGTACTGTATAGGACATACGATAACCCACTCTCATGTAGACTGGTAGTATACCGGACGGAAAGTGGTACTATGCTTAACCCGAACATCGGACAGACCCCTCAATCGGACAGTCACAGGCCGTCACACAAGCTGAGTCACGATGGATTTCAACCTCCGCACGCAATGCGAGAACTTGGTTGGGATTATTAATAGCATTTGATCTCCGACGCGGCATCAATCGGCAGGCGTGACATCTGCCTATTTTCTGACCCTCCTAGCACAGAGATTTATGAAGGAAACAGTACCATAGAAATGTTCAATATACTTAATAGAATGTATGTACAGAGTTTGAGGCAGTTTGGTGGTAAAGTGAGAGAGATATTCTATGTGTCCGATTGAGGGGTCTGTCCGATGTTCGGGTTAAGCATAGTAGAACCACCGCAGTATCATCTGGTCAATTTGGTGGATATGACAAAGCACTACTACATCATTAATCCGTACCAGTCACCTCCTGCCCTTACCAGATATCTCTGGCCAATGAGAGGATTAACAGTCAACGCACGCGCTCTGGAACTAGGAATGGACCTACCTGAACATGATAATGGAAGAATGCATGAGAATCTGCGTGAGAGAACAGATGCTCCATGTCGAATTGATGGAGTAAAGCTACGTACCCTTTTATCACACATGACCAACATGTGGCCACCATGAGTGGCAAGTAAGTTTCCATGACTCTGTGCTGATTGCGCCCTTGATCTCGTGTTCAGACTTGATGAAGTACTGTAATGCTGCCAATAACATCTTTGCGAGCTTTGGCTCATTGGTCATGAGGATGTCGTGATTAGCAAATAAAGCCTTGCCATACTTCTCGGAACAGTGTTACAATCAGTTAGTATTCGAGAGTAATGATGGCAAAATAAAGGTTGTACAGAGCACAGAAGGGTATAGAATAGTTCATAACAGGTACTAGTGTTGTCATCAAGGGTCGTGATAATAAACTACATTTGTATTTTGTATCGTGTGTGACGAAGGTGACTCATGCCTTTCGTGGTGAATTAGAGGGTGAGCCTCGATCCAAAAGGGAAGATGGCCTGTCCAGGCGAGCACGCATTCTCTCAACTTGACGCTCCAGACTGTCATGGGACGTACTCTCAGTCCGCGATACGCTCATAGGTTTCGAAATCGAAATCACTCACTTCAAAGAATTCTGCCTGAGTTCTGTGACCTCGCGCTCCGCGCGCCGCTTCGCTAGTTGTAGGTTGCTCTCGTTGGTTTGCTAATAACATCCACACATCAGTACCTTGAAAACTTGTGAAGTCTCCTACAAGAATACTGACCACGACGTCCATCTGCAGCCGCATATCGTTGACCTTGTCCTCATATAATCGCACTTCTCCCTCCAATTTTTCCCTCTGGCGCTCGCTCTCCATTAGCTGAGCAGAGAACTTACTTGAAAGAGAGGTACGACGATGGTCCTTCGTCACTTGACTCAATTGGTTCGTGAGTTCTTCTATTCGAGATTCAAGGCGACGAATGGTGGCTGCCGAAGAAGACTGCGGGTTTCGTGAGTAAGACTTGGTTTCCAGATCAACGATGCGCAAATTAAGCTCTTTGAGCTGCTTCTCGAGATTAGCCTGTCCAAGAACGCAAGATCAGCAGTGTCATTGCTTATATCTGACGGTGACTTACGTTGAGTTTGTCTAGCTCAGAATTCTCAACGCGAACTTTGCCAAGCTCTACTTGACACTCCTGCGCATGGACTTCGGCCTTCTTCATGCGCTCATAAGCCATCTCTACTCTATCTCCTGTTTCCTCTAGTGCACGCTCTAGGTCCTGGTTCTTCAGTTGTAGACTCTGGAGTTCGCGATCCGAGTTGATCCTGGTAGCATCGACAGTATCCATCTTGATGGTCTCAAGCTCCGCTTGTAGTCCACGCCGCGCCTTCTGCAGTAGAGCGCGATCCGCCTCAGCGTCATTGAGTACACTCCGCAGCTCGCGTACTTGGGAGTGAAGTGCGACGATCTGTGACTGCTGTTCGGATTGAGCAGCTATTGAAGAGTCATAGGCCCTCGAAAGATCGGCGATCTTGGTCTCCAGACGCTCGCGTTCCTTTTTCCAAGCAGCGCCATTGTATACTTCGTCGTCGTAGCGTAAGGAAAGCTCATCGTTGCCTGAACGAGCTTTGCGCAATTCTTCGCGAAGTTTGCTGATCGAATCTCGTTGGCTTTGTAGTTCTGTAGGAATAATATAAGCCCACTGACCCCAGGCTGGGTGTCGACGGAGCACTGACCTTCACTCAGCTGCGCGAGCTCGGCTGTGTAAGAAAATGTCATGTTATTGCAGGGCAGGTATAAATAAAAGAACACTATACCTTGATATTTCTTGCGAGTCTGATCTGCAGTGAAATCGCGTTCAGCCAAATCCTTCTGGAATTGCTTGCGCTCGTCCTCCATCTCTTCCGCGATTCTCTGCCGAAGGACGCCCATGTCTGTAAACTCCCGGCTTCCTTCTTCCAACCTGGCTCCAAGGTCGTGGATTGTGAGCTCCGCCGCTTTCAATCTATCTTCGACAGCGTCCCTTTCCGCAATGAGGGTTGACTGTGCTTTACCAGTGTCCGTCATCGACTGTCGTACTGGTATAATATACTCAATAAAATGGTTTAACTGCAAAAAATAGACTACCACGCACGAAGAGCTTCCGCACGAGAAATCTTGACTTTTTCGATCTCAGCAGCTTCAAGCCTTGTGCGGTACGACTCCGACTTTGCGCGGAAAGCCTCCACAGCTTCGCGTAGCTCTGACTGTGCAGCGGAAGAAGAAGCCAAAGAAACCTGTAGTTCACTTAAGTGCGCTTGGACTTGACGTCTTTGACCTGCAAAAGAGGATACGAATTGCAGGTACCCATGCAAAAAGAAGGGGAAGGAACCCACTGGCTTCTTCGTTCTTTGCTGCGAGTTCGCTCTCGAGGCGATCCTTCACATCCGTGAGTTCGCGTTGTAGCTGCTTCCTAATCCGACCAAGGTCTTGAATTTGGCGTCGGTTATCCTCAACTTCCGCTTGGGCATTGCGCTGCTGAACGACCTGCAGTACATCGATCAGTTAGAATAATACTATGGAATCACTGGCAACTGACCAAAGCCTTTCGTGACTCCTCCAATCGCGTATAGCTTTCGCGTTCTGCGTTTATCGTGTTCAGGAACTTGGCCCACATAGCTTGAACACCATCAAGCTGAGCGGCCTCAGCGTGGCGGCGAGCTTCTGACTCATCCTCTAATAATTCAGAGAGGCGGATGTTCTCGTTTGCCAAGTGTTGTTTGTACTGCTCGAAAAACTGCTTTGAGCCATCGCCTTCTTCCAGCTCAGCAATTAGTGACTGAAGAGATGCCTCGAGGTGATGCCTGACACGGTGCGAAGCGGCCATTCGGAGCTCTAGGATCTGAACTTGTTGCTTAAGTGCGGCAACCTGGACGTCGCTCTTC
>WNFO01003356.1_pt1 | contig 13541 bp, 7 predicted proteins | sample 5400251 | NCBI WGS metagenome assembly WNFO01 (sample SAMN13153354, study PRJNA577476) | soil metagenome | isolation source: 100 cm saprolite under Madrone tree | place: USA:California | collected 2016-06-14 | reverse complement strand
CCACGTCGCGGCCGTAGCTGCTCATGCTGCCGCGAACTTCGCGAAACCGGGTCAGTACACGCCAGCGTTCCTCGATCAGCTCGACGGCCTTCTCGTCAAGCGACATGCCGGTGAGGGCAGCCTGGGCGTTGAGATCGAAAACAGAGAACCGCGGCGGCAGGAAGCCGGTGGAGAGCGCGCCTACCAGGTTCGTCTCCAGATTGAAGGAGACATAGGTCGGAAAGGTGTCGGAATTACGCCGGAACTTCTCCAGCTCGGCGGCCACAACCGAGCCGACCGAGGGGATCTCGCGAGCGAAGGCGACGTTCAACTGCCTCCCGGCCTGCACGTAATACTGGCCGCGCAGATGGACTTCCTCGTGGCTCACGAGCGAACGCTGAATGGCGATGCGGTTCATCACCTTTTCCATCCGTGGGAATAAATTCACGGGGAGGTAAATGCCGGTGTCGATCTTTCGAACCTGGAAATCTTTCGGAGTCGAGGCATTGTCCTTGAAATCGAAGGTGTCCAGATGGCTGATTGCGCCGGAGATTTCAAAGAAGATTACATTTCGGGCGTTTCCGCGCGGATGGGTCTTTGCGCCGGTATCCGCCGCTCGCAGTTTCAACGGCCAGACGCCATCAAGCGAAGCGCCGAAGAGGCCAAGTCCGCCGTACTTCAACAATTCGCGGCGGGTTGGAATCAGATCGCCGACGGTTCTGGGACGACTCATCGTTGGCCTCCTGTCAGAAATTATAAAGAAACTCGACCAAGTTCAGCAGCGCCCACTCGACGTTCTGAGCGCCATTCACGCGATTCTGATCGAGGAAAGAGACCGCCAGCGCTTTCTCTTCCGGCGTCGGGTCGCGTGAAAGCGTCGAGACAAAAAGTTCCTCGACAACCTTTCCATTGTCTTTGTAGCTGTCGAGCAATCGCTGTACGCGGCTGTCCTTGGCGGCGAGGACACGGTCGTTCACCACCGGAGACCGCATGAGCATGATCGGCTGCAAGGGCGACGCCTGGGCCGGCCGCGCCGGAGTCCCGCGATTGGACTCTCCGAAGGCGTTCATGAAGCTCTTGAGCTCACCCTGCGCGCGGGGCATGGCGTTCTGCATCGCCATTGACACGGTTGGACCGGGAGGGTCGTCATCGGCATTAACTACCTTGCGCCGGCGGCCTCCGCTGAAGCTGCCGGGCCGGCCGGTGGCGATGGTGATCGAGTCATGCAATTCCTCGGCGCTCAGCATGCGGGCGTATTTGCGCGCGTAATAGCGCGTGTAAGTATCATTCCACTCGCCGGGGAATCGCGCGGAGAGCTGGTAGGCGCTCGAATTACAAATCAGCCGGAACAGCGAGTGCAGGCTGTGGTTGTTCTTGCGGAAATAGGTTGCCAGCTCATTGAGCAATTCCGGATTCGAAGGCTGAAGCTGCCAGCCCGCGGGAACATTGCGCGGATCCTGGCGGGCGAGATCGAATTCATCCACCGGCTCGACGATGCCGAAGCCCATCAGTTTCGACCAATACAGATTGACCGTGGCGCGCGCGAACTGCGGATGGCCGGTGATCATGCGGGCCAGCTCGTCGCGCGGCTCGGCTCCGGCCGGGATGGTTTCATCGTCAAGGATAAACTTCGGAGTTCCCGGTCCGCCCATGCGCTTCATGCGGAGCATGCTGTCGGCCTTCGTGTTGTAGCCGGACGCCAGGTCATCGACGATGAAGTGGCCCATCACGGCTTCGGTCCGCTCGACGTGAGGAATGTAGCGGGTATTGCCCAGGAACCCGGACTGCTGATAAAAGTCCGTGCGCTTCTTCTTGCTGAGATAGACGTTGACCTTTTCCAGGTGACCCGCGCCGTCATGGCAGGAGATGCAGGAGAGATTCAGGCCCAGGAAGACCCTGCCGTACAGAATCGTCAGCTCATCGTGCGTGTCGATCTGTTGGACCTTTTTGAGGTCATCGGGACCTTCCTCCTGTCCGGGCTTGCCTTCGACGTGCTCGCGGACGATGGGATTTACCGATGCCACCACAAAGTTGCTCTTCGCCGAAGCGGCGATCAGCGAGCGGACGAAATCGTCATAAGGGCGATCCGAAGCCAGGCTCTCCTTGAGCATGTAGTGGAATAAATTAATCCCGCGCGCCATCTTCCCGTTGGCACGAACCAAGTCCATGTAGAAGTACGACCACTTGTCGACGAACGCGGGGCTGCCAATCAACTGGTCGATCAGCTTCGCTCGCTTGCCCGGCGAGTTGTCGGCGAGAAACGCGCGAAGGTCGGCTGCCGCTGGGATGCGTCCTGTCAAGTCCAGCGTGACGCGGCGGAAAAACTCCTGGTCCGTCGACAGCGGCGCGTGTGGAATGCCATCCTCGGCCATCTTGCCGAAGATCCGATCGTCGATAAAATTGCGGTGTGGAACGGGGTCGGAATTGGCACCGGCGCGGGGCAGCGAACCGGCCAGACGCTCCGTTTTCACACCTGCGTCCAAAGACTTCGGCCCTTGGAACAGGGGAGCGTGAACATCCGACGACATATTGGATGTGTCGGCAGGTGGTTGGCTCTGCGGTTTCGGATTGTCTGCCGACAAACAAAGAACCGCCGCCATCGGCAGGATAAAGGTCAGACCGGACAAGGGTTGCACTCCTTTAGCGTTAACCACGGCATCTGCGTGCAGTATCGGGCTTGGCTGCAAGAAAGTCAAGCGCGATAATTCCAATTTGTCGTGCCTCGTTAGAAATGTCCCCATTCTTACCTCGATAGAAGTGTCCCCTTTTCTTCGCCGACGCAGCGATTCAACGAATTCTCGATCAACTCGCAGTCGCAGCGTAGGTGAAATTTGTGAGAGAGAAATTCTCAGACTGGATGGTGCTAGAAACTAATCGAGCGCCGGCCGCGAGGGGGCGCAAGCAATCCGGCGATGACCTCGTTGGCGGCGTTGGAACGCGAAGAGCCTTACCAGGCGAACGACATTCCCCGTTCGCCAGGTGGATCTCCAAACGGCTCCCTTGCTGAAGGTCCTCAGTGCTTGGATGAGGTCATGTCTGGTGGCCGAGATGATTTCTTTTGCTCAGGCGAGTGCGGCCTTGCGGGTACGAACGAATGGGGTCGCCCGCGGTGGCAAGTGACGCGCTCAACAGGCTGGCCGGTACGGCCACCGTCATCGGGCGAGCGCTGGTAAGCGACAGAAGCGTTGGGTCCGGCGCGAGCGATTGGGCATCGCGGACCGGACCAAAACAAGGGAGCAGTGACGTGATTTGAACATCGTCACTGCTCGATCCTGCTGGTTCCAGTGAGTGCACCGGTTTCTGCCGCGCTGCTTAGAAGAAGAACTTCAAAGCAAATTGCACATTGCGCTCACCCTGCGTCGTGCTGACCTCGCCAAACGTGGACGAGTTGATGAAGCGCACCGGACCGTTAAATGCCGGCGTGTTGCTCAGGTTGAAAGCCTCGCCACGGAATTCGAAATATTTTTGTTCCGTGATCGGGAACTTCTTGCCGAGCGACAGGTCGAACCGCTGCAATCCCGGCCCGCGCACGGCGCCGGGGCCTTCGTTGCCGAAGGTGAACTGTTTGGGCTGGGCGAACGCGGCCGGATCGAGGTAATGGTTGCCCAGGCCAACCAACTGCGAATCGTGCGGGGTGCCGATCACGTCGGCGCGGGCGCCACGCGAAAGCGTGCCCGACGCGTCGTTGGCCGTCACGGTAAGCGGGAAGCCAGTGTGCAGGGTTAGGATCCCGCCCAACTGCCAGCCGCCCAAGACGGTGTTCACCGCCGGGTTCCAGCCAGAGCCGAGTGGCTTTCCCTTTCCCCACGGCAGCTCGTAGAAGAAGCTGGTGACGAAGGAATGACGTACGTCGAAATATGCCGGTCCCCACTCGGCATGGCGGTCGTAGATGTTCTGGAAATAGGCTGACTGGCTGCCGGACTGGCCGCCGTCGCCGTAGTAGCCGATGGCGTCGGAAAGCGCATTCGACCAGGTGTAGGCAACCGAATATTCAAGCCCCGACTGGAACCGGCGCCGCAACCCGGCCTGCAGGCTGTTGTACTTCTGATTGCCGTTCGACTCGGTCCCCGAAATCTGTGTGATCTTGCTCACCAGGTCCGGATTGCCCGCCAGGTAAGGACTCGGCAGCACCTTGCCGTTTACCAGTCGACGCTGGGCGTAGGCCAGCGGAACCACCAGATGGGTGCCGCGCTGGCCCACGTAGCCGACGGTCAGCACGTTGTTGGCGGGCAACTGGTATTCCAGGGTCAGGTTCCACTGCTGCACCTCCGCCGGGCGCACATTCGGATCCCAGAGGCGGATGTTCGCGCCCACGTAAGGGTCCTTCGGATTCAGGCCGGAAAGGCCCTGGTCGAGTGTGCTGCCGGGCGTGGAGAAGTTGCCAGGATCGTAACGGGTCTCGAATTCGGAGTTGAAAGGAGGATTCAACGGCAGCCGCAGGTTGGTGCCGGTTCCTTCCACAAAGGAAGAAATCGTGTAGGATCCGCGGACCACCGCCTTCTTTCCCAGTTGGGCCGGCGTCCAGGCAAAGCCCACGCGCGGCTGGAAATCTTTCTTGTACGGGTTATACAGCGCGCGGCTGTTGCCGTTCTGTCCCGCCAGTTCCAGCACTCCGCTGAACTCGCCGAAGTTAGACTGCCGGTCCTTCACCTCCACGAGAGGCGTATGATACTCCCAGCGTAGACCAAGATTCACAGTGAGGCTGTCGCTCACGCGCCAGTCGTCCTGGAAATAGAAGCCGTATATGGTCTTGCGATGGCCCCACGTGCCGGTGCTCAGCCCGCGGCCCAGGTCGTTTGGCAGACCGAGCACGAAGTCCGGCTCGGCGAAGCCGCGCGAGGTAGGCGCTAGCGGGTTCGGACCCTGCGTGAACTGGCCATTAAAGGAGATGAATCCGGTGCGGCCATTGTTGCCCGCGTAGAACGTGTTGATCTGCTGCCGCAGGATGTTGAGGCCGGTCTTCATCAGGTGGCGTCCGCGAATAATGGTCACGTTATCGGCGTAGTGATAGGTCGTATTGGCGAACAACTGCTGCGTGCCGATATTGGCGCTTCCGATGCCGGTGGCGAAGCCGCTGTTGAACTGGAGCGAAAGCAGACCCGCGCCGGCGTTCCTAATGCCCAACTGCTGGCCAATGTCACCCAGACCCTTGTCGGCGTCGCCATTGTTGAGCAGGATATTGTTCACGCCGAAACGCGCCTCGTTCACCAGCGTGGGGTTGATAGTCCGCGTCCAGTTGATCACTCCATTCTGGAATGGAGCGATATTAAACGAGTCGTAGATCAGCGGGAAGGTGGCCACGCTGGGTTGGTCCTGCCGTCCGTTAGAGTAGCGGCCGGAGAAGTCATCCTTGTTGCTGATCTTCCAGTCGAGCTTGAAATCCCCCTGGTCCGAGTTCACATAGCTGCTTCTTGAATTGAACTGATTGAACCGCAGGTTCGAGTTGACCGGCAGCGGATAGAGCGCGTTATTGGCGAACAGCGCGCGCGCCACCGGGTTGAACAGGCTCAGCGGAATCTGATTGTTCGGAAACGGCGCGCGGTTGCCCTGCGCGTCGGTCTGGAACGGATTGTACACCACTGTGTTCTGCTCGGTCAGCAGGCGCGAAAAATCGCCCCGGCGAAATTCCGCCGGAATCACGGTGATAGAGCTGGGAGATCCCGGATTGGCCCGGCGCAGCCCCTGGAAATCGGTGAAGAAGAAAAGCTTGTCCTTGATGATCCGGCCGCCCAATGTGCCTCCGTATTGGTTCCACCGCTGCGGAGCCCGCACATTCAATCTGGCGTTATCGCCCCAATTATTGGCATTCAACTGGTCATTGCGGAAAAATTCGAATAGATTGCCGTGAAGACCGTTCGTGCCGGACTTGATCACTACGTTGATGATGCCGCCCTGGTAGTTGCCGAACTCAGCCGACGCGTTATTGGTGATGAGCTTGAACTCCTGGATGGCGTCGACGTTGGGCTGATAGGAAGTCAGATTATCAGATACCTGGTTGTTATCCACGCCATCGAGGAGAAAATTGTTCGCCTCCTTGCGATTGCCGTTCACGTAGGGACGGCCTCCGCCCGCGGTGCGAATACCGCTGTTGAAGCTGTTCGGATCGGGCGTGGTCACCCCGGGAGCAAGCAGCGTCAGGGCGATGGCGTTACGGCTGATGAGCGGCGTGTGTACAATGGTCTGCGGCGTAATGACCGAGCCGACCTGCGCGGTTTCGGTCTGCAGAATGGCCGCGTCAGCGCTCACCGATACGCTCTCCGTGATCGCGCCCACCTGCATCGTCAGATCGATACGGGCCCGCTGGTTGACCTCCAGTTGAATGTTGGGCTGCGTGGAGGTTTTGAAGCCGGAGGCTTCCACCCTCAATTCGTAGTTGCCAATCGGAACGCGCGGAAACGCATAGATGCCGTCCTCGTTGGTTTTGGTCGGCCATTCCGTGCCGCGGTCCCGCTCCTTCGCAGTCACCGAGGCTCCTACAATCGCCCCACCAGTGGGATCGGTGACTTTGCCTGTGATGCCGGCGCTCACTTCCTGCGCCACGACCGGCAGGGCGCATACAACGACCGCCGAAAAAAATGACAATGCTGTTCGGAAAAACATGGCGACCCCCTTTTCGTTTTGATTAAATTTCCTTGTCGATTGCCGGAACATTTGCCGCTCCATCGGCGCGTCGCCGACGAAGCTCGACTGCGTGGCCAGGCTGTAATTCTAGTGGCCGTCAACCGTGTTCCGGCCAAGCTCGTAGTCCACTCGCGTGATGAACCAATGCCCATGACGGACTTCAGAGCTTTAATTGCGACCGCCTAACCACACTCTGCTGAATGGTTCGCAGACTTCTCAAAGAAAGTTATGGACGGTGACTGTAAATTGTTTCAGTGCGCTTCCAATCACGCGTACTCCACGCCGCGAGACTCGTGCTCGGAATTGTCGGAACCGTGGCATCTGGACCCGGGAAGCCGGCCGGGCTAGTCCGGACTATGAGTAGGTCTACGGGCAATCATCGCTGGCCGTCAAGAGCATCGTTCCAGAATCGGATGCTCTGAGTCCCTAATTTTCGAAAATAGACGGTCACTTGCCCCTAACAGCGGCTTCCGGAGCGGGCCGTTTGCCGATCCGCGACAGCATATCCCTCATTGCGGCTCCTAAATCGCGGGGCATCAGGATATTGTAGACCACGGCCCCCTCGTACGCTTTGAGTGCGGAGCCGATGGTGTCGCGCCAGGGGTCGTCGAACGAATTGGGGTTGTAATTAAGGTAGAAGATCGGGCACGGAGCCGTGCCTCCCTCTTTGAGCAGATCGAGAGCCACCTTCTTTTCGAGTGTAACTTTCGGTCCTACGATGATAATGGCATCGGGGAAGCTGTCTGCGCGCAGAGTTGATCCGTGAGCAGTTTAGTTTACGAAATGGGTTTCGCCTTGCTTGTCTTGCAAGAGGCGATACTCTATTGTCCCTGCCGTAGGCGATTGTACGGATTTGCCCAGCGCAGCAAAATCGATCTCGCCGGCTTCCTGCCGGTAAAATGATCTTCTGCTCGCGCAGGTTGAAATCCACCAGAGCCGTGTCGCTGACGCCGGGCTCGTGCGTGATGCCGCGCAGTATCGAGAGCAGAAACGTCTTCGGGCTTCAAAACACTCTCCCGCGGCTTGACCGGCGAAAGGTTCAACAAGATCTTGACGTATAGCGGTTGGGTGCCTTGCTCGACCGGCGGCTCATCGCCGAAGGGACCTTCTACCCTATTCCAAATTGCGGAGCGGTTCGGCTGAAGTTAAGCTCACCGATTACGATTGAAGCGCCTGTCGCGTGCTTGATTCCAACGCGCCGAACTAGTTTGTGCCGCCCGCGTAAAAGGCTTTCACCGGATGGATAAAGGACGGACCAAGAGCTCGAAGTTCCTCTAGGTTACCCGACGGATCGTCTTCGCATCGGCTCGAATTCTCTCTCTGACTCTACGCTCTAATTCCGGAGGGACCGCCTGGCTCTGTACAGCGTCTCGTACCCGCTTCATCGCTCGTTGCCTTAGCTGCAATTCGCGAGAGCAGAGCTGACACTGTAGGAGGTGCTTTAATAACATGGCCCGACGATGGGGGAGCAATTCATTACTCAGGAACGAGTCAAGACGGTTTTGGATTATCGCGCATGCACTTTTGTGGACTTTAATAACTTTCATGACGCGCCTGTCTCTTGCCTCACGATTCTCCGCAGTGTAAAAGGTCTCAGCATATTCATTGCGCCCTGCACATCGCTACCGGCCGTTGACTCGTCGGCAAGCTACCGGAGTGCCCAAGCCCGGGTTCTTAATCGAACCGGCGTAGAAAAGTAGAAAAAAGGACGCAAAGATGCACAGGAAGCTACGTGAACCCATCCTTCTTGGCAGCTTACCCTTCGCTGGCCTCGGTCCGAGAGTTGGAGTAAGCGCTGATGGCCTCACTAGCGTTTGTCGCGCCAGTGGCCTTTCCTTTCAGCTCTTGTTCCGCACGGAGCCAATCCTCTTCGGCAGACCCACCCGACGTGCGCGCTCTTGCCAATACGAGAAGGCAACCGCAGCAATCGCTTCTTGGGAAGGTGTCACATTCGTCTGAAGTTCTTCCGACGTGCTCGCAGTCGCAACTGGTGTGGACTCGCTCTTCAAGTTCCGTTTCATTCCTCTTCTCCTTCGGTATCTAAATTGTGAGTATATGCATAGTCAGGCCTCGACCCGAACATCGGATACATCTGCCGGATCGCCGCTGGGATTATGCGGGTGGCTTCATCAAAATCAAAGGGCTTGGACAACAGATCAAATGCGCCCAGATTCAGGACCTCCGCCCACAACCTCTCGTCGGCAAGACGTGACGTGACGATCAGTGCTGGCGGTGTATCCATGTCATCAAGTGCCTTTAGGAAAGGGCGCCAGTCGCTCCCCGGCAGATCGTCATCAAACAAGACGACCGCAGTCCGAAGGTGTAGCGCCGTGCTTAGAGCAGCCGCGCTGGACCATGCAGGCAGAACAGCCAATGGAGCTTTCCCTATCGCGCCGATCAGCCAGCGATGATAACCCGGATCATGGCTAGCAGTGACGATTCTGATCGTATTGGGCGTAGGTCGACGCTGGTCTTGTATTCTGCCCGAGTTTCCAATCGAAATCTGCGGACCGTGTGGTTGGCTGACCTAAGCCGGTTTGGAATTTTCGCGTGATGCTTGCGCGCCTCCGGTTCAAGAGTCCGTGTCTGGTGAGCATATAGAAATCTCCGCTTGCCTATAGCCTCTTTGCCAGCAGTCCGAATGCGACTGTCATTTCGTCCTTCGTGCCGATGAACAGGCCGACGCCGACGACCCCTCTCGGTGGCTTCAGGCCGAAGTCCGACAGTTTGACCCGCCCGGAGCCCTCAACCCAGAGTTCACCTTCGCGCGACGTCGCCTTGACGCTGAGCGTCACCGGCTTGGCTTGGCCTCGAATGGTCAGCAAGCCTTGGACTTCGTATTGGTCGGGCGATTTCACCGTGATCCTAGTTGACTGAAAGGTAATCTCCGGGTATGTCCGAGCCGCCATTGTGTCCGCGGCAGCCTTTTCGATGTCCTTAATCTGGTTCGGCTTGACCCAATCGTCGGCGCACCTGACGCTTCCTGATTCGGCGGCAAACCGGACAGTCGATCTCTCCGGCTGCTCGCGGTCGAAGCTGAAGACGCCGCTGAACCGGTCGAAGACGAACGTGTGCTTTCTCCCTTCCCACAGCTTGCTCTTGAATACCTCAAGAGCAAATCGGCTTCCTTGTGCTGGCCGAAGTTCATAATTGGCCGGCTGAGCGGTTAAGACGCAAGGCAGAAATAAACAGAGCGCTCGCATTCTCACTCTCCGTTATTTATTCGGCATTCGAAGCTTCACGGTCTCTTATGATAAGCCACCGCGGATTCAACTAAGTCCCGCGTCTTGTCACGCCCCAAGGCGCCTCTACGGCCACCGCATCACTTCCACATGATCATTCGAAAGCAGACGTAACTTAGTTACGCTTCTCTGTGCGCCGGCTGAGCCGTTGGTGTCGGTTACAGCAGGCTGCTTCGCGTCCTTGCACCCTGGGCAATGGTCATTCTTCGGTTTGACTCACGTAAATACCGCTATGATGGCGTAACTTCGTGGTCGTCCGCTGCGAATAGCTTAACGAGATTGAGAGCTGGCATGAGCTAGTCTGTCTTCCGGCCGTTGGGGCTCAGGGCAGACGCGGCGCATTCGATGGCGTCGGCAGGGGAGCGGTTGTCCCTGACGCTGGCTCGGCAAGTGCGGTAACCGCGCTATCGCTGCGCCGATTCGGAGAAAAAGGCCCCTCCGATTATTGTTCTCGCCCGCTAAGACCAGGCCCGGCTAGGGCGAAACAGATGAAAGAAAAACTATGTCGCAAACCACTGTAGGAACATCCTAGCAGGCCGCTGGAAAAGGCCTTTCTCGGTACCAGAAATGCCCAGGTTGACTTTCTCGATGTATGTACTTTCAAGGAGTTATGAGCACTTCCTAAGTGCCTTTCCAGGGGTCCGAAAAACTTCTTTCCGCAGCCTGCTAGTTTAGACGTGGAGAAACTAAAAACAATCCGGCAGCTCTTCCAAGGCGATCGGAGCCTGTTCGATGCGTGCCGGGAAATGCTATTTCTAGTCTCAGAAAAATACCACGAAGCCAGGCTGCCCATCGATACTAGTGGCATAGTCGAATTGGAAGACCTTGGCATCTCAGATCAAAACGCGCACCCGTACATGCCCGTACCGTATCCTGCTTGTAGGCAGTTGCTATCGAGCATTCCTATTCGCCCGGATGAAAATGTGCTGATTGACTTTGGATGTGGGAAAGGTCGCATTCTATGCCTGTCGGGCCAATATAGGTTTCGGGAAGTAATCGGAGTCGAAATGTCCGCCGAACTATGCTCAGTCGCGCGTGAAAACCTCAAGACGATCAAGGGTCGCCTAAGTTGTGCTGTTAGCGTGCTAAATATCGATGCAACTCTCTTTGAATTGCGCGATGACGTTTCGATCTGCTTTTTTGGCAACCCTTTTTCGGGTGCGCCGATGCGCAGTGTCATAGAGAACATCCGGCGCTCGCTTGTTCGGAAAAACCGTACCATCACAATTCCTTTTTTCAATCCGATTTACTTTGAAAAAGAGAAAGAAGCCGCCGGTTGCAGTTGGATCAAACTCAAGGCATCGGGGCGCTGCTACCCGCCAGCAGAGTGGGCCATTTACGAGGTAAGTACTCCTTCCCAGCTAGAGAGGTGAACATCTCAACACGCTGTCGCCGATAATTATCTTGGCTGACATCAAGGTACGAAAATCGTGCAATGGAGCCGCCGACCGGCAGAATAACAGTGGTCACTGTTGCTCCGATAACGAATTGTCTCGATGCCGCGGGTGAGCATCTTGTCGGTCAGGTCGGCGAGGCCGACCGATCCGATGACACTTCAGCTTTCGCTCATGCATAACGGCCGGGCTCAGTTCAGCTCTCCGAGTTAGACAATTATTGGCACTTCGTGGTCCGGATGGAGCATTCAACTTCTGCTTCGCGGCAGCAGTCCTCGATGTGACTGTGGCTTCCCAGATTCAAGGAATCCGGTCATTGCGTCCCTGGCCAAGGTACGCCACAGCGGCGCCAAGTGCAAAGCCTCCCAGCGCACTGAGTAAGATCACACCCCCATGCCATACCAGGATGTGATACCGATTCAGGTTTGGGCAGTGGACCTCGATCACAGTGAGGCCAATAAGCCCGGCGAATCCACCCGCGGTTGCGCCAATTAGTTTGGGAGACAGTATGGCTCCGCGGCGCGCCAGCAACCAGAGGAGGAATGCGCCCGGGATCGAATACATGAGGCCGCTTTTCAGGCATATCAGGCCGTTCGGAATGAACTCAGATTCCTCGTGCAACCGAAACAAGCCGGCCATCACGAGCAGGAGCAGCACCAGGATCCCGACCAAAAAGGAAATGGGGGATATGGCGTGTTTGCTTCCCGGAGCCATCTGCCCAACCATGGAAAGAGCCAGTAGACCCGCGCTGGTGGCCAAGACCGCGAAGACTGCTACCTTCTGAGAGACGCTGAGCACAACCCAGCCGTTGGCCCCGAGTTGGAGAGAGCTGGCCGCGACCACCACCAGAAAAATTAGCGCAAACGCTGAGAGATAGACGCGCGAAGGGGCCAGCGGCCGAACTGGTTTCAGGTCTCTGAGCATCGCGGCCTGGATCTGTTGCAACCTGCTTTCTGAAGGCGCCGAAGCTTCCGGGCGCCGCTCAAGTACGCGCACCAGACGTCGGCAGCACTCACATCCGGCAACGTGCTCGGCGGCTTCCGGCGGGAGCTTCGAGCTTCCAGAACGTAAGTTGATTACACCATCCATCTCACGGCAGGTCACGATGCCACTCCTCGGCGAGCCGGCTGCGCCGTTGGTCTCCCTTCCAGCAACTTGCGTAAGCGCTCATATGCGCGGTGGGCCTTTTGCTTGACTGCCCCCGCTGTCGAAGAGGTAGCACGGGCAACCTCTTCAATACTCAGCCCATTCACCTTGAGCATTGTCAGCACCTCACACTGACTCTGAGGCAGCGCTCCGACAAGTTCCTCGAATGACGGGAGATCGCTCGTCCCATCCTTCCGTTGGGGAGGCTCGGGTAATACGTCAACTCCCATCTCGCGCAAAGAGATGCGATGCCGCTTACGATAATTATCCACTCGCACACACCTTGCGATTGCGAACACCCAGGGAAGCAAGGGCTCGCCGGGCCGATAAGTGTGTCGTACACGGTGGATGCGAAGCCACACGTCCTGGAGCATATCCTCAGCATCGGCTCGGCTGCCCAATTGGCTGGCGAAAAACCGGTAGAGCTTTGGGCTGAGGAGCTCAACCAAAGCCGCCGCCGCGGCTGAATCCGCTTGCTGGTACCGCCTCATGAGTTGCTCCAAGTCGGTGCTGGAAGATGTGGAAGCGCCCGCATCAGGTTGCATTGGACTCTCTGTTCGTAGTTCGCCACGATCATCCGAAAAGTTACCTACCTCTCTGCCCCAAGTATCCGGGTCGGCCCTGTCACCAGACTCACCTAGCAGATCCCGGCGGCCGTAACCACTCGGATGATCCGAGCGAAGGAGGATTTGTGGAGGCTTTCGGTTGAGTTTGAATAAGTGTGTGAAGCCCAGTATTGATGTCAAGTCGGGAGTTCTCGTGCGCGTACTCTTGTTGGAGATTCTTTGTGCCGGTCTTTCGGCGTATGCGCAGACTGGTGGCTTGGGCTGGTCCCGCGCGAATCCGTCCGGTGTGATTCCCACCCCCAGGATTGATGCGCCGATCGCGTATGATGCTGTTGGCAGACAGCTTCTGATGTTCGGTGGGCAAGACTCTTCCGGTGACCGTAACGACCTCTGGTCATTCTCGATAGACCGGCAACAGTGGACACAAGTCAACCCAGGGGGACTGCCGCCAAACCCACGTCATGGGCACACAGTTACATTGGATCCGGCGCGACGGCGCATCATTATCCTCGCTGGCCAAGGCGCGGGATTCTTTGGCGACGCATGGGCCTACGACATTCAGGCGAATCTGTGGACGCAGCTAAGCGGCAATT
>WNFO01005790.1_pt1 | contig 13544 bp, 14 predicted proteins | sample 5400251 | NCBI WGS metagenome assembly WNFO01 (sample SAMN13153354, study PRJNA577476) | soil metagenome | isolation source: 100 cm saprolite under Madrone tree | place: USA:California | collected 2016-06-14 | reverse complement strand
AACGGTTATGCCGACGATCTTGCGGCCGTCATTGAGGCGCTCGATCTTAAAGACGCCACGCTGGTGGGCCACTCCACCGGAGGCGGGGAGGTCGCGCGGTATATCGGCCGCCACGGGACAAAGCGGGTCGCCAAAGCGGTCCTCGTCGCCGCCGTGCCGCCGATCATGCTGAGGTCCGCGGCCAATCCAGAGGGCCTGCCGATGGAGACGTAGACCCGCAGCGCGACAAACTGCCGCCAACAATATCGATACAGCACTATGAGAATCACGAGCACCGGCCTGGTCGCGGGGGCAGTGCTTATGGTGGCGTCAATTGCGGCCGCGCAAGGTGCCCGGCGATTGCAAATGTTGATTTCGGTCTTAGTTGCGATCTGCGCCGTGTACGTCTGTGCGGTTCCGGTGGCCGCGCAGGACGAACAAGAGGAAACGCTCTCGGGCCCGGACAGCCGTGAGACAGGTCAGGGTCCCCACGGCCACCTGTTGGGCGAATGGGGCGGCGAAAGGACGCGCTTGTTGGAACGCGGCGTTCGATTCGATTTTCAGTACGTAAGCGATTCTCTGTGGAACATCGAGAGCCAGCAGAAAGAGCGCTTCGCCAGCTGGAACCGTTTCCGTTGGACAGTAGACATCGATTTCCGGAAGATGGCCGGCCAGCACGATTTATACTTTCATGCCACGGCGCTCTGGCAGGCTGGAGGCAATCTCGGAGCTTACTTAGGCCTGCAAACCAGCCCCAGCGGCATGTCCAGTATGAATACGTGCCGCCTCGATTCCTGGTGGTTGGAGAAGCGATGGCTGAACGAACGCCTGACCGCGCGGGTGGGACAGTTCGCTGCGCAGGATTTCTACGGCGCCCAGCACTACGCGGCTTCTTTCATCTTCGAGCCGATGGGCTACGCGCTCGGTAACCTGTTCACCGACTTCGAGTCCTTTGATCCCCCGTCAACGCCGGCGGTCGAAGTGCGCGCGGTGCCGATCCACAATCTCTACGTGAAATCGATGGTCGAGGCCGAAGATCGCAATCCCTTTGCCCATAATTCAACCGGTTTAGTTCCACAGTTCCGTGGAACACCTGTGAGCGTTTCGGAGATCGGCTTCACTCCAGGCAAGGACGCGACCTCCGTCCGCGCCTTCGACACGGTCGAAAGCCGCAAAGGCTACTCCGGCCTCTATCAGTTTGGCGCTTCTTACAATCCCGGAAAGTTCACAACAGCGTCGGGCATACCCCAGTCGGGCAACTACCTTTTGTATTGGATGGGGAGTCAAGCCCTCTGGCGTCTTGACCCGACCGGAGCAAAGGGTTTGGACGGAACTTTTGCGTTCGACTGGAGCCCGCCGAACATCAACCGCAACAATACAATGCTCACTGCGGGGCTGCGCTTCAACGAACCGCTTCCGCTGCGCATTCACAACACCATGGCCCTGGGTTACGTACAGAACCGCTTTAGTCAGCAATTCGCGCTGCAAGGCGCTCCGCCAACCAGGCCCGAGCACGGCGTCGAGTTCAACACGCTTTTGGACCCCCTACCGATGCTTCTTCTGCAACCCGTCATTCAATATTACGTGCACGCGGGTGGAACAACGCAGCACGACGTTGTTTTCGGATTCAGAACAAAAGTGGAGTTCTAGAAGAGTCCGCGTTCACAGTCTCGAAGGCTCCGGCTTAAACGCCGGTCGAAAGGAGAATAAGGTGACAGACATTCGCAAGGAAACCGATAGCCTCGGCGAGGTCGATGTTCCGGCCGACAAGCTCTGGGGTGCACAAACTCAGCGCTCGCTTGAACACTTCAGCATAGGGAAAGATCTGATTCCCCGCGAGATGATCATCGCTTACGCCACTTTGAAAAAAGGCGCCGCCAATGCCAACTTTGCCGGCAAGCGTCTCGATCAAAAGCGTCACGGTTTAATCGTTCAAGTCTGCGACGAAATCCTCGCGGGTCAGCACCATGACATGTTCCCCTTGCACGTATGGATGACCGGCAGCGGCACGCAATTTAACATGAACGTGAACGAAGTGATCTCCAACCGTTGCTGCCAGATCGCCGGCACTCCGCTCGGAAGCAAAACGCCGGTTCATCCCAACGACCACGTCAACATGTCCCAGTCGTCGAACGACTCCTTCCCGTCGGCCATGAATATCGCCGCCGCCGTCAACGTGAAGCAGCGGCTTAATCCAGCGGTCAAGAATCTGCACGATGCCATCGCCGCTAAAGTCGAGGAGTGGAACGACGTCGTCAAGATCGGCCGCACGCACATGCAAGACGCCACGCCGCTCACACTTGGGCAAGAGTGGTCCGGCTACGAAGGCGTGCTCGCGGACGATCTCGATCGGATCGAAGATGCGCTGAAGGGCGTCTATCGTCTCGCGCTGGGCGGCACGGCAGTGGGTACCGGCATCAATGCAGCGCCTGGCTTTGGCGAGGCCGCTGCAGCCGAGGTCGCCAAGATCACAAGCCTGCCTTTCGTCACCGCGCCGAACAAATTTACGGTCCAGGGCGCTCACGACGCGCTGGTACAGCTCTCTGGCACACTGCGCACGCTGGCCGTCTCTCTCTACAAGATCGCCAATGACATCCGCCTCATGTCCTGCGGCCCACGAGCAGGTTTCGCGGAGCTGAAAATTCCTGAGAACGAACCGGGCTCGTCGATTATGCCCGGCAAAGTGAACCCAACCCAGGCTGAGGCTCTTGCGATGGTCGCCGTCCAGGTGATGGCGAACGATTCGGCGGTGGGTTTCGGCGGCGCCGGCGGCTACCTCGAAATGAACGTTTACAAACCCCTGATCATCTTCAACGTCACGCACTCCATCACGATCATGACCGATTCGTGCACGAACTTCCGAAAATTCCTGGTGGAAGGAACCAGGCCCAATCTGAAGAAGATCAACCAATATGTGGAAGAATCGCTCATGCTGGTCACGGCGCTTTCGCCGGTGATTGGCTATGACAAGGCTTCCAGGATTGCCCATTACGCGATGGACAACGACCTCACGCTCAAGGCCGCGGCGCTGAAGCTCGGCTTCGTGACGGAAGCTGAATTCGACCGCGTTGTCGATCCGAAGAAAATGGTGCGGCCGTACGTAGCGGTCGACGATGCCGCCTAGGGCACGGGCTCTAGTAGTTTCGAAATCCGGAATGTGGAGCGGATATGACGCTGGAAGAGCGCTCTAATCTTGTCCTCGCTGCTGCCCGAATTTTGTACGTCAATGGCCAATCCACGCATCAGACTTTGGGCGCCGCCGAACGCTTGAGCAACTGCCTGGGATTTCGCGCCACGATCCTGCCGCGCTGGGGGGAGTTGGAACTTGTGGCCGGGGACGGCACATTCATTGCGGCAGTAGAGGCCGATCTTTCCGGCGTGAACATGGATCGCGTGGCTTCTACGATGCGGACAATTGAGGAGATCGGTGATGCTCGGCTCGCCCCAACCGCCGCACTGGAGAAGATCAGCCTCATCTCAAAGAAGCCGCCGGCGCCGACATGGCTGTTCGCCCTGGCAGCTGCGGCGGGCGCTGTGGCTTTAGCGGTGCTCTTCGGCGTCCAACACCTAACCGCAGCGGTGCTCATATTCGGGAGCGCGGCGGCCGGGGCCATTCTGCGCCGTATCTTTGCCCGTTACAGCACAAATATCTTTCTGCAACCATTCGGCGCGGCGTTGGTCGCCGGCGTTGTCGGGGCGCTGGCGGTTCGGTCTGAGCTGAGTTCGTCGCTGCGTCTTGTCGCTGTCTGCCCATGCATGGTGCTCGTGCCGGGGCCGCATTTCCTAAACGGCATGTTGGACTTGATCAGGGGCCGCATCGATCTCGGAGCGGCCCGGCTGAGCTATGCCGTGCTCGTGGTTGTGGCAATCTCGACGGGGCTGTTGCTTGGACTCGCCCTTCTCGGCGTCTCCTTACCCGTAGATCCGCCCGGCCGGGCTCTCCCTCTATGGCATGACGTGATCGCCGCCGGCGTCGCCGTTGCTTGCTACGGTGTCTTCTTTTCCGCGCCGGGGCATATGCTGGCTTGGCCCGTGGCAGTCGGCATGGTCGCTCATGCCCTAAGATGGGGGACGCTTACCGCGCTTGGAGCCAGCGCCACCACGGGGGCCTTCGTTGCTTGTCTCATCGTCGGGCTGATCCTCACACCGGTCTCGCGCCGGTGGCACATGCCGTTTGCGGCCATTGGCTTCGCCTCTGTGGTGTCCATGATGCCGGGAGTCTTGATGTTCAGGATGGCCAGCGGCCTTGTACAACTTACGAACAACTCACAAAGGACGTGGGAGCTCATGGGCGCGACGATCGCTGATGGCTCCGTCGCCATTCTTATTATTCTGGCGATGAGCTTCGGCCTCCTCGTTCCGAAATTGATCATTGATTACCTCAGTGAAAAAACGACCAGGGCGAAGTCTTGAGATACGAAGGAACCGTGCGATGTCCGCTATAAATTCAAGCGCCATGCATGCTCCTCCCGGGCCATCGGATGACGCGCAGGCGCTCTCGCGATTTCACGAGTGGATTCCGACCTTACTCAGCCTCATTGCCGGTATGGTCGATTTGACGGGCTTCTTGAGCCTCGGCAATTTATTCACCGCCCATATAACGGGCAATCTCGCTGTCATCGGGGCTTTGGTGGTGCGCGGCGGACGGATGAATCCCGGACAGGTCCTGGCTATTCCCGTTTTTATGACCGCCGTCACCGCCACTTGGCTAATCGCCAGGGCTTCGGGCAGGCGCGGTCCGAGTTTGATGCGCCTGCTTCTCCTGATTCAGTTTCTGCTGATCACTTGTCTGTTGATTTTCAGTGTCATCACCAAACCGTCCGTTGACCCACACGGCTTGATGGCAACCATCGCCGCTATGATTGCCGTATCCGCAATGGCCTGTCAGTTTGCTCTCTTGCGCTTGACCCTACCCATCGCGCCTTCAACAGCGGTGATGACCGGCAATTTGACCAACGCCTGTCTGGCGCTGTTGGACGCGAATTCCCGAACCCCCTTGACGATGGGAGACACTGAGCGACTACGAGGCTCTCTGCATCTTCTAATCGGCTTCCTGGCGGGCTGCGTCGTGGCTGCGGCAGCCGTTACGTATCTAGGCGACTGGGCCTGGTCATCTCCTGCTGTGCTGGCCGCCGTGGCTGTCGCATTGAGCTAAGGCGAGCACTCTGCTCTCCGCTGAAACGCTTGCAAATGACGAAGCAGATTGACGCTGGGGCTGTTGAACTCCATCGTGAGCCGTCTATTTGATTGCCAACGTCGGGAACACGCCAGCGTGGTCGGAGAACCACAATGGCGCAGACGACCCGATCACAGGATCGACGACTACGGCGTCGCTCGCCTCGAAGCTTCCGGCGCGAAACAGGATAAGGTCCAGTCGATAGATGAAATGAATGGTCCGTGCGGATGGTGAACCGTTTCCACGAAGCTATTTTCGTCCGTTGAACATATGCCATCTATCGATACCCCTCTCTGCTGTTCTGCGTTGGATGCCTGGAAGCCATCAGATTCAATTGGTTCTTCGCGACAGCCACGCTACACGCTATTAAGGTAGCGAACTGTGCAATGTTGAACATGTCGTTAATGCTTTTTCGAGACGAAGACGCACGTGGGTATTGCCAGTTGAGCGCGTGGCTGGCAGACTGAGTGCCATGAGAAAAACGTTTCAGACGATTGCGACCCTGTCGGTAGGGATTGTCGCCATGATTGCAGGCGGCCAGAGCGGGTTAGAGGACAACGCATCAGCGCAGGCCGGCGCCGCCGTGACTCAAATTCCGAAGTTCCGCGCGGAAGGGTCCTGGCCCAAGCTTCCCGGCAAGTGGATCATGGCCATCGTGTCCAGCACCTGGATTGATGAGCAGGATCATCTATGGGTGCTGCAGCGGCCGAACACGTTGAGCGCGGAAGAGAAGCCGAAGGCCGCGCCTCCGGTGCTGGAATTCGATGCGCAAGGCAACTTCATCCAGGCTTGGGGCGGCCCGGGGGCGGGTTATGACTGGCCGGAGACGGAGCATGGAATTTATATCGATCCGAAAGGCTTTGTCTGGATCGGGGGCAACGGCAACGATGACCAAATCTTGAAGTTCACCAAGGCCGGCAAGTTCGTCATGCAGATCGGTAAGGGTGGTCAGAAGAAGACCAACGCGGACACGAAGAACCTCTGGGAACCAGCGGACGTATTCGTCTACGCGAAGACGAATGAATTGTTCGTCGCGGACGGATACGGCAACAAGCGAATCATCGTGTTCGACGCCGACACCGGCGCCTTCAAGCGGATGTGGGGTGCGTTCGGCGGCGTGCCGACGGACGATCCTCCCGCACCTGAGAGCGGGCAGGGACGAGGCAGGGGCGCCGAAGCCGGGCCACCGCCGCAGCCGATGGGCCCCGATGGGGCTCCGCAGTTCGTGCCACCCGTGCACGCCGTGAAGGTCTCAACCGACGGCCTCGTGTACGTCGGGGATCGTGGCGGCCGACGCGTTCAGGTATTCACGATCGCCGGTAAATTCGTCAATCAAGTGTTCATCGGACGTGAATGCCACGCACCGGATTGCGGCAACGGGCAAACCGCGGCCGGCATTGCGTTCTCACCAGACCCCGAGCAGCGCTATCTGTACGTGGCGAATCGAAGCCAGGCGCAGATCATGGTCTTCAACCGCAAGACGCTCGAGTTCCTCGACGGATTTGGATCGTGGGGCTCAGGAACGGGACAATTCGGTACGCTGCACCACTTGTCCGTCGATTCGAAAGGCAATCTGTACACGGCGGAAGTGACGCCGCTGAAGCCCCAGAACAGACGGGTCCAGAAGTTCACCTTCACCGGTTTTGTACCGATGCCGAGGGTGATCAAGAACAAGTAGAGATTAGTGGGACGACTTGGCGGTCTCTTTCGGTAACACGCCCGACCCGAAGGACTTGCTGCCTTCGACCGAGTCGCAATGCATACCCGGCTTGGGCGGGCTGCCCTTCGGACACTGGAAGATACCCGAATCTCCTCTGTCTCCGGCCGGTTTACCATCCCGCCGCGGATGGACTCCCATGCTAATGACCACTCCCCTTGGGAAGCTTTCCAGTGTAATGCCTTGTTTGAGTGCTTCCCCGGCACTCTCCATCTGAACGACCCAGACGAGAGGCTCGCCTTTCTCATCGCGCACCAGAGCGTCCCGTTTTTCGTTCAAAGGAACGAAGTGAAACTCGAAGTGGGCGGCGTTGGGGATTACGCGAACGATTACCCCCGTAAAGACCCGGTATACACTTCCGTCATACATGGCGTACGAATGATGAGCATCCGCCGGCGGCGTCAAAAGCCCGACCGACAAGATCACGACGAGTATCGCAACCATGCGCGCCGGCGCGGCTGTGATCTTTTTGATATGCATTGCCAATCCTCCATTACACATCTTCATTATTTAAAACCCAGGTCAAGTTCCTCTTTGGGCCGGTCCATATTTTTCTCGAAAAACTCTGCCCAGATCTTTGCCCACGGCCGGTCGAGCATATCCGGGACTCGGTACTCGATGACCTGCCCCGGCGCAACCTGGGTGGCAAATCCATCGACTGGGTAAAGAGGCCGGGTACATTCCGTCCATGCGAGCCGAGCGGCCGCTGTCCATGACTGCTGATAATTCCGGTGCCACAGAGTCCGGAGCGGCTGCGCGAGCGCTTCCGAATCGTAAAATATCGCTTCCCAATCGATCCCGATGAACTTGCCGGCGGTGTCGCGAACGGGCGTCAAGATCTCGATCGCCTCCAGTTTATTGCTCCACTCCCAACTGGAATGCTGGTTCCAGCCCTGAATGTTGGACGTCCACATAATCAGCGCGTCTTTGTCCCAGAACCCGATCGTATCTCCGTACCATTGCGGAACATCGGCCCGCGGAGGTGACTCTTTGTCGAGCTGGACAATGCGCCATATGCCGCTGCCCATGAACGTCACGATCTCCGGCGTCACGATGATGCGGCTCGGCTTGGGGCCCGTCGCCCACTGCCGCATGAACCCTTCGGGCCAGCAATAGGAAGCGGACCACTGGTGGGCGGCGTTGACGCCCTCATGATAGATCTGTCGCACCATGCGCTGCTGATATTCAGGCGTCAGCAAGGACAATAAGGTGGGGACCTGATTGGCGCGAGAGTAGTTCCAGACCCGCCGTCCCTGCGGAACATACTCCCCGTAAGTGCCGTCCCATTTGGGCATCGTTTCGTAAGTATGCCTGGTCGGGCCGCCTCGAGATTTCGCGTCGGCCATTAGCGCCTGGTAGTGATCCTTCGCGGTCTTGAAAGGATAGGGGCTTACAATGTTCTCGCGAGGCCAATCCATCTTGCAGTCCCCCCAGCGGGCCGAGATGGGAGGATTGCTCCCGATTCGCGGATCGGACGTGCTCTGACCGGCCCCGCCGCTACGCATATCGGTAATCTGCCTCGGCGAGTTGCAGCGCCAGTACCGCTGGTCCTTCCACAACTCGCGGTCTTTGTAGAAATCCTTGGACGTGAACATGTCCAGTGGCAGCGGCTGTATGCCGTCGGGCGGCTTCCCATCCCACGCCGGACCCTCGCCGTAACTGCGCACATCGGGTGGAGGATTCATCGACGGAAACGGTGCGCCCCGCAGGCCCCGGAATTCGGGCGGTTGCAGCTGCGCGGACGCCACAGGGGCCGTCGCTGCAATCATTACAAGCGACAAAACCGTCATGCCTATCGTCGTACGGACTACAGTCATTTGTTTCCCTCCTACCGTGGGAAGGATTAAAGCATAGGCCGCAGAATGCGGGGTAGGAGATATTCCAATTCCAGTCGGTCGGACGGTTCGTTGCTATTTGGGCGTGCCGCTATCGTTGGCAGGTGGCGTGAAAAGATCGTCAAGGTTGATATCGCGGTCCAGCGGCGCTTTAGATTGTGATGTGGTGAAGCCGATCCACCGGCCCATGACGATGATCGTAATCCATAACACAAGCGACAGGATGGCGGCGGTTCTACCGGCCAGGGGCGCGGACGCGTCCTTATGCCACCGATGCACCGTCCGGCCCGAGGTGAGCTCAAATATCAGCACGTTTATTCCTGCAAGCGCGAGCAGCACGATCTTGGTCCGGAAAAAAAAATTGTGATAATAGACGCTGGCATTCGTAATGAACATCAACACGCCCGTAGCGGCCGTCCAAATAAAGGACGCCCACGTCCACTTCATGATATCGGATGTAATCCGCGTAAACGGCCGCCGGATTGATGCAATCCCGAGCAGGCGGAGATCGACGATCAGCATCGTGCCAAAGACCATGGTCAGCCCGAGGACATGCAAGGATTCGATCAGCGGAAACACGTAAAACGAATCCCGAATTCCAGTAGCGAGATTCGATGATTCCAGTGATGCCAGAAAGCCAGTAATATCCATTCCGTCAAGTACCAGTAAATTACGCTGTCGGCTTGAGTGACCAACTGCCCCAGACATAGTCATAGGCGATCAAACGCCCCAGAATGACGATGCCCACCCAGATCAGCAGCGTCAGGATTGCAAGCGATCTGACACTACGGCGATTCACCAGCGTCTGCTCCCAATGATGCTCGTTGCTCTTCAGGGTGATTTGTAGGATGGCCGCGATAAGCGTGCCCACAGCCACCAGAAACATCTTGAGCCAGAACGAGAAGCTCAGCAGTGCCCGCACAGGCTCGCCGATCACCATCGAAATACCGGTAACGAGCAGCACCAGCAATGCCCATGACAACCACGGGCCAAACCGGTCTGTGGTCTCGCGCAGCGTTTGATCGTGTCCTGCCCATCCCAGGATACGCAGGTCGATCATCAGCACCGATGTCAGCACGACGCCAATGGCGATAATGTGAATGGACTGAATTGTCGGAATGACCCACGCGTTGTGGGTCTGAATCAGGATGCTAAGTGACGTTTGAGAGAGCCACTCGGCGAATTGTCGAATCACGTCGGTCGTCCTAAAAATGATTTCGGAAGCATAATCGTTTCATGCCTGAACGTTGCGCGGCATCATAGCTTTGAGATCGAAGCGGAGTACGAACCCGCGCTTAAGACATGCGGCGCAATCGTATCAGACCTCCACCGCAATCGAACCGCTTTTGAAGAGGACTCGGGACACAAGTTCCTCATGAAGTCGACAAAAAATGAGCAGTCCAGCTCCTGTGCAACGCATGAGACTGAAGAGGCCTAGACCTTAAGCACAACGGACTCTTCGGCCTCCAGACGGTCGCACCGCTTTTCTGGTGGTTTAAGTGACGAAAGGGTTCAGTTGGCGTAAAGTCGGAAATTACCGGACAAGTAAACCGATTCCGACGGCCGAACCCATGCCTTGTAGAATCGAACGCGATGACAACAATCTACATAGACGCCGATGGTTGCCCCGTTAAGGATGAAGTCTACCGGGTTGCGGAGCGCTACAAACTTCCCGTTGTACTTGTTGCGAACAAACGACTGAACCTGCCACTTAACTCACTTCTCGAAATGGTGGTTGTGACTGGGGCCTTCGATGCGGCAGATGATTGGATCGTCGAGAATTCTAAGCCGAACGACATCGTTGTTACGGCGGATATTTTACTTGCCGACCGATGCGTAAAGAAATCCGTTCGGGCATTAGGTCCGAAGGGTGTGGAATTCACGTCAGACAACATCGGCTCCGCAGTCGCGACCCGAGAACTGATGCAAGACTTGCGACATATGGGTGAAATGCATGGCGGTCCCGCGCCCATGGACAAGAAAGCGAGATCATCCACTCCCTCAAGCGCCGAGGTGCATTCTAGAATCAGATGTAAGAAACTTTCGAATCCCCCGTTCGCGGATCCCGGTCCTGGCGAAATCCGCTGTTAACTAATCTACGGGTGGGAGCGTGGGCTCATGCCGGGAGACCGGCGCAGCATCAACCGACGTCAGTCGAGATCAAACCGTCTCGCTTCGACGGCAAGCGCCTGCCGATCATTAATCTTCATCGCCGCTCCAAGCTGCGGCGACGCCGCTCTAACCTTGAACCGCTTCCGTTCAAGCCTGGGCCGTCTCCGTCAAAGCTTCGCCGGCCTCTGTCCAACGGTCTCGCTCCTCTGTTTAACATTCGTGGCCGGAGCGTCAAGTCTGGCGAGCGTCCGTCAAAGTGCCGGCGGCCTCCAGCAAACCTTCCCCCCCGTCTCTCCATCGGTCCCGCGCGGCCGGCCAAGCTTCGTCCGGCTCCGGCAAAGTATCTCGGGCGTCTCACGGACGGTCAAGCTTCGTTACCAGAGTGCCGCCTTTGGTCATCCGTTGATCGACGGCCATTACTGGACTATCGCCGTTCGTCATTCGTTGGAGGGGCTTCGCCAAAAAACTGTCGCCCTTCATCGTTTGTGCGGCAACGTCGGTTATTCGAGTGTCGACGTTCAATGTTTAAGGTTCGCTCGAGATAAAAAAAGAGCCGCGAACCAAGGTTGTGCATTGCTTCATGGCTGTTGAACGGCAACGCTTCATGCGCTGGTGGTGAGCGACGGTGCGGGCGCAGTGGACGACGGAGGTTCAGCGATCGCGGCCGTCCGGCGTCTTGCGGTCGAACCACTTGCCGAAGTCCCCGCCGCCGTTCTTAAGGCCGCTTCCCGAAATGGAGCTTTGCTTGACGGCAAAAATGATGCGTCTGGCGCATACGCCTCGCCGCCAACTTGCAGGACAGTATCGTCGATCTGCTTTTGCAATGGATCGACCGCCAGTTGAATTAGCGCGACCGTCTCAAAAAGCGGCGCCTCCTGGCGCATTTCCTCCAGCAACGAGGCCGGAAGCGTGGCCGAATTCTGCGTTCCTACCTCCAAAGCCTTATTGACGAACACCGGAGTCCTGGCGCCGGAGCTTCGGGATTGCCACGCGTTCAGCGGTCGTCAGATCGCCATGGAGACCGAACCTGTCCGAAACGTCATCTCTATTGATGCACTAGCCACGGATGGCACGCGCCTCGAAATCCAATGAATTGCACCAGTCCCCGACAGGCGGTCAGGACTGCGCTCGCACGATTTTGACCGGGATAACCGTTGAATGGTCTAATTGAAACGTACTGAGAAAGGCAGCTTATGCTTACAGCGTTCTGGCGGCATGCGCCTCGTACCTCCGTGTTTGTTCTCCTCGTTTCGCTAATCCCCATGTCATCACTTTGGGCCTGTTCATGCACTGGTAAGGGTCCGCCCTGCCAGATGGCTTGGACTGCTGATGCCGTGTTTACTGGAACCGTTGTTGAAATTGCTGAGCCGCGTGTTCCTACGATAAACAACGGATCTACGACCGGACGAAGAATAGCTACTGACCCGGCAGTGTCGATGCCTTCGCGCAAACGTACGGTTCGCATACAGGTCGCAGACGTCTTGACCGGCGTTGAGCCCTTACAAAAGGAGATCGAAATCCTAACAGGTCTGGGTGGTGGCGACTGCGGATACGCGTTCCAGCTCGGAACGGCCTATGTTGTATACGCGTACAAAGGTTCAGAAGGTCGACTGGAGACTGGCATTTGCGGGCGAACCCGGCCGCTGGCAGATGCTGCTGAGGATCTCGCCTATATCCGTACGGCACCGACCGCTCCATCGACGGGACAGATTCGAGTGATTGCAGGTCCACCATTCGTAACACCGCTGCAGGGAGTGAGTACAGCTCTCGAGGGTATGGGGGAGCGTTACGTCGCGTCGACCGACTCTGGCGGCGAAGCCAGATTCGATGGAATACCGCCAGGCAAATATAAAGTCACCGGCACTTTGGAAGGCTATAAATCCTTCCAGCCCACCGTGGAACTGGGTTCTAAGGGCTGTGCCGAAGTGCGAATGGGAATGATGCTTGATCGACGTATTCGAGGGCGCGTCATTTCGAAAGAAGGACTACCTGTCGCCGGGGTGCAGTTACAGGTACATTCCATCAACCGTGCGATCTGGGAGTCGAATGGAGAAAATGTCACAGCCGATGCCGAAGGAAACTACGAATTCGGACGTTTCATAGAAAGTGGCGGTTACTACCTGGGTATAAATCTCGACCGGCCAGCGACTCTGGAGAACCCTTATGCGCGCTGGCTCTTTCCCGGTACAGAGAATGTGGCAGCTGCCACAGTTATCTATTTCTCTGAAGCACCGGAAACGAAGCATTACGATCTGGTGTTACCCGAACGTCAAAATGATCGCCTGATTCAGGGAAGCGTATTCACTCCGGACGGTCGAGCTGCCTCCGGCGCTCGGGTATCCATTCTGGATTCACGTTGGCTCTGGCATTCTCCCGTGGCGGAAGTTGTGGCGGATGTCAATGGCCGTTTCCTGCTTCACGGTTTAAATGGCACACAATACCGGTTGCATGCGGTCTTGGGTGTGCCTCGCTTTGGCACATTCTCGGCCGAACCTGTGAACGTTATGCCTGGAGATCAATCATTGGACTTGAAGTTAGTCTTAACTCGATCGGGAGATGCAATGCGTGAAGATCGTCAGAAAGGTTTTGATCAGCGTGAATAATGTTGTGTTTATCTTAGGTTCACACCTGCTTTGGCTTGTTGCCGCGGCCCAGCAACGGCTAAACGTGCTGGAACGGGTTCCTCCACCCCCTGCTTTTTATCGCTAAAGCCCTATCTCCATTC
>WNFO01005241.1_pt1 | contig 13544 bp, 10 predicted proteins | sample 5400251 | NCBI WGS metagenome assembly WNFO01 (sample SAMN13153354, study PRJNA577476) | soil metagenome | isolation source: 100 cm saprolite under Madrone tree | place: USA:California | collected 2016-06-14 | reverse complement strand
CGTCAATGCCGTGCGCCGTAGTGGCGAGTGGCGCACCATTTATCTCCGCAAGAAGGCCCAGGGCAAAACGGCCAAGCAAGCGCTGGTCGTGGTCGCCGTCAAGCTGCTTCATGCGCTGTACGCTATGCTCAAGCACCGGCAGCCCTACAACCCCTCACGTCTCCTCGTCGCGCCGGCGACGATTGGGTCTTGACATCTCATGGGATGTCTCGGTTGCGAATGCTGTTGCCCGAATGATCCGGCGGCGTTGGTCGAGCATGGCGCTACTGGATCACCTGGTCCGCTCGTTCGAGAATCGACTGGGGGATTGTCACGCCGAGTGCCTTCGCAGTCTTGAGATTGATCACCAGGTCGAAAGTGGTGGGCTGCTCGATGGGGAGATCAGCTGGCTTGGCGCCCTTGAGGATCTTGTCCACGAAGACGGCGGCACGACGATACAGGTCAGGATAGTTCGGCCCGTAGGAGATCAACCCGCCAGCGTCGACAGCCGCCCTAGAGATATACATCGCAGGCAGCCGATGCTTAGCCGCAAGGTCGGGGATGAATAGGCGACTGGGCGTCACATCCGTCGTTGCCACCAGGAGCGCGTCGATCCGCAACCTGATGGCGTCAAATGCGTGTTCCAGGTCGTCGGACTTTCCCGTGTCGAGAAGCTCAGGCCGAACACCTTGAGATCGCGCTGCTACCTGTATCTCTTTCCACGAGTTAGACAAGCTACCCGAATTCAGGAAGACCGCGATTCGTGCGGCCCGCGGAACTATCTCTTTGAGCAGCTGGACCCGCTTCGCCGCCAATTCTTTGGTGAAGCCGCTGAGCCCCGTAACGTTCCCGCCGGGGCGCGCGAGGCTGGCGACGACGCCAGTGCCGACTGGATCGCCACTCGCCAACATGACGATTGGAATCGTTCGCGTAGCATTCTTGGCCGCCACGGCCGCTGACGTCCCCCTCGTCAAGATCAGGTCCACCTTCAAGCGAACCATCTCAGTCGCCAAACCGGGGAATCGTTCAGGCCGGCCGTCGGCCGATCGGTACTCGATCACGAAGTTCTGCCCCTCCACGTACCCGAATTCCCGCAGCCCTTGTCGGAACGCGTCGAAGTTGGCGTTCAGGGCGCGGGACATCAGCTCCAGCACACCGATCCGTCCCCGCCTGCTGTGCCTCGGCAGCGAGCGGCGCAACGAGAATGCCGCCAGCGAGTGTGACAAGGAACGTCCGCCGCGAAGTCACTGGATGACTTCGTCAGCGCGGATCAAGAGCGATTGCGGAATCGTTAGCCCCAGCGCCTTCGCGGTCTTGAGGTTGATCACTAGCTCGAACTTGGTGGGCTGCTGTACCGGTAAATCGCCGGGCTTGGCACCCTTGAGGATCTTGTCCACAAAATAGGCCGCGCGGCGATCCATGTCAGGGAAATTCAGCCCGTAGCCTATTAAGCCGCCCGCTTCCGCGAATGCCTTAATTCCGGCAGAGGGAAGCCGCTTCTTCGCGGCAAGATCGGCGACAGCCCCAACGTTGTCGTTGAATATAACATCGCTGGGTACCAGGACCGCGTCAACGCGACTCTTAGTCATCCCGGAAAAGGCGCTCTCGAACTCGTTCGGTCCACGCGCCTCGAATTTTTGCAGTTCGACTTTCAATGATGCAGCGGCACTCTCCATTGTTTTGGACGTCGGCCCACCCTTTTGGATATTGTCCGGATTTACGAGGACGGCGACGCGCCGGGTGCGCGGCATGATCTCCTTGAGCAGTTCGAGCAGTTTCGCCGTGAGTTCCGGGACAGAATCGGTTGATCCGGTGACGTTCCCGCCCGGCCGCGCGAGGCTGGCGACGACGCCCGTGGCAACAGCGTCGCCGATGCCCACCATGACGATTGGTATCGTTTTGGTGGCTTGCTTGGCCGCAAGCGTTCCCGGGGTCCCAGCGGTCACGAGGACGTCAAGCTTGAGACGCACCAACTCGGCCGCCAAGTCAGGGAGCCGATCAAGCCTCCCTTCGGCCCATCTGAACTCCATTACAATGTTCTTCCCTTCCACATAGCCCAGATCACGTAGGCTCGCTCGCAGTGATTCGACCCGCTTCGCCTGAGCGGAAGCGGACCCGTTTCCGAGGTACCCGATCCGATAAACCTTCTCAGTCTGCTGCTGAGCCTCGGTCGCGAGCGACGCAGACAGCGCCGTAAGACTGATCCCGCTAAGGAACGTGCGTCTGTCCATCATTCGATAAGATGATCGGTCGGCCTCGCGATTCCTCAGTCGGTGCTGGCGTCTTGTTGCCCGGCGCCACAACCCCGGTGGGATCTTCCCCACCACCCGCGCCTCGACGACGACGAGCGGCGCAGTAAGCACGCTCAAGGTCAGTGTTGTGACGAACGACCGTCGGTCAATCACTGGATGATCTCGACCGCCCGCTGCAGCAGTGAGTGCGGGATGGTCAACCCGAGCGCCTTCGCGGTCTTGAGGCTGACTACGAGATCGAACTTCGTGGGTTGTTGGACGGGTAGCTCGGCGGGCTTGGCACCCTTTAGGATTCGGTCCACGTAGCCCGCAGCCAGCCGGACAGAGTCCGCCTGCACCGGTCCATAGGACATGAGGCCGCCAGCCTCCACGTCCTCCTTGAATCCGTAGATTGCGGGCAACCGGTGCTTGGCAGCAAGGCTCACGATTCGCCTTCGATCCTGGATGAATGTCGGACTCGCCGCGATCACGAGCGCGCCCACTCGCTTCGTCGCCATTGCCGCGAATGCGCGGTCGTAGTCGCCCGACCCCCGCGCCTCGCCGACCTGGATCTGCAGACCGAGAGCACGGGCGGCCGTCCGCACATCCGTCAAGTCTTGCGCCGTGGTCGGCATGGTCGGATCCCAAAGAAAAGCGACGTGCTTGAGCCTGGGGAGCATCTGCTTGAGCAGCTCCATCTGTTTCGCAAACAGGTCGACGGCGAGGAAGGTCACCCCCGTGATGTTGCCCCCCGGTCGGGCCAGGCTCGCCACGTAACCACTCCTCACGGGATCATCTGCCGTGATCATGATGATGGGGATTGTCGTGGTTGCGGCCTTGGCGGCGCGGATCGCGGGCGGAGAGGCCGCCACGATGACATCCACATTCTGGCGGATCAAGTCCGCAGTCAGGGTGGGCAATCGGGACGGGTACCCGTCGGCGAAACGCTCCTGGAAGACGATGTTTTCGCCATCGACGTAGCCCAGGGCCCGCAGACTTTGCCGGAAGACGACATGTCCAGGAGCGCCAGCCGATGTAGGAGCGAGGTAACCGACACTCGGGACCTTCGTCGCCGGCTGTGCCGTGGCGGCTCGCGGCATGACGATGAGGCCGACAGTGAGAACGATAGCGAGCCCGATCAGCCGCATGGGCATCTCGGTGGAGGATGGCTGGCAGGGAGTCTAGCCGACCGTCGGGTGATACCGCGTGGCGGAGCAGCCGAGCGCGCTTGACACTGATCCGGCGTACGCCTTAGAGTCGCGCCCGTTCCCACCGTGTAACCCTCGTATCTGTCAGGCACGCGCAGGAGGTAACAGTGCAAGCCCTTAATGATCAGGTCGCGGTCATTCAGACACTTCGTGACTATTACGCGACGTCGAACAAGCAAGACGTGCAAGGTATGGTTTCCTATTATCATGAGCCCGTCGTATTCATTACTCCGCGAGGGGTCATCGCCCGTGCAACCCGCACCGACGCTTCGGCGGTGTTGACGGAATTCATTGAGCGACTGAGGGCCATGGGTGCTGCTCGAAGCGAATGGGCCGAATCCCACGTCAAACAGTTGAGTGACACCCTGGCGGTGGCGGGCATCGTTGTTGTGCGCTACAAGGCTGACGGGCAGGAGCTCGAGCGTGTAGGGTGGACGTACCTGCTTCACAAGACCGGCGGCGGATGGAAGATCGCCGTCCTCGCGGGTCACCCAGCTGACACCGTCTTGCAGGTCGGCTGAGCGATTGACTCCGCAAAAGGACGGCAGAGCAAAATAACCCCCGTATTTCAGGTGCTGGGGCGCATGGGGATCGTGAACGTGAACGTCGATCCCACGCCCACCTGGCTCGAGACCCGGATCTTGCCGCCATGGAGTTCGATGAACTTCCGGCACAGGGTCAGTCCCAGCCCCGTGCCTTCCGCCTTCTTCTCCGCCGTCCCGACCTGCCGGAACTCCTCGAACACCGCCTCCTGATCCTCCGGCGCGATGCCGACCCCTGTGTCGGTGACCGATACCTCAACGAGCCCGTCTTTTGGCACTGCCCCGACTTCGATCCGCCCACCCTCGGGGGTGAACTTGATCGCATTGGAGAGCAGGTTCAGGACGACCTGCCGGAACTTCCGCTCGTCCGCCTGAATCTGGCCAAGTCGAGCATCGACGGTCGATTCCAGCGTGATTCCCCGGCGCGCGGCTCGCTCGCGGACGAAGGTCAACGCGCTGTCGATCGCCTGAGGAAGGTCGAAGTCCGTCAACTCGAGCTCCATCCGTCCCGCCTCGATCTTCGAGAGATCGAGGATGTCGTTGATCAGGGACAGCAGATGCGTGCCGGACGCATGGATGTCCTTGAGATACTCCTCCTGCTTCTCGTTCAGCTCGCCGAACATGCGATCCGACAGCACCTCGGAGAAGCCGATGATCGCGTTCAAGGGCGTCCGCAGCTCGTGGGACATGTTAGCCAGGAACTCCGACTTATGCTGGCTGGCAATCTCAAGCTGCTGACTCTTCTCCTCAATCTCCCGGAACAGCCTCGCATTCTGGATGGCTAGGGCTGACTGCGTCGCGAATGTCCGCAGCATCTCGATCGTCTCTGCCGGGAAGTCGCCAGAGCGGTTACGCGAGACGACGAGACACCCGATCAGCCGGTCGTCGCGGACCATGGGCACGGCGAGGATGGCCCGGATGCCCGATTCAATCAGATTCTCGCGCACCCGGCTATCGTAGGCGCCTCGTACGGTGATGTCGGGTACCTGGACCGGTTCCAACGTGATGGCCGTCCGCCCCAGTGCGCCCTCCCCCTTGCGGTATCGCAGGCCCCGACGAGCTTCCGCGAGAACTCCTCCGGTTTCGGCTGCTGCCCGCTGGACGAACTCCTCGGCGGCCTCGTCGTACTCGAACACGACCCCGCCGTCCAGCCCAGACAGCTGGACCGCCCGCGAGACGATGGTGGTCAGCACCGTCTCAAGATCGAGCGTCGAGCTGAGCGTGCGGCTGACCTCCCCGAGCGCGGTCAGCTCGTCGACCGAGCGCGTCAGCTCAGCTGTACGTGCCTGCAATTCGTTGAAGAGCCGGACGTTCTCGATCGCGATGACGGCCTGGTCGGCAAACGTCTGGAGCAGGTCGACCTGCTTGTCGGAGAACGGACGTACCTCCGTGCGGCGGACCGTTATCGCACCCACCGCCACCTCCTCACGCAGCAGGGGCGTGACGAGCAACGTCCGGAATGCAGGGCCCCGCTGTTGTTGAGATTCCGAATATTCCCCCCGCGCGAACTCCTCGAACATGTCACGGATGTGAATCGTCCGGCGCTCGAGTATGGCGCGGCCAGTGACGGTCCCCAAGCTCAGGCGGACCTCAGCTGCGACGCTGAGAGGCACGGAACCGAAGTGCGCTACCTGGCGCCGCACGTTCCCGTCCACGCTGTAGATAACGGCGTCGTTGGCGCCGCACAAGCGGGCAGCGCGCTCGGCCACGGCGTTCAGCACCGGATGTAGATCCGTGGGCGAGCTGGAGATGACGCGAAGGATTTCACTCGTTGCCGTTTGCTGCTCCAGTGCCTCAGTCAACTCGCTGTTGCGCGCCTCCAGTTCTTTGAACAACCGCACGTTCTCGATGGCGATAACGGCCTGATCGGCGAAAGTCTTCAGCAGCTCGATCTGGCCGTCGCTGAAGGCGCGCGGCTCGCGTCGCCATGCGTTGATCACGCCCACGAGACCGCCTTCGCGGACCATCGGCACAGACACGATGCTGCGCGCGCCCTCGAGTCGGTACGTCGGCACATCGTCCGGCGCGAATCGGGGATCGGTGAGGACGTCCGCAACGTGAACGACAGTCTGCTCAAGTATGCTGAGCGCGAGCGGATTGCGTCGGTGCGGACGCGGGCGCGCTGTCCGCAAGGCCTCTGCCAGCCCCCTGGACACGTTCTCGTGCGCGACCGCCGTCAGCGCCTCGCCGTCCCAGAGCCAGAGCACCGAGAAGCTGGCGTCACACAGCGTGTTGGCGTTGGCCAAGATTGTCCTGAAGACCGGCTCCACGTCGGTCGGCGAGCTACTGATCACCCGCAGGATCTCGCTCGTCGCTGTTTGCTGGTCGAGCGCCACAGTGAGGTCACGGTTGCTCGCCGCCAGCTCGGTGAACAGCCGCACGTTCTCGATGGCAATTACCGTTTGAGCGGCGAAGGTCTTCAGCAGCTCAATCTGCCGGTCGGAGAAGGGACCGAGCCGCCCCCGCGAGATCCCGATCGCTCCGACGGCGCGGCCTTGGTGCAGGAGCGGGATGGACACGTGGCTTCGAGCGCCGAACTGACGTGCGACCGACCCCGAGAACTCCACCGCGGCCTGGAGGTCGGGCACGTGAACGACGGCCCCGTCGAGAACGGCCCGGCTCATGGGGACGTGGCGATCTGGAGCTTGCGGGTACTGGCGCCCCAGGCGTTCGACGGCTTCAGGATTGACGTTGTGGTGAGCGGCTAAGTGGAGGAGCGCGCCGTCGTAGCGCACGACCACCGCGCCCTCGGCGTCGCAGAGCCTGAGGGCGTTTACCGCGATGGCATCGAAGACCGGTTGCGCGTTTGCGGGCGAGCGACTGATGACCCCAAGGATCTCGGTCGTCGCGGTCTGCTGCTCCAGCGACTCCGCCAGGCGCTTTTCGAGCTCGCGGCCCCCAGAGCTTTTGTTCTTAAGCGGCTTGCCGGCGACAGGTAGTTTGGCTTCGACCTTAGCTTTCGCGGGTTTTGCACCCCGACGCATCGGCCTCTCCTTGCCTCACACAGGCGTAACGCGCGTCCAGCGATCGACGACAGGCTAGGCGAAGACGCCTGTGTGAGCAAGAAAGCGGTGGGATGGCTGAGTATTCGTTGACCCCTGCGAGGGTTCCCGATCCGCCCTCGTAGAACCGACGCGTGTGGAAGCACCCGACGGCACCGTTCTAGCGATGAGTGAAAGTGCGCTTTGGACTATGGACCATTGGAATCCGAACGATCCGCTTTGCCTGCGGATGGGCGCCGTTGATTTGGCCGTGTTTTGGCCGTGAATGGGGCCCAACGAGCCCAGCAAGGCCCATAACCGGGACCCGTATCCGGAGGCTTCAGTGACCGCTCTTATTGGGGATCGTTGAGTGGCGTGGGGCCAAGCACTAGGCTCATAACCCAAAGGTCGCTGGTTCAAATCCAGCCCCCGCAACCATGAACGACGAGGGGTTAGCGGACGTTGAAGCCGCTAGCCCCTTTCGTTTACCCAGACTTCACTCAGGAATCCTTGTGTCGCTCTGCCTCTTGTAACGGGGGCTCGTACAAGTAGGCGCTCCGCACGACCCTGTATAAGATCATGCCTCCTTGTGCACCCAACGCCCGCGCTCAGCGGCCGCGGTTTCCCCTGAACTGGGTGTGTCTGCTCATTGGCCCGCCGTGGCTCTCAAAGTTCGACCTTCGCTTGTCACGGGGAACCAGGCTCCATGCCCTTCGCCTTGATGACCTTCGCTGACTCCGGCGTGCGCAGGAAATCGACCAGCGCCTTCGCGGCGGCCGCGTCCTTGGCGCCGGTCATGATTGCCGCCGAAAAGACAGTGGTGGCCTGGAGATCGCCCGGCAGCGGGCCGACGAGATCGATGCCGGCGACCGACATCAATTCCTGGATGAGGTGCACGCCGATCTCGGCCTCGCCGTTTGCAACCACGACTCCAACCTCTGCGGGAGTTTTGGGGTTGGGGAAGACCGTCTTCGATTGCATCTCGTTGGCGATCCCCAAACGATCGAGCACCTTGGCGAAATGGATGCCGCTCGCGCCGCCGCTCGCTGGATCGACATAGGAGATCGACTTCGCGGCGAGCAGCGTGCGTTTCAAGGCGTCTGGCGACGAGATATCGGGCTTGGGTGCGCCCTTGCGAACGGCCACGACGATGCCGGCGCGGGCGAGCACCGTCACGTTGCCCGCAACGGCCTTACCGTCCCTCACCAAGCCATCGATCCCTTGCTGAGGAATGATGACGACATCGGCGATTTCGCCGTCCTGGACACGTTTCACGGTCGCGCCCAGGGTGGCGAACGTGATCGCGAGCTGGTGTCCGGTCGCGCGCTCGAACTTCGGCCCGAGGTCTTCCATGACCAACTGCATCCCGATGGCGCTCAGCACTTTGAGTTCAGCGGCCTCCGACTTGGTGCCGAGCAAAAGCAGGAACATGAACCCGATATTTGCAGCTACGACAAGTGAACGTATCTTCATTGCCCACCTCTGCAGATGGTCAACTTTCGGCCTAACTCAATCTCTCTTCAACCACGTACACGGTGAACGCTGCGTGCCACGCAGTATAGCGGCGTGGGTCGTGTCCGAGCGACTGGCGCGAAAGACCTGTAGGGGCGCGAAACTACTGTCCTTCGCCAAAACCTGATCCCGCTCGGTAGGCGACCTCCCGAGCTCTCCCGACAGACCAAAGAAGAGAGGAGACCGCGGGCAACGGATTGGAGGCAGGGGAGCCAGCCGCCTGGGATCATAAGGACCCACCAGGGAACGAGGTGAAGCTCAAAGGAGGCAGGCGGACGACGGCGACGGTGGCGAATCGATTGAGCTGGATCAGGCCGCCCGGCGGACGTAGCGATGGTGCAGGCCACCGACTTCGCGAATCGAGATGACCCTGCCGCGTTCGGGCCGCTCAACTGATCGGCCGTCCGGTGCATCCTTGTCGAGCGAAAGGTGAGTGCGCGCCTCGTGGTAGTACGCAAAGTAGCGAGTGAGGGTGCGGCGTAGGTGCCGTTCGCCAAGGACGAGAACATGATCCAGGCACTCGCGTCGGATCGAGCCGATGAGGCGCTCCGCGAAGGGGTTCTGCCACGGGCTTTGGGGCGCTGTCAGGATTTCGTCGATCCCTATGCCCTTCACACGTTGCCGGAACACGTGACCGTAGACCGAGTCGCGATCGCGGAGGAGATAGGAGGGCGCGGAGTCCTCCGGGAAGGCGTCCACGATCTGCTGGGCGGTCCAGTGGGCGGTGGGGTGCTCGGTCACATTGAAGTGGACGACGCGCCGGCGATGATGAGCGAGCACGACGAGGACGAAGAGGACGCGGAGCCGAGCGGTGGGTACGGTGAAGAAGTCGAGAGAGACCAGGTCTCGGACATGATTGGCGAGGAACGTTCGCCAAGACTGGGAGGGCGGGGTGCGCCGCTTCGTGAGCAGTCGGGAGACGGTGCGTTCTGCCACATCGATGCCGAGCTTAAGTAGCTCACCGTGGATTCTCGGGCGCCCCAGAGAGGGTTCGCGGCAGTCATGCGGGTGACCAGGGTTTTGATCTAGGCGTTGACGGGCGGGCGACCACCGGTCGGCTGGCCGGAGAGCCGGGTGCAGTACGCGCGGAAGCGGCGCCGCTGCCACCGCAGGACGGTGGTGGGCGATACGATGACCAGCGCCTGCCTCCACCCGGTCCAGACTCTGGCCAGCCCGACCCAAAAGAGGCGGTCCGTCGTGCGAAGCCGGGGCCGGGGCGCCGTCCTCTTGTATACGGCGAGTTGCTGACGCAGGGCGAGGTTCTCGATCGCGAGCCGGCGGTGGCCGCCGCACAGGAATGGGAGCAGCCGAAGCAGGTGGAGCACGGGAGTGATCATCGAGCTGGGAGTGTGTCAGGATCAGAGCCGACAGATCAACGACTTGCCCGGCGGCCGAGGTTTTGGCGAAGGACAGCCGTCCGCGAAGGCACGCGCGTGTTCTCGGCCTACGAACTGCCGGACGGCACTCGCATCTGGATCATCACCGAAGCGGATCGCTCCGTGACGACCATCTTGCTGCCCGGGGAGTACTAGCGCTCGACGCGCGTGTTTGACTCGAGGGCAGCGTTCGATCGAAGAAGTCGACGATCTCGCGATTCATCACCGCGTGCATCGCTTCGCGATCGAAGCCTTCCGGGTCTTGCGCGGCCTCGCCAGCGACGAGTTTCAGTACCCCAGGGAAACTCGAGACGAACGAGAAATGCCCGGCCCGTTTGACGAGAACGTATTCCGTCTGAGCCGGCAGCACCTTCGCGAGGCGCTCGGCGTGGTACCGCACGAGGGTCAGGTCATCGCGCTCCGCGCCGTACAACCGGACCGGAACGGCCACCCGTGCGAGCGCGTCGTCGGTGAAGGGGGCGGTATTCGGCGCCATGAGCACGATGGCGCGCACACGAGGATCGCGGACATCCGGAAGATCGCCGACCTTCAGGGCGGCTTCCCGCGTCGCAGCACCGCCGAAGGAGCAGAACCTGGAATCGTCGGGGTGCTGTCGGCAGTGCGCAACGCTGGCAGCGGGACTCGGCTTCGCGCCGGCGACGGCCAGCGCGGTGTAGCCACCGTTTGAGTGGCCCACGACCCCGATGCGCTCCCGCTGGATATGGGAACCGAGTTGCGCGTCTTCCAGCAGCGCATCGATGACGCGGGAGACTTGCTTCGGCCGCCCGACCCATACGCCGACACCGGAGATGTCGTTGTCCTTTCCTCGTGGGTGCGTAGGGGCGGCGACGACATAGCCATGCGAGGCCAGCGCCATCGCCAGGCTTCGGTGGTTCAAGGAGAGCCCGCCGGACCCATGTGATATGACGATGAACCCGAACTTCCCGTCAACCGGCCGAGCATTGTTGGCCACCGGCATCTCGAACGCGATCAACCGACACAGCATCGCGGGCAACCTGCACCCAGAGAGGGACCCCGTCAGGAAGAGAGGAGCGGGCGCTGCGCGGGTGGGATACCAAAGGGCAACCGGGAACAACTCGCCCGTGGCCGCGTCTTGAACGTCGATCTTGCGATAGGCGACGTTCGAAGACGGCGCGGTCTCAGTTGTGCAAGCGACGCCGAGCAGCACGCCGAACGACACGAGGCCCACAAGGTGCTTGAAGATGATGGGAGGCCTCACACCTTCGGCTGTTCTAGTCTTACGAGTGGCGGCGATGGCACCCTCCATCCTCGAGGCTCCTTTCGGTGTGCGCCGAACTCAACTCGGCGGCTGACTGGCCCGCCATGGTCTTTCGGGTGGAGGTTGTGTGCATGGCGACACTTCAACAGCAGATATCCGACAAGTTCCTGGCGAAACTGGCGGAGTCGGAAGGACGTTGACGCCGGCAAGATCGAGCAGCTGAAAAACCTCCTGGCCGACACGAAGAGCCTGAGCACGCCGGATCAGAACCAACAGATCAACGACTTGGTGGCCTGACGGAGTCTTGGCGAAGCACAGGCATCGAACGCGATCCTCAGAAACTGTTCTGAGCCTCATCAACCAGCTGTTGGGTGCAGCACCGGCGTGAAGCCGTTGGCGAGCGCCCTCACCGACGTCGGTGGCGTGAGCACCTCCACGACGTCGGTCACGGTCCGCGCCTCGGGTCGCGTCCAGCCGCCGAAGGAAAACGCGAGCATGCGGTCGGCGAGCACGAGTCGCGCTTGGCCGTCTGCGCCGATGATCACGGTGCCATCGGGCAGCGACTCGAGGTCGGCTCGCCAGGTCTTGCGGTCGCGGCCGCGGTCGATGCCGCTCCCGCGCCGCAGGCGTTCGGTCGTGAGCCGCCGATCGAGCTCGACGGCACGCAGCGCTGGATCGACGGCGTCGCGATACGAGCGATACATGTCACGCCGGCACGTCGCACAGGGGCGGTGTCCGGCGGCCAGCGCGACAGCGTCGTCGAGGAAGAAGATCGGCGTCCAGCGGTTGGGCCGGGCCAGCGGCACGCGCCAGTCGCGAAACTCGGTCAAGCAGGTGATCCACAGCGTCGAGCTGCGGTGGTGGCGCACGACCTGCTCGCGCTCGTCGACGATGCAGCCGCGGTTGCCAGTGAACAGGCCGCGGGCGCTCACCGCGTGCAGGTCCCCCCACGGATCCACCCGGTTGCGGCGCGGCATCACACCATCATGTCAGCTCGCGACTTCGGTGCATCTCGTCGACGACGAGGGATTAGGGGGACGCCCATATCGCTCGAATAGGTCTAACGATCAAGCTCACCTGCGCGGCCCGCTCGGCGAGCTACGAATCTGAAAAAGCCTACATGCGGGCGAGTCAGGTGCAGCGTGCGGCGCTGCTACCGCTCGTCGGGGGCCAGCCCCACGCGCTGCAAAATGGCCGGGTTCTCCAGGGCAACGGCCACGCGTAGCGCGCGGAGGCCCTGGACGCCCTGGAGCTCGCCCAGCTCCAGTTCCTCCACTTCGCTCGTCAGGTAGCCCAGGTTCTGTAAGTATTCGATGTACCCGCGGTACTCGCGGCCCTCGGGGCTCTGGCTGTAGATGATTGCGATCTTGCCAGGCTGGGTTACGCGGTCCGAAGTGCCTTCCACCACGGCTTTGTCGATGCCCTTCTTGACGATCTCGTAGCGGATGTCGTACGCGCCGTCGACGTCGAAGCGCTTCTCGTCGAAACGGAAGCGGATGGACCGCGGCGTGTGCTGCACCAGAATCAAGTGGGTGGTCTCGAGCCGCACGGGCAGTCGGTCACGGAGCTGGTGGGCGCGCACGGCGATGCCGCACGTGAGCATGAGCTGCCAGAGCCGCAAATTCTTGAGGCACATCGGGTCGAAACGGCCGTCCTCGAGCAGGCTCGGGCCGACGTAGATCTGGTAGTCGACGCCGTCGGTCTTCTGCTTCTCGAAGTAGTGCGGGAACATGGCCTGCGCGGCCAGCTCCTCGCGGTCGAGATAGGCGGAGATCGCCTCGGCGATGCGAGTGACGCTCTCCTCGAACAGCTGCCGCCGGCGGTAGACTACGCCGAGCCGCGCGTCCAGCGTGCCGCGGTAGAGCTCGATCCGCGCGCGCACCTCAGTGCCGAACTCGCCCAGGTGGTCGAACAGGCTCTCGACGTTCGCGCGCAGGAACCCAACGATGCCGATCTCGTCACCAGAGTTGAGGCTCCGCTGGACCTGCGCGATGCGCTTGTCGACCCGGTAGCGGAGCTCGTCGAGCGCCGGGAGCGATCGCGCTTCGCGGGCGGCGCGCAGAACGTCGGCGGCGAGGCGCAGCTGGGTGAGGAGGTCGGCCTGGATGGCCACGCCACGCTGAACGGACGCGCCGCGGATGTCGGCCAGGCCGTACAGCGGGTAGACGTTCTCGAACACGATCGGCTCCATCTCCGCGGCGGCGTCGGAGACGCTCTCGCTCTTCGGCTCGATTGTGTTGAGCACGGCCTTCCGGAAGCGCCACTCCACCACCGGGTGAATGGCCGTGCACTTCTCCTTGATCATGGCCTGGACGCGGGAATCCATTTCCTCCACGCTCCGCTGGACGGCCATCGAGAAGAGCGGCAGCACCTCCTCGAGCTTGGGCAGGTGCGTGGCGTTCAGGTCGCCCGGCCGGGGCGAGATGAGCTCGAGCGTGCCGATCACCTTGTCCTGGTAGTGAAGCGGCGCGCAGA
>WNFO01003353.1_pt1 | contig 13547 bp, 14 predicted proteins | sample 5400251 | NCBI WGS metagenome assembly WNFO01 (sample SAMN13153354, study PRJNA577476) | soil metagenome | isolation source: 100 cm saprolite under Madrone tree | place: USA:California | collected 2016-06-14 | reverse complement strand
CGAGCTGGCCCATGTCCTGGAGCTTCTTCAGCACATAGCCAATGTTGTCATCCATCTGCTTCATGCCGGCTTCGTTGACGCCCCAGTCCTTGCCGCCCGCCTCGCCGACCATGGCCATGTACTTGTCGTTCAGCACGGTCGTCACATGCATGCGCGCCGGGTTGTACCAGACGAAGAACGGCTTGTTGGTCTTCTTCGGATCGTTGCGGTCGAGGAAGTCGATGACCTTGGCCGAGATTTCCTCGTCGACACCCTTCGATCGCTCGAGTGTCAGCGGGCCCTGATCGATGCACTGCTGAGTCCTGCTTGTACCGTCCGACTTGCACGCCAGTACGTTGCGCGGAGGCGTCAGGCAAACCGTCGTTAGCGGATCGACCGCGCCCGGCACTTCAGGAACGCCGGGGATCGGCGTATTCTTGCACGGCGGGGCAACCGTCTGCTGGGTCGGGGTCTTGTTGATGTCCGGGAAGCTCACCCCCTGCATCGCATCGAGGTGATACAGGTAACCCCAGTATTCCTGGAAGCCGTGCGCGGTCGGCAGCGCATCGGTGTGGTCGCCGAGATGGTTCTTGCCGAACTCGCCGGTGTTGTAGCCGAGATCGAGCAGGAATTTGGCGAGCGCCGGGGTGCCGGGACGCAGATAGGACGGGCTGCCGGGCAGTTGCGGGGGGATCATGCCGGTGCGCAACGGATTCATGCCGGTGAAGAAGGCATTGCGGCCGGACGTGCAGCTCTGCTCGGCATAATAAGTCATGAAGATCGCGCCTTCATTGCCGATGCGATCGATGTTCGGCGTTTCGCCGACCATCAGGCCGCGATGATAGATGCCCGGCTGCATCCAGCCGATGTCGTCACCCATGATGAAGAGGATGTTGGGCTTCTGTTGCTGTGCCACCGCCGGCGTGCTGACCAGTCCGGACAGTGGCATCAACATCGATGCGCTCAACAAGGCGGCGCAGCATCGCTTGAGACAACCGGACGCCTTGCTTGGCGGCGTTGCGGCAGAAGGCGGCTTGTTATTGAATATGGAATCCAACATGGCGTCGCTCTCCCTTTTTATGATGCGTCAGTGGCTCCTCGCCTGATGCATCGAAACCCAAGATGACTCGTGGATGTGTCGACCGGCTCCGCATGGCGCGCAGCCGGCCGGTAGCGTCGGCAGTAGTTCGGCGCCCCAACGCGGAGTGCCCGCTCACCGCACATTCTACTTGCCAGCGTGCGACTGCATGGCCTTCTCGATCTGCTCCTTGACGGCTTCGAGGTTGAAGCTCGCGCCCTTTTGCATCGGTGGAAACTCGAGCGCCGTCTGGGCGAGTTTGCCGACCTCCTTTTGCACGAACTGAAACCGCCAGAACTCGTAAGCAAACCAGTTATAGAATGCCAACGACCCCTTATCGCCGTTGGGCAAGTTCGTGCGTTCGAAGGGATCAAGGCGGATATTGGTGAGAATCGGCCAATCTACCTTGACCGTGCCGCCCAACCAGCCGCCCGGCTGATCGGTGAAGCGATACTTGAAATCGTCCAACCGCACCGCGCTCAGCGTGCCTTCGGTGAAATAGAAAACCTCGTGGCGGGCCGAGGGGCCCTTTCCAGTAATCAAATCCATCTGGTTGTACCCATCGAGGTAGACCTTATACGTCTTGTCGCCGAGCTGCTTTCCCTTCCTCAACTCTTCGGCGATGTTCGGGTTGCCGGCGGCGGCCACGAAAGTCGGGAACCAGTCGAGCCCGGACATAATGCCGTTCTCGACCTTTCCCGCCGGCACCCTGCCGGGCCATCGGATCATGCAAGGCACACGGAAGCCGCCTTCCAGCGCCGTTCCCTTGCCGCCCGCGAACGGCGTCTGGCCGCCATCAGGCCAGGTGAAGTTCTCGGCGCCGTTGTCGGTTGTGAACGCGACGATGGTGTTGTTGTCGAAGCCCTCGTCCTTGAGCTTCTTCATCACGGAGCCGACGATGTCGTCGAGCTGGGCGAACCCGCCCTCGGAAACCGACCAGCCGTTTTCCGAGTTGCGCATGTTCTCGTATTTTTCAGAAAGATGAGTGACGACGTGCATGCGCGTTGGGTTGAGCCAGACGAAGAACGGCTTGTTGTCCTGCTTCGCCTTGTCGATGAAGGCGAAGGTGGTTTGCAGAATCTCGTCATCGACCGTTTCCATCCGCTTCGGATAAAGCGGCCCGGCGTCCTCGATCCGCTGCTTGCCGATCTTGCCCCAGCGCGCTTGCACCGACGGATCGTCGACGTTGGTCGCCCATGAATGAACCATGTTGCGGGGACCGACGGTGGCCAGCAGCGATTGCGGATAATTACGGTGGGCCGGGTCCTCCATCGCATCGAGGTGATAGAGGTAGCCAAAGAACTCATCGAAGCCGTGCACCGTCGGCAGAAACTCGTTGAGGTCGCCGAGGTGGTTCTTGCCGAACTGACCCGTGGTGTACCCCATGGATTTCAGCGCGGTCGCAATGGTCGGCGCTTGCGCCGGCATGCCGATCGGGGAGCCAGCCTGGCCGACCGTGGTGAGCCCGGTGCGGATCGGCAACTCGCCGGTGATGAAGTTGGCGCGACCGGCCGTGCAGCTCGCCTCGGCGTAGTAGTCGGTGAAGCGCATGCCTTCCGCGGCGAGCTTGTCGAGGTTTGGTGTCCGGCTTGCCATGATGCCCTGGTGGTAGGCGCCGATGTTGAACCAGCCGATGTCGTCACCCATGATAAAGACGATGTTCGGCCGCTGGCCGGCCGGCGTAGGTGCCGGCGTTGCCGCAGGTTGCTGCGCTTGCGCTGCGCTTGTCAGTCCGACGGCCGAGAGCGCCGACGCGGCGACGAGAGAACTCCCGCTCAACAAGAGATCGCGGCGCTTCAATCCTGCGCCGGTTGGCGCCGTACTGGTTTCGGACTTTCCCGAATTCTTATCATTGCTCATGCCATGATTCCCTTTCTGGTAATGCATCGGAAGCCCAGATGACTGGTGGAAGTATCGACCGGCTCCGCATGGCGCGCTGCCGGCCGGTAGCGTCGGCAGTAGTTCGGCGCGCACAAATGCGAGCCGCCTTTGATGACCTTTCGTGGAATCTTCACGTTGGTCGTTCGGGGATCGTAGCTATCGGTCTCTTGCCCGCCGCGCGGGTTCTCCGGAATGCAGCAAGCCTTCGGAGCATCTGCCTGATGCTTTGGCGAATACCAGTCGGCCGTCCATTCCCAGACGTTGCCGATCATGTCATGCAATCCGTACCCGTTTGGCGGGAATGCACTGACCGGCGAGGTGCGCTCGAACCCATCGGCATTGGCGTTTTGGCGAGGGAATTCACCCTGCCAGGTATTGGCCATGTGACGGCCATGCGGCGTGAATTCATCGCCCCACGCAAACTCGGTGCCGTCCAGCCCGCCGCGCGCTGCAAATTCCCATTCCGCTTCGGTTGGCAAATCCTTGCCAGCCCATTTCGCGTAGGCGAGCGCATCGCTGAAGGCCACATGCACGACGGGATGATCGTCCAGCCCACGGATGTTGCTTCCGGGTCCGTAGGGATGCCGCCATTGCGCGCCCTTGGCGAACGTCCACCACTGGCTGAAGTCGCGGAGGCTGACCGGATGGTTGGGCGGCAAGAACATCAGCGACCCCGCATAGACCATGTGCGGGAGCATTCCGGGATAATCCTTCGGATCAGGCGTGATCTCGGCAACGGTGACGTGCTTGGTAGCCCTTACGAATTCCCTGAATTGCCGGTTCGTCACCGGATAGCGGTCCATCCAGAAGCCATCCACGGTGACGCGATGCGCCGGGGCTTCTTCCGGATAATGCCTGTCCGATCCCATGCGAAAAGTGCCACCGGGTATCCAGATCATTTTATCGATATCTGAAGGATCGTCACAAATGGTGACATCGGACGTAAGCTTGGCCGCAGGGTGCGCTGTCATCAAAGCGTTACCTCCCAACCCATGCATCGACGTGCATCTGAGCGGAAATACCCTACGTAGGAGAACCCTCTGCCGCTATTGGACCGTGGTCCAACATCGGGCGCGGAATCTGTGCGGTCCCATCGGCAGCCTTTGTTGTGTCCGCGGACGGCGCAGCGCGATACAGTGTTGCCCTCAGGGCCAATGTTGCGCCGTTGATTTTGCTGACAGAATACGACCCAGTTTGGCGCCATCGCTTGAACGTGAAACAGTCGAGTTGCAGCTCGTACCCTTGAAGAGGTCAGAACATGATCAGCCTGACCGTTCGGCGGAAGATCATGGGGATCGCGGTCGCATTGATTGTGCTGATGGCTGTTACTGCCGTTCTGTCGATGGCGTCGGTCATACAGGTTGGTGACCAGCTGGATGAGCTTACCCGGAGCTATATTCCTGCCTATGGCAATCTTGCGCGAGCCAATATTCGTTCGGTGGAGCGCGCGCTTGACCTCCGGCGAATCGTTATCAAGAAACTCCAATCGCCATCGAATGACGTCACTGCAATCCGCGCCACATTCGACGCAAAGGGTGGTGAATTCGACAACGAAATTGAGGCGGCGCGCAAGCTTATCGGCGGGCTGATAGAAGCGAATGCTGCCTCCGGCGATACGCGTTCGCTGGTGCGGCTCCAGACCCGTCTCGATGCAGCCGTTGACGATTCCCGGCGACATCTCAACGATGAAATCAGCCGTCTGCTGAATCAGCTGGAAACAGGCAACGCCTCAGCGATTGACGAAAGCCTGACCCGCGTGGATGCGCTCCGCGATGAACTCAACAGCAAGCTGGACGGGATCCGGGCAGACATGCTGGCGCTCCTGCGCGCAGACGCGGATCTGACCACCCAAAAGCAACGTCGTGTGACGTTGATAGCCGCATTCCTGACGCTGCTTGCCGCGGTTCTCGGACTGGTATTCTCGCTGTTGGTCAGCGCGGGGGTCACGCGGCCGGTCCGGCGGCTACTCGAAGGCGCCAAGGCCGTGGAGGCCGGCAACCTGGATGGAAAGGTGCCCATTACGTCGAAAGACGAAATCGGACATTTGACGACTGCCTTCAATGAGATGGTGGAGCAATTGCGTCTCAAGGAGCGCATTCGCGAGACCTTTGGAAAGTACATCGATCCGCGCATCGTCGAAGGACTGATCGACCGGCCCATGCTGGCGGCGGAAGGGCAGCGGCGCGTCATGACCGTGCTGTTCTGCGACGTCAGGGGCTTTACCAGCACCAGCGAGGGGATGACTCCGCAGGGTCTTGTGAAGGTCATGAATCGCTACTTCTCGACGATGTCTGGGCCAATCCGCGATCACGAGGGGATCATCGACAAATATATTGGCGATGCCATCATGGCGTATTGGGGCCCGCCCTTTACGGACGACGCTGCGCAAGCGCGGCTCGCTAGCCTGGCTGCTTTGAAAATGCTCGAGCTTGTTCCGCAGCTGAGAACCGAGCTTCCCGAACTGCTCGGCGTTCGCAGTCTCCCCAATTCATTCGATTTGCGGATAGGCATAGCCACCGGTGACGTACTCGTTGGCAGCATCGGCTCCGAGCTGATGATGAACTACACCGTGATGGGTGACACCGTTAATCTTGCTTCCCGCCTGGAGGGGGCCAACAAGGAATATGGCGGCCGCATTCTGGTGTCGGAGGCAACCGTCGCCGGCGCCTCCGACGCGGTGGAGGCGCGCGAGATCGATCGAGTTGCCGTGCTGGGCCAAAGTCGGCCTCAAGCAGTATTTGAGATCATGGGGCGCAAGGGTGAGCTCTCGCCGGCGCAGCTTGAGCTGCGTGATCGTTTCTCGGAAGGATTGGCCTGTTACCGGCGCCGGCAATGGGATGAGTCCCGCCGCGCGTTTGAGGCGGCGCTCGCGATCGTCCCCAATGATGGTCCATCGACAACCTTCATCAATCGCCTTGATGAATTGACTCTGCGTCCGCCCGGCGGGGATTGGGACGGCTCCTGGCGCCTTGCGCAGAAGTAGGGCCCGAACATGTAAGCCAAGAGTCCCACCAAACACTTGATCGGAGAAAAGCCATGAACCCAATGCCATTTGTCATCCTTGGCCTTTCGTTGTTCATGACCCCGGCATTGGCGCAGACGCAGCTTTCGCCGGCAACGTCGGTGCCTCCCGCGAGGGAATCCGCAGCCAGGGCTGCGTTTGGTGTTCTGCCCGGTCGCTGGGTCAGGGTGCAGGGAGGCTATGTGATCACGATCAATTCGGTAGACGCCGATGGTCGGCTTGATGCCAGTTATGCCAACCCAAGGCCGCTGCCTTTTCATACGGCCGTAGCTAGCAGCGATGGCAACAGCCTCAAACTTTTCTTTGAGCTACGCGCTGCCGGCTACAACGGTTCTACCTATACGCTCAGCTATGATGCGGCGAATGATTTGCTAACGGGCATCTACGATCAAGTCGTCGTCAAGCAGAAGTTCGAGGTTGTCTTCGTCCGCTCTAAATCGTGACGCATTGAGCAGGCGATCGTCTGGCAGCGGCCAATTGGCTACCATTTTACGGGTCGGCCACTATCCCCCTATGCGCGGCCGACCAGACCGAGCGGGCCGCTCAGGCAAAAACGCTTCCCATTGATTTTGCTTATAAATTGGCTGTCGCGAAAGGAGGCGCGCGCTGCCAAAGCGTGGTAAGGTTGCATTCGACCATCCGAATGGCCTACCTCCAGGCGGCAGTTCTTTTGAAATTTGTACTCGTGTATTTTTGGCGTGGCGGCCTTTTCCGAAATGACAAGGACGCGCATAGTTTGGTGGAGCTTGGTGCTCCTTTTTTTGTTCGGCGCGGAATCTCGCGCCGGTGAGCCTCGACGCGTGCTAATGCTGCATGCTTTCAACTACGCATTCCCCTCTACCACACTGATCGCAGACGGCGCTCGAAAGCGCTTGCTGGAACGCTCGCCACAACCACTCGAAATCGATGCAGACTTTCTTGACCTGGCGCGAAACACGGATGCCGAATACCAATCTCGGATAGCGATGTTTCTGCGGGCCAAGTACGAGAAACGCCCCCCTGACGTGGTGATAACGTTAGGCAGCATAGCTCTGCCATTCATCGTCAGGCACCGCGACGACATCGCCCCAAAAGCGCCTGTCGTATTCACATCCGTATCCCCACAAAACTATAGTGCGTTGCGGCTGCCGGCGGACGTCACCGGAATAATTTCCGAGTTTGACCTGGACAAGACGCTTGCGCTCGCGGAGCGACTGCAGCCGGAAGCTAGCCGCCTATTCGTCGTTGCTGGAAGCGGGGAGGTGGATCGGCGCTGGCAATCGGCTGCTCGAAAAACCATCGAGGATCGTAAACGAAAATTCGAAGTGACCTACCTTTTCGAGCGTTCCTATGCGAATCTGGTTGAAGAAGTGTCGAAGCTTCCCCGTGATTCGATTGTGCTGCTCCTGACGGTATTTGCCGACAGCGAAGGCAACGCCTTTGTCCCAGCTCACGTGGCAGGTTCTCTGTCCGCGGTCTCACCGGCACCGCTCTACGCCCCCTATGACACCTATATTGGCAATGGCATCGTCGGCGGCTTCGTCGAGACATTTGAGTCGGTTGGTGTTCGCGCGGCAGACATGGCACTTCAAATCCTCGCCGGGAAAGACCCTGCCACGATCGCACCCCAAACGAATCCGGGACAGGCCTATCGAGTGGATCACAGGGCGATGGTGCGGTGGAAGCTCCAGGCGAGCAAACTTCCTCCCGATACTGCTGTCTTGTTCAAAGAACCGACGATCTGGACCGAATATCGAGGCCCCGTCAATGCGGCTATCCTGATTGTTGCCTTGCAATCGTTGATCGTTGGCGCACTGCTGGTTCAGCGGCAGAGGAGGTTGCGCGCCGAAAATCTGCTCAAGGAAAGCGAAGAGCGGATGACGTTCGCCGCCGCTGCTGCCAATATTGGGCTTTGGCAATTTGACCGGCATCGAAATGAGCTTTGGGCGACGGAGCATTGCAGGGCGATGTTTGGACTTGCGCGCGATGCGCCATTGACCCGCGACGCGTTCCTTTCGGCCGTTCACCCCGACGATCTGCAAACTGCAACCCAATCGCTTCGAAGGTCATTGGGGACAGAGCAACCTGCCATCAGCGACGTCCGAATTGTCCTGCCGGGCGAGGAGGTGCGTTGGGTTCGCATGCGCGCCCGCTCCCGTTCAGAGAGCGGCGGCCGATTGGATCATCTTGGCGGCATATTCATCGACATCACCGAACAGAAGTCGGCCGAGGCTGAGGTCGCACTGCAACGTCTGGAAGTAGAGCATCTGATGCGCGTGTCCGTGCTCGGCGAGCTTTCCGGATCGATTGCGCACGAAATCAACCAGCCGCTCACTGCGATCCTGTCCAATGCGCAAGCGGCCCTTCATCTACTGGCGCAAGAGTCACCGGATGTCGTCGAAATTCGCGATGCCCTCGAGGAGATTGTTCATGAAGACAATCGGGCCGGCGAGGTTATCCACCGTCTCCGCGGCCTTCTGAAGAAGGGCGAGCGGAAAGCGGAATACGTCAATATCAATGACCTTGTCAGATCAACCGTCAGCCTGCTGAACAGCGAGCTGATCGGCCGCGATATCAACGTCAGGCTTGATCTGGAAAGCGGCGAGTCCTTGGCGCGGGGCGATTCTGTGCAGCTGCAGCAGGTCCTGCTTAATCTTGTCATGAACGCGATGGATGCCATGGCCTCGACCCCGATGGCCCAGCGCTTTATCCTCATCTCGACTCGAGAAGCCCAAACTGGAATGGTAGACGTTCTCGTGAAGGATCGGGGACACGGTATCCGTCCAAAGGAAAACGGCCATGTGTTCGAGCCGTTTTACACCACCAAGGACCATGGTCTTGGCCTGGGTCTGACCCTCTGTTCGACGATTATACAGGCGCATCAGGGGAGGCTGACTCTGGTCAACGATGAGGGCGGGGGCGCCATTGCAGTGTTTTCGTTGCCAATCCAGCAGCCGGCAATCGGTAATGCATGACGGAAAAATTCACAGTCTACCTCGTCGACGATGACCCCGGAGTGCTCAAGGCGCTGTCGCGATTGCTCCGCGCCGAGGGCCATGACGTCAAGCCATATTCTTCGCCGCAGGTATTCCTCGAAGAGCACGACGTGGCTGTTCCCGGCTGCGTCGTATTGGATGTTTCGATGCCCGGTCTTGATGGTTTGGAGATTCAGCGCGTGCTGACCACAGCCAGCGGCTATCATCGTCCTGTCGTGTTCGTCACCGGCAAAGGCGACATTCCCACCAGCGTGCGCGCCATGAAAGCCGGCGCGATCGATTTCCTGACCAAACCCGTAAAGGACAAGGATTTGTTCGAAGCCGTATCCCGTGCGGAAGCTAGGGACGCCGAGTCGCGTCGGCTTCATTCCGAGCTGGAATCGATCCAGGCGAAGGTCAGCAACCTGACGCCGCGCGAACGCGAAGTGCTTACGCATGTCGTGGCGGGGCGGCTCAACAAGCAGATTGCCGGCGATCTGGGTACGGTCGAAAAGACCATCAAGGTCCACCGCAGCCGGATGATGGAGAAACTGGGCATTCGCATGGTCGCCGATCTCGTTCGCATGGCCGAGAAGCTCAATCTTTCGAAGTAGGGAAAGCGCAACTATTGGCCCAAGGGCCAACTCGACGGGCGCGCGGCGCAATCGCAATAATCATTCATGGTGGAAGCTTCCCCATGGATTGCTGTTGTGGACGATGATCCAGCCGTGCTCAAGGCTTTGAGCCGGTTGTTGCGTTCGCACGCTTTTCATGCCCGGACATACGGATCGGGACAGGAATTTCTCGCGGCGTTGCCGGCCGGTCTTCCGGACTGCCTGATTGTCGATCTCCAGATGCCGGAAATGAACGGTTTGGAGCTTCAGCAGCATCTCGAAAGCAACGGCATAAAAATTCCGACAATCCTGATCACTGCGCATGGCGACGTCGCGTTGCGCGATCACAGAGGGCTAGTTGCCAGCCTCAGGAAACCATTGCAGCAACAGGCCCTGTTTGAAGCTATCGACAGAGCGGTCGGCGGCTCGCGTAGCGCCGGGTAGAGACCGTTGCAGGCAGTTGGGGAAGTGGGCCCGCTGACGATCCCTGTGCCGACATTGCTTTCCGGGATCGTATGCCGCCTGACAGGTTCACTCGGGCAGACCAGCAGCCATCAGCCGGTGAAGGAGGCCCGGAGGTGCTGCCGGCGGTCGGCGCTTTTTCCGTCAGGCTTTTCGAACGCAAGGTCCTCGCGCCGGCCATCGAGATACAGTGGACTGGCGGCACTTTGTTTGCCAGGAATCGCCACCGAGTCGCTACCCGAAAGATTCCCACTTTCGTACTGCGCATGCACGTAAGCTCGTCTGAAAAGGCGCCCAAGGGGAAGTTCGAGCATCGGTGGTTCGCCGAACAGCCTTCGCAGCAGGCGCGTCGGCGAGCGGGTCATTCCAATCCAGTGCCCCTGTTGCCCCAAAGGCCAATATCAATCTGACATTTGTCAACGCAGTGTTTCCGCTGTGAGCCGTTAATGGCGCGTCCGCGATTGGGGCTGCGGCAAATGTTCAATTGTAACGGCAGTCCAACCGTGGTCCTTACGCTTGGCAAGCGGGTGGGCAAGCCAAACCACGAACTGGTCGAGCAGGCCGAGAGATTAGCCTTGGCCAACTTTCAAACCCCACTCGATATTGCAACACTCTGTCGAGCGCTGGCCGTCAGCGAGCGAACCCTGCGCAAAGCTTTTCAGAAGATCCGGGGCCTACCGCCCTGTCGACGCCTGCGGATGTTGAGATTATCGGGAGCAAGGCGGGCGCTGCTGTCGGCCCGCGGTCGTTTTGTGACCGTCACCGAAATCGCGACCTCATTTGGCTTCGTTGAGCTTGGGCGCTTTTCCGTTGAGTACCGGCAAACCTTTGGTGAAAGTCCTTCGGAAACGCTTGGTCCCCGCAACCCACGGTGCCGCCGCAACACCTCTCACGGTTGCGTGGGGACCGCCGAGTCTGATGCTAGCGAAATATCTTCTCTCTAGATTGCGAGGCATCATGGGTCGTTTTGCGTGCGTCCTGCTACTTGCGACAGCTCAGTGCAGCTTCGGCCTGGCCGCGTTGGCCGCCGATCTTCTGCCGCGGATGGAGCCAGTTGCGCCACTCGCCCACGTGCCTGCGTTTTCGTGGACAGGCTTCTATCTTGGGGGTGAGCTGGGCTGGATTCAAACGGACCCCAAGTACACCACCGGCGCCTTGCTGCTGGGAGCGCCTTTCATTGTCACGTCCGGCTCTGACAAGAATGGCCTGACCTACGGCATTATGGCTGGCTATAATTACCAGGTGGGCCAGCTGGTGGTCGGCGTCGAAGCCGACTTCCAGGGCTGGACGGTTGGCGAGATACGGTACACCGCGGTTACCGGTGATTTTCTCACGGCGCACAGCAAGTGGGGCGGCACGATCCGCGGGCGGCTCGGCTACGCTGCCGATCGTGCTCTGCTCTATGTGGCCGGTGGCGCCGCGTTCGTCTCGAACGAGACGTCGATTCCCTTTACGGGGATCTCAATCGGCGGCGATGACACGCGCGTGGGTTGGACGGTTGGAGCTGGTCTCGACTACGCCTTCACGAACAACTGGTTTGCAGGGGTCGAATACCGCTACTCGCAGTATGAGGCCAAGTCCTTTGTGTATCCGATACCCATCTTGGGTCTCGGGCTCGTCGGATTCAAGCAAGAGCTGAGCAACAATCAAGTTACGGCGCGCATCGGCTATAAGTTCTGACATCCGCAGCTAATAATTCCAGAAAAGCGGGAAGTTTAGTCATGTTCAAACATCTGATTGCGCCTGTGCTTGTCGCGCTCGCGGCGATGTTCGTCTCCCCAGCAGTTGCCCAGCCGCCGCCGGGAACAAGTGTCGGCACTCTTACTTGCAAGATGGCGCCTTCCATCGGCTTGATCTTTGGGTCGCGCCAGCGAATGGCCTGTCGGTTCACTCCCAATGGCCCCAATCCGCCGGAGGCATATGTTGGTGTTATGGGTACAATTGGTCTCGATGTGGGAATCACGGCAGGTGGGGTCATGGCGTGGGGAGTATTTGCACCTACTGCAGGTCCGAGACGCGGAGCGCTTGCCGGCACTTACGTGGGTGCGAGTGGCGCAATTGGAGTCGGCGTCGGCGTTGGTGCGAACCTCCTGTTCGGCGGAACAGGACGTTCGATCGCTCTGCAGCCACTTTCTGTCGAGGGGTCGGTTGGGATCAACCTGTCTCTTGGAGTTTCAAGTCTCACGCTTTCCTTGGCCCAATGAGGATACCGCAAAAAACCTCCCTCAGCCTGCATCGCGACCCGCGGCGACTTCGACAAAGCTGCCCGGTCCGGAGCCAGTCATCAGAGGACGTTCGATGAAAATCACAGTGAAACTACTGGCCAAGCTTGGATTGTTGCCGTTGCTAGCCATTTTGTCCGTTGGTTCCGTTTCCGCGCAGACAGATCTCGGAAAGACGGTTCTGGAGAAGCTGACGGCCAAGGTCGCCAAGCTTGAGAGCGCCTGTGCCAAGGACATAAAGAAGTACTGCAGAACGGTAACGCCGGGTGAAGGCCGTATGATCTATTGCATGCAAGCCCACGAGGACAAGATAAGCACCAAGTGCGCGTTCGAACTGGGGGAAGCCGCAACGAGCGTGCAAACCACGGCCGATGCCCTGAAAGATGCAGTGATTGCTTGCAAAGCCGAGATAAGTGGCGTGTGCGGAAAGACATTACCAGGCCAAGGTCGTATCGCCGCGTGTCTGCTGTCGAATAAATCGACAGCATCAGCCGGTTGCGTGGAAGCCATTCAGAAAATCGAATCCATGACCGTTCAATGAGGGTGAGCCCGCGCTCGATCTTGCCGTTTCATGCAGTTGGCGAATGTCGCCTATTGGATGACGCGCGGCAATCAAATTCCTATGTCGCGTTTATGAACGGATGGGTGATCCAAGCTCGCATTCCTATGCCGCGATGTGTATTTTGGCCATTATCGTTTAACCGCCGAGGACATCGCCCGGCCATCTTGGAGGGAGTAAATGACGGACAACGAAAGAAAGAGAGACGAAGATCTTCAACGCGCTGCTGAAGAATTCTTCGCGGCTAAAGTTTCTGAAGGTTATACGCCGGAACACGCGACCGCGATGCTTCACCAGCGATTTCACCAGGTTCGCGATGCTATCGTTAAAAAGATCGGCGTAAAGCATTGCCTGTAGTCGACGACACCTAAGGCTTTCACGGGCGGCCCTGACCAAACTGGAAGTAGTTTAAGCTCGCCATGATCCGGACTCACCGGCGGGGCTTCCTGGAGTGGTCCAGAGGCTATAGGCTGCCGATCGCTTCGGGCTCGCTCTTCACCACTTTGATTCGATATCAGCTAAGTGTGTTTCAGCTTTTTCGAGCTCACTCTTCGCGTGCCGGTACAGGATGTGGGTTCTGGGGAGATCCTTCTTCACCTGATCGAATATCATTTGGCGAAGAGCGAATTTGCTCGCCGCCTCATCCCATTCCTTGAATTGCTCAAGATCCTCGACGGCCATTTTTCCTCCAGCTTCAAAAATATTTTTTACGGCTTCCCATGACCTTCCCAATTCGATTTTCTGGGAAGCATTTGGGCGATGAAAGTCGACCTAAG
>WNFO01004132.1_pt1 | contig 13550 bp, 9 predicted proteins | sample 5400251 | NCBI WGS metagenome assembly WNFO01 (sample SAMN13153354, study PRJNA577476) | soil metagenome | isolation source: 100 cm saprolite under Madrone tree | place: USA:California | collected 2016-06-14 | reverse complement strand
AGGCCCCGTAGAGTCCGAGACCGAGCGGTGGCGCGAACAGCCCGAGCCCCATCGAAATCACCAGCACGACGCCGAAATGCAAGGGATCGATGCCGAGCTTGACCGCGACCGGCAGCAATAACGGTCCGAAGATGATCAGCGCCGCGGCGCCTTCGAGCACCGAACCCATCACGATCAGCACCGCGATCGACAGCAGCATGAACAGCCAGGTACCGTGCATGCCCGACAGCGACAGCATCATCTCGCCGACCGCATGCGGCACTTGCTGCAAGGTGAGGATGAAGGCGAGCGATTGCGCCGCCGCCACGATGAACAGCACCAATCCGGAGCGCGTGGCCGCCCGCACGAAGCTGTGTGCCGCGGTCTTGATGCCGAGTTCGCCGAACACCAGTCGGCCTACCACGATGGCATACATCGCGGCGAACGCCGAAATTTCCGTGGCGGTGGCGAACCCGCTCTTGAAGCCTGCGAAGATCATGAAGATCAGTCCGAACGATGCGATTGCACCGCTCCAAAGGCCCGACACGGTAATTTGTGGTTCGATCGCCTCTGTGGTCGCAGGGCGCTTTCCAAACACGATCGACACCACGATGAGCGCCAATGCCATCAACCCTGCCGGCAGCAACCCGGCGACGAAAAGGCCTCCGATCGACAGGTTGGCGACGAAGCCCAGAATGATCAGATTGATGCAAGGTGGAATGGTTTCCGCCATCACGGCGGACGCCGCCAACAGGGCCACCGCGCTACCCGGATTCTGCCGGGAACGGCGGGCGGCCGGGATCAACACCGATCCTACGGCTGCGACGTCGGCCATCTTGGAGCCAGAGATGCCCGAAAACAGCACCATCGACGTCACCATGACGACGTTGAGGCCGCCGCGCATCCGCCCCACCGCGCGCTGCAGCAGTTCGATTAGGCGAACCGACATGCCGTTGGCTTCCATGAGATAGCCGACCAGAATGAAGAACGGGATCGCCAGCAGCACGAAATTGTCGATGCCGCGCGCCATCTGCTGCGCGAAGATGACGCCGGGCAGCGTGCCTTCCACCCAGATGAAGATGAGCGCCAACGCAAAGATCGTCATGAACAGCGCGCCGACGCCCATCGGATAGAACGTCAGTTCCAGCGGCAGGCCGGATCCGGAGGTTTGTCCGGTGGTCAGCCAGCCGAGTTTCAGGGCGTTGAACGCGACGTAGCCGGCAATCACGGCCACCAGCAGCGCGCCGACGGAATCGATCACCCGCCTGATACCAGCCGGCAGCCGATCGATGAAAAATGCCACGCCGAGGTTCTCGCTGCGGGCCAGCGCGCTGGCGGCGCCAAAGAAGCTCGACCCGACCATGAGGCCGCGGGCCACATCATCGGCCCACTCGACCGGCGCGTTGAACAGGAAGCGCAGCAGCACCGAACCGCAGACAACCAGCAGATCGGCTGCGAGCAGGACCGCCGCCGTGGCATCGCTGATGGCAAGCAACGCGACCGTGATCCGGTGGCCGCCGCTGGGCAAAGGCGCGGCGCCTGACATGGTCTTGTCCTCAGGCCTGCGTCGCGCGGATCATGTCCACCACGGGTTTCGCTTCGGGGCGAGCCTTGACGAAATTGTCGGTCTGGGGAAGCACGCGCTTGCGGAAGGCTTCCTTGTCGCATTCCACAATCGTCACGCCCTTGTCGGCCAGGTTCTTAAGCGCCTCCTTCTCCATCTCAAGACCATGGGCGCGGGTATCGGCTGCCGCCTTCTTGGCTGCATCGAGAAACCCTTCACGCAATTTCGGGTCCATCCGATTGAATGTCGCATCGCTGAAATAGGTCGCGAGCGGCGAGAAATTATGCTGCGTCAACGCGTAGTGCTTGGCAGTCTCGTAGAACTTGCTGGCGAGGATGGTCGGCGGGTCATGCTCAAGCCCGTCGAGCACGCCGGCCTGCAATGCCGTGTAGATTTCACCAAACGCCAGCGGCGTCGCGGCAGCGCCCATCAGGCGAAGACATTCGGTGATGACGGGATTCGGCAGGGTTCGGATCTTGAGGCCGGCGAGATCGTCCGGCGTCTTCACGGGCTTCTTCGCCAGCACGCTGCGCGATCCGAAATTGTAGGCCCACGAGATGATCCGGATATTCGCCCCCTTGAGCAGAGCCTCCTCGATCGGCTTGGCGGCGCCGGCATCGAATGCTTTTGTTTGCTGCGGAAAACTGGAGAACAGATAGCCGAGGTCAAAGGTCCCGACCAGCGGCACCAGATTGGCCGAGATCGAAGAACCCGACACCATCAGGTCGATCACGCCCAGCTTGACGGAATTGATGACGTCGATTTCCTGGCCGAGCTGGTTGTCGGGGAAGAAAGCGACCTCGATCTGCTCGCCAAGTCCGTTCGCCTTCAGGTTCCTGACCAGATTATCGTAGTAGACGCGGCCGTTGGCATATTTGGGATCGTTGGGAAGCGACGAGGAACATTTGAGTTTCGTCGTGGCGGCCTGCGCGCGCCCGACAATAGCGGGCGACAAAGCGAGCCAGACAGCGGTTGCCTTCGACGATTTCAGAAACGCGCGACGGCTGACGGACACAGTCTTCATATCGTTTCCTCCGCGCGCGTTTTGTCACCGCTATTGGTTCGCGGCCGTGCGCTTATGGTTGACCGCGAATGTATGACCAAACGGAAGCCTGTTGCAAGGCAGGACCACAAACGTCGGGCGGTCACGCGACATCCACCTTCGCTTCGTGGCCGAAATAGGCGCGCTCGAGCCGTTGCGGCAGGTTGGCTTCGCTGGTCGGTGCTTCCAGCACGATGTGCCCCTGCACCAGCGCGTAGACGCGGTCGGCGGCGGCGAGCGCCTTTTCCAGGAGCTGCTCGACCAGCAGCACCGCGGTGCCTTGGCTGCGCAACTGGCCGATGACGTTGAGCACGCGATCGACCAGCACCGGCGACAGACCAGCCGAAGGTTCGTCGAGCATCAACAGGCGTGGCCGGCGCACCAGCCCCTGCGCCACCGTCAACATCTGCTGTTGGCCGCCTGAGAGCGCGCCGCCGCGCTCATGGCGCTTCTCGGCGATCTCGGGAAAGAACGACAGCGCTTCCTCGACCCGCGCCGCGCGCTCGCCGCGCGGCAGGTCGTAGCCCGCCAGCAAGAGATTGTCGGTCACGGAAATCTGGGTGAACACGCGATGGCCTTCGATGACGTGGACAAGCCCGGCGCGCGCCGCCTCGCGCGGCGTGGCGTTGGTCATGTCGCGGCCATCAAAGCGCACATGCCCGGCATTGACCGGCAGCAATCCCGACAAGGCGCGCAGCATGGTGGTCTTGCCGGCACCGTTGGGGCCGAGCAGCGCCACCACCTCGCCCGGCGACACCGTCAAATCGATGCCATGCAGCACGCGGATCTTGCCGTAGCCGGATTCAAGCCGGCCGACTGACAGCAGCGGTTCAGCCGCCGAGGTAAGCACTGACCACCTCCTTGTGGACCCGAATCTCCTCAGGCGTTCCGGCGGCCAGCGTGCGGCCGAGATTGAGCACGGTGACCTCATCGCAGATGTCGAAGATCAGGTCGGCATGGTGCTCGACCAGCAGGATGCCGGCACCGCGACGGCTGATCGCCTTGATCAGCGCGGCCAGGCGCTCGATCTCGTCGCCGGAGAGTCCGGCGGCGGGCTCGTCGAGCAGCAGGAAATCCGGCTCCAGCATCAGCGCCCGCGCGATCTCGATGAACCGCAATTCGCTGTGCTGCAGGCGATCGGCGCGGACGTCAGCCAGCATTTCAAGTCCGACGACGCCGAGCAGCGCGCGGGCCTTGGCGCTGAGCATGCGCTCGTCGCGCTGGTTGCGCGGCAGCGCCAGCAGCGCTTCGACGAACGTCGCCTGTCCCTCGATGGTGCCGCCGATCATCACGTTCTGCAGCACCGAGGCCTCTCCGATCACGCGCGGCGTCTGGAAGGTGCGAGCGATGCCCCTGGCGGCGCGCAGCGCCGGCATGCCGGGCGGCAGCACATCTTCTCCCAACATCATGGTGCCGGCCCTGGCGGCGTAGTAACCGGAGATCACGTTCAGGGTCGTGGTCTTGCCGCTGCCATTGGGGCCGATCAGGCCGTGAATCCGGCCGGACGCGACATCGAGGTCGAGGCCGTCGATGGCGCGCACATTGCCGAAACTCAGCGCGATGCCGCGCAGACTGAGTTTCCTGCCGCCGGCGCTCGCGCGCACGACAGCGCCAAGCGCGGCGGGCCGTGGAATGATGGCGCGGTTACTGGCGAGCGGCCAGCGGTTGCGAAAATCCAAAAGGGCGGCGATGCCGCCGGGCATCACCAGCACGATCACCAGCAACAATACCGCGTAGAGGAACGTCGACCACGCCGCGAGCGGTGCGGCGATCTCCGGCAGGATGGTCAGGATGATGGTCCCGAGCATCGGGCCTAGGATCGAGCCGCGTCCGCCGATCAGGATCGCAATGAAGAACAGGATCGACAGATCGAAAGTGAAGGCGTCCGGCGTGATGTAGGTTTGCAAGCTGGCGAACAATCCGCCGGCGATCGCCGCCAGCGCGCCGGCGAGCAGAAAGATCGCCATCAGCATGCGCGGCTTGGAAATGCCGGTGGCTTCCGCCGCGACTTCGGCATCGCGCACCGCGATCAAAGCGCGGCCGAACCGGCTGTGAGCGACGTTGGCGCTGATCCAGGTCGCGACGGCGGCGAAAGCGATGCAGAGGTAGTAATAGCCCCACGCGGTATTGAACGGCGCCGGAAATTCCGGGCCTGATATGCCGATGCCGCCGCCGGTGACGCTCTGCCAGGCCAGCGCGATCTGGGTGACGATGGTGGCGAAGCCGAGCGTCGACATCGCAAAATAGAAGGTGCGCAACCGCAGCGCCGGCAGGCCGACGATGACGCCGAACACGGCGCCGACGCAAGCGGCGATCGGCAATGCCGCGAAGACCGGCAGCGGCGGCATGACATTGCCGGCGACCAGCACGCTGGTGGTGTAGGCGCCAAGGGTCAGCAGCGCGACATAGCCGATGGCCAGATGTCCGGCGAAGCCGACCACAAGGTTGAGACCGGAAACCAGCACCCAGTAGATCGCCGCGCGCGTGCCGATCAGCGCCCAGTAATCGTTGCTGACGAACGGCAGGATCATCGCGGCCGCAAAAATTCCGAGAAACGGCGCAAGCCGCGGCAGCAGCGCGCGAAAGGCGGTCGCTTCGCCGCGTGCCAGGGCCGTGCTCACTGCGGTCATCACACCCTCCGCGCCGTGGCCGCGCCGAACAGGCCTTGCGGCGCCGCCAGCAGAACGACGATGAACAGCGTGAACACGGCCACCGACGAGAAGATGCCGCCGACCAGAAAGTTCGCGGCCTGCTGAAACAGGCCGAGCGCGATGCCGCCGAGGATGGCGCCGCGGTTGTTGCCGAGGCCACCGAGCGCCACCGGCACGAAGCCATAGAAATTCAACAGCGCGCCGTTGGCAAAAAACGCCAGCAGCAGCTCGCCGCCGGAAAATCCGGCGACCCCGCCGATGACCCCGGCGAGCGCGTAGCTGGTGACGCGCAGATTGCGCTCGGGCAAGCCGAGCGCGCGCGCGGCGAAATTGTCCTCGGCGATCGCCAGGAAGGCGCGGCCAACCAGCGTGCGGCGATAGAGATATTCGAGGCCGACGATGGTGATCGCGCAGGCGACCACCGGCAGCCAGAACTTTTCGTCAAACACCCCGCTGCCCCATCCGAGCAGACGGGGAAATGGCTGCGGCTCGGTGCCCCATTTGATCGCCGCCACCTGCTGGATCATCAGCGCCAGCGCCAGCGTGGAGAGCACATAGAGATGCTGGTCGAGGCTTTTCAGCACCGGCCGCACCGCGACCAATTCGGTGATGACCCCGATGATCGCGCATCCGAGCAGCGTCAGAAGGAAGCCAATGATGATCGGCATGCCCAGCTTCAGCGCGAACATCGAGCCGAACACGCCGCCGAGCATGGCGAGCTGGCCGGCGGTGAAGCTCATCACCCGCGAGGTCGAGAACATGGTGTTGTAGGTGACGCCGACGAGCGCGTAGATCGCGCCCGCCGCCAATCCGGATGCGAGTATCGAGGCGAGCATTGGCCGCGCTCCCCGCCGCCGCCTAAGTGTATCCCGGGGCCACCGCGAAGGTGCCGTTCTTTGCGGTAGAGGCCTCCGACATCACGATCTCGTCGGTCGGATAGCCATTGTGCTGGGTCGGCGTGAAGGTGTAGTCGCCGAAATAGCCCGGATATTTCGACAGCGTATTCCAGTATTTGATGATGCCTTCGCTGTCGGTGGAACCGCTTTCCGCGACGCCCTTGGCGATCAGCTCGATTGCATCGATGCCGCCGGCGATCCACCATAACAACGTGTCGCTGATGACCACGTTGGCCTTGAGGAGACGATCGACGAGATCCTGGCTCTTCGCCGGCAGCTTGCCGGCGGCATCGTAACTGCAGCTCTTGTAGCCGATGGCGTAGACTTTTTTCCAGTTGGCGGGCTTCTCGACGAGGCCGGCGATTTCGCCTGACGACATTGACGGATGACCGACGAAGGAGACGTCCCAGTTCATCGCCGCGCGGGTATTGAACATTCGCGCCTCCATGCCGGTGGAGACGCTCCAGACCACGATCACTTCGGCGCCGGCATTTTTGGCGCGCAGCATATCCGGCGTCATGTCGGGCTGAGTGGAATCGATGTTGGCCTGATAGACCACTTCGGCGCCATCCTTCTTGAACGCCGCCACCGACGCTCCGACGGCGGTCACGCCATAGCCCGTGGTGTCGCCGATCACCGCAACCTTTTTCACCTTGAGGATATTCAGGCAATAATTGCGAACGGCGTCATCCCATTGGCCGTTCGAAGGCGCCATGCGGAACGCATTGGGAAATTTCGCAGGATCGATCAGGCTTTCGACCACGCAAGGATGGATATCCGGAATCCTGGCGCGCGCCATGATCGGCGTGGTGGCCAGCGCCTCGCCCGAATTGAGCGGCCCCCAGATCGCGTGGACCTTGGCCTGGCTGATCAATTCCTGGGTGGCATTCACCGCCTTGCTGGGGTCGCCCTGGGTGTCGCGCATGACGATCTCGATCTTGCGACCCTTGACGCCGCCAGCGGCGTTGATGGCATCCACCGCGAAGTTGACGCCGCGGTTGAAGCCGATGGTCGGCGCCGAACTCGGGCCGGTCATCGCGGCAAGGCAGCCGATCTTGATCGGCTCCGATTGGGCCATCGACGGTTTCGGAAATGAAAACGTTGCAGCGCCGAGCGCACCCGCGCTGCCCAATAAAACGTCACGACGTGAAATGGCCATGTGATGCTCCCGTTGTTTCCTTTTTGCGGGCGCCCGTCTTTGCCGCGGGCGTCCCGGTTTCGGCTTTTGGCCGAAGCTTGATTTTGCAATTCAAATTTGAGCCTGATGTGGAGGATTTGTCCAGAGGTTCTGGTCAATCACGCTGCCACATTGCGGAAAAAGGCGCGGCGTAGCGAAGCCAGTATACACCCAGATAACGCTTGCATGCGGTCGAGCTTCTAAACCGCGTTAAAGTGTTTTGGATGTGAAGTAGTTCACAAGCACTTGCCGCGGATCAGTAGAGAGTGGGTAGCGTCGGAGCTTATAGCTATGCGGACAGATCAATCGAAGTCTTCGGTCGGGGAATCTCGTTTTTGACGCAACTGGAACTGTGCGGCCTCGCTATCGACAGGGCCGTGTCCGAAAATGGGGTGCGCTCTTCCGAATAACCGGCGCGGCAGATGGTTCAAAACGGTCTCCCCATTGCTACGGACAATCCTGAATGGATTGTGCGCACCTTGCTGTTTGTGGATGTCGTCGAGTCCGTCCGGCTCATGGAGGAGAACGAAAATGACGCGGTGCGACGATGGCGACAGCTCGTAGGAGTCGTAGAAAAGACCGTCTTACCACCCCATCAAGGACGGCTCGTCAAGAGCCATGGCGATGGGCTGCTGCTGGAGTTCTCTGCCGTACCGTCAGCAGTGAAGGCTGCGTTTGCAGTTCAACGCGCTTGCGCAAGCGCCAATACGGACGTGCCGCCGTGTCAGCACATTTTGGTCCGTGCGGGCGCACATGTCGGTCACTTGATTTCCGACGATCACGATGTCTACGGGAGTGGAGTGAACCTTACTGCTCGGCTTACTACGCTGGCCGGACCGGGCGAAATCGTCGTTTCCGCGGATGTCCGCGATCAGCTTGCGCCTGTGCTGGACGCGGACATCGAAGACTTGGGTCTGTGCTACTTAAAGCATGTGCATGAACCTGTCCGTGCATACCGGATCGGCCCGCCGGGACCGCGGCCGGTGATTGAACCTGGCACAATCTCGATGCCCCAACTGCGCCCGACCATAGCGGTAATTCCGTTCGCTGAACGGGTTGGCACAGCGGACCATCAGGTCGTGGGCGAAGTTCTCGCAGATGAAATTATCTCTGCGCTATCGCGCTCCTCGGAGTTGAACGTCATTTCCCGGCTATCGACTACGGTGTTTCGAGGGCGCGACGCATCTATTGATGAAGTCAGTGGATACCTTAGCGCTAACTATGTCTTGTCTGGTGCCTATCGGAAGATCGGTAGAAAACTCAGATTAAACATCGAGTTGGCGTCATCCGATCGTGGCACTGTCGTTTGGTCCGAAGGTATGGAGGGTAACGCGCACACTCTCGTCAGCGGCAGAGACGGCATTGTCGACGATATCGTGAGGGGCGTCAGCATGGCGGTTATGGCGCGCGAACTTCAGCGCGCGCAGTCTCAACCGTTGCCTACCCTGGAGAGTTACACCCTGCTCATGGGCGCAATTGCCCTGATGCACCGACTCTCCCTGCAAGATTTCGATCGCTCCCGGCAAATGCTGCAGGCCCTGACCGAACGCTTTCCCCGACAGGCGATACCTTGGGCCTGGCTGGCTAAATGGCATGTGTTGCGGGTCCAGCAGGGATGGTCCGATGATACAGGGGTGGATGCCCAGTCGGCGCTGGATTGTGGACGACGAGCGCTTAACGCAGATCCGCATTGCTCGCTGGCATTGGTGATGTCCGGCTTCGTCCATACCAACCTCTTGAAGCGGCTTGATGTCGCTCAGGAACAGTATGACCTTGCGCTGCGCATTAATCCGAACGATGGCATGGCCTGGCTACTCAAAGGAACTCTTCACGCGTTCAGGGGCGAGGGAAAACTCGCGACTTGCCATACTCAGCGCGCGTTGAAGTTGTCACCGCTGGATCCCCATCGATGGTTCTATGACTCGCTGGCCGCTACCGCGGCCCTTTCCGCGGGGCAATACAAGCGGGCGGTCGAACTTGCAAACCGTTCGCTGCGCGCCAACCGTACTCATACCTCCACATTTCGAGCGCTCGCGATCTCGCAGTGGCAACTTGGGTTTCATGACGATGCGCGCAAGACGGTGAGCGAACTGCTCCGGCTCGAGCCGAATCTTACGATAACAAGATATCGGGCAGTCAATCCGAGTGGCGAGTTCGAGACCGGTAAAATTTGGTCCAGTGCATTACAAGGAGCGGGTGTGCCGCAATAGTATTTTAAACGGAGGCGATCATGAGCACGATTGGTGGCGCAGGTGGTGCAGGTGGAGCCGGTGGTGCAGGTGGTGCCGGCGGTGCAGGTGGTGCAGGTGGTGCAGGCGGTGCAGGCGGTGCAGGTTACGGTGGGTACGGTTCACCGATGACGGCCGATGCCCTGATCAAGCAACGCGATGGCATCGTCGGAAACTGGCTGGGGCAAACCCGCCATCCTACGGAGCGGGGTTTGGAAGATCCAGAAAATCTTTATGCATGGGAGCCGTGGGTGCGTGCGGCGGTCATCGACTTCGACCTGTTGTCCCATCTGTATTTCACCAAACATGGCGAGACCTTCACCTATACGGACGGCGGCGGTGCGACCGTGACGAAGTCGACGTCGGGAGACGAGCGTTCAGTCACCGTCTGGCATTTCCACGTCACGAATACCGGGTCCAATCAATCACCCACGGCCACCTCAAGCAGGGTTGCTACGCTGATCCGGCCGACAGAATCGATTCTCACAGCACAGCTCGATTTTCTGGATCAGTACTCGGATCTCCGCGAAGACCGGGCTTCAGAAATTCTCAGCGAACTTGGGCCTCAATACGCCTTTTGGAGTTCGGTGGTTTATCTCCATCCCGAGCGCACTAGGAAGACTATCGAACTGCTCGACGCCGCGCTTAGGCTCGCGAATTTTGTTGAAATGCGTATCAAGCACGCGCTTGCATGTCGGCGGCCGAACGAACTCTCGTCCCAGGTTCAGCCCATCATCCTCACTCCCGGACACGGCACCTTTCCCAGCGGACATTCCACCGAGAACCACATGATTGCTCGAATCTTATGGGAATTGCTTAGGGGCGGGGACGGGGCGGTACTGGGTGAGCAATTGATGCGGGAGGCAGCCAGGATCGCGGTCAATCGCACTGTTGCCGGTGTGCACTTCCCGATCGACACCGCAGCAGGACAGGTGCTTGGGCTCTCACTCGCTCGCTATTTTATTGAGCGGGCCACAGGAAGCCAAACCCCCCGACCCTTTAATGCGTGGCGTTTCGACGGCGAGCGTTATCCCGGCAATTTGGATTTCGAGTTCCATAAGTTCTACGACCCAGCGTCGGCTGCGGAGACCCCGGATCCTGCTGTCGTCCCGCATTACGTCGACCCGATAGTGTCACAAGCGCCAGAACCATCGGCCGTTCTTAGTTGGCTTTGGACAGCGGCTATGGCCGAGTGGCAATAGCCGCATTCCCGCTCGCTGGTTGCTCCATGCATAGCTAGGGGTTTTTCAATGCTCGGAAACGAAAATCTGGTCGCTCCTTACCTGGAATGGGCGGTTGCCACGGAATTCGCTTATCTCAGCGGAAAATGGTTTCGGGTGCTGCTTGAAGTAGAAGAATCGGTCACTTCCTTTGTGACGCACATTAAAGATTTGGAGGCTGAGGACTTTATTGTAATTCCAGGCGTTTATGAGACGCCGCCGAGCGGCCTAAAGCCGACAGATATTACGTTTTGTATGGCCATCATGAGCCGCGAGGCGCTCGAAACGCTTGTTAGAGGGAAAGAACCAGGCGCGGCCCGTGCAAAGCTAGAGCCTGCGGCCGTTGCAAAACTGGAGTCTCTGGCACGTCAGATCAGAACCATCGAGCTCGGCACTCCAATCAAGATGCCTGTGGTAGGAAAAAGTCCGCCAAAGAAGCTCAAAACGACTTCCACAAACCAGCCCCAAAAGGCCATTGCCAACGCCCTCCCCCAGAAAGTGATCGTGGGCGTGATCGATGACGGCTTGGCGTTTGCTCACGAGCGATTTCGTTTCAGCAATGGAGATACCCGGTTCAAGTTCTTTTTTAATCAGGATGATGGCACATCTTCCGCACCAGGACCGGGACGCGAACTGACCGACGGCGACATCAATCCTTGGCTGGCGCAGTACAAATACGCAAATATCGTGGATGAAGACCGGCTGTATCAGCTAGCCGGGCAGAATCTCGCCGCTCGGCGCGCCAAGCATGGCACCCACGTCATGGACATTGCCTGTGGACTTGATCCGCAGCAAGCGGGGCCCGATTCCCCATATCTCATTGGCGTTCAATTGCCGAAGTGGGTGACCGAGGAAACTTCCGGTGCATTCCTCACTCCGGCCGTAAACTACGCGATAACCTATATCTTGCATTGCGCTGACCAAATTGCTGCGGTTGAAGGTACGCCGCTGCCGGTAGTAATAAATCTGAGCTACGGCACCATCGCCGGACCGCACGATGGCACCGCGCCGCTTGAACGTGCGATTGATCAATTGATTGCCGCTCGCCAGACCCCATTGCGCGTTGTTCTTCCCGCAGGCAATCATTATCTCGCGCGATGTCATTCCAGTTTTGGCCTAGCCGCAGCGACGTCGTCGAGCAATCCGATCGAAAAATTGTACTGGCGCGTCCAGCCGGATGACAAGGCCAACAGTTTCATGGAGATCTGGTTGCCGTTATTGGCAACAGATCAGACACGCCCGCAAGTCGCCGTGCGTCTCACGGCGCCAACCGGTGAACGCTCTGACTGGGTTCAGCCCGGCGACGTCTGGCCTACTGGACCGACGAACGTCCGCTTCGGTGTGCGTTCCGTAAACCTTTCAGGCGAGCGGCCGTGGATCCTGTTGTCGCTGGCGCCAACTGCGACGATAACGACCGGCGTGCCCACCGCGCCTTCAGGGACCTGGCTGGTTGAGATCGAAAACCTGGGAAGCGCCGTCTTGGTTGATGCCTGGGTGCAGCGCGGCGATACGCCATTCGGCTATCCGCTATGGGGGCGGCAATCGCGATTCGATGATAGTCGCTACCAGCGCTTCGACGTGGCCGGGCGGCCGCAAGAGGAAGATGCGGGTCCCGATCCCAATATTGCTCCCAGCTCCATTCACAGAAGGGGCACCATCAACGCACTCGCGACCGGGCAACGCGCTATCGTAATCGGCGGATTTCGGCGCAGCGATTGTCATCCCAGCAGCTATTCGGGCGCGGGGCCTGTTGCCACACCTCCTACAGTCCCTCCTCCGCGTTACGGACCTGATGCCGCTGCCGTCGCGGACGACACCGTTGCGCTTCACGGTGTTCTCGCCGCCGGCACACGCACCGGCTCGGTCGTAGCGATAGCTGGGACGAGTGTCGCGGCGCCGCAGATTACACGACTGATTGCCGAATGGATGGCCTCGGGATCGGCGACCGATCGTGCTGCCGTGCAGTACTTCGCTGCAGCCAATGATACCTGTCCACCCCTATCAGGACCGTCGCCGGAGCAACGTATCGGCGCTGGCCGAATCGAAAGGCCCCCACGGGTGCGCGTGCGTTGGAAGCGATAGCAATAATTCGCAATTGATGATCTGGCGGCCAGATTTCTCACACCTGAGAACCCAAAGCCGACACCGTGCTGCCGCGCTAACCTGTGCTTCTGACTGCCGATCATTCCCCCCTCAGCCCCTCGGCCGTGTGCGGATCATGAAGGTTTCGTAGGAGTATTCCGCGACCTGCCACCAGAGATTCCCGTCGTCGCGGAAAGCCATTTGCGAATCGAGGATCTTCTTGAAGTCCGGGTTGGAGGCGGAGGTCTCGGCATTGACCTCGTTCGACGCCTTCAAACAGGCTTCCATGATCGCCTGGCTGAAGGGCCGCAGCAGTGCCCCATTCGCCACCAGGCGCTTGATCGCCTGCGGATTGCGCGCGTCGTATCGCGCCTGGACATCCAGGTTGGCGTAGCCGCAGGCGATCGTGAGCAGCGACTTGTAAGCTTTCGGAAGCGCGTCCCATTTCTCCGAGTTGATGAAGAAATGCAGCGCCGTGCCGCCCTCCCACCAGCCGGGATAGTAGTAGTATTTGGCGATCTTGTAGAAGCCGAGCTTCTCGTCGTCGTAGGGGCCGACCCATTCGGTGGCATCGATGGTGCCCTTTTCCAGCGCCGGATAGATATCGCCGCCCGCGATCTGCTGCGGAATGGTGCCGAGCTTGGAAAGGGTTTTGCCGGCCCACCCGCCGATCCGCATCTTGAGCCCATTGAGGTCGCCGACGGTGTTGAT